>Ga0228702_1000404_pt1 | contig 34211 bp, 42 predicted proteins | sample McNCre217_Aug_MG_2_FD_178018 | JGI IMG/M metagenome (GOLD analysis project Ga0228702, IMG submission 178018) | Freshwater microbial communities from McNutts Creek, Athens, Georgia, United States - 20-17_Aug_MG | ecosystem: Environmental > Aquatic > Freshwater > Creek | place: USA: Georgia...
TGTTTCTCGCTTGTACGTTTCATAGTATTTACGTAATTTTTCGATCGCGATTGCATCTTGACTCTCAGTAATGATCAGTCTGTTTTTCCCACCGCCGTCGCAATAGATCGAAATCTGTGAAATGTGATCCACTTCGAGATACCAACCTTTTGTTCTTCGTTGCAGAACTACCCGAGTTGCTACGCGCGAGTATTTGTATCGATTTGCAACTCGTTTTCCAGAGCAAGCAACGTATAAAGCATGCGCGCGCTTAGAAATAGGAATTTCCATTCGATCAAGCTGCTCTTCTGCAAGTGATGCAAGCTCGTCAATTTGTGAAAAGCACTTGAAAACGTGTTCACTAGCTCGACCGTTAACTTTAGAAAGCGCTTCATAGATAGCAGTCTCGTTTGATGCGTCGATAAAAATAGACTTTGACATAAGAGAGTTCCTTAATGGTTGATTGACGCAGTGATTTGCGCCATGACCAGAATTTTTCTCTTTGCCCGTAGAAATATGCGTAGGAATAACGGCTGAAAACCTGGGTTATTCCTTTCATTAGGCGGATCGAAAGTGAGTAGTTCCATCCACTTGGAAAGCTACTTAAAAAGTCTAAAGCAAGAGCCTGTTCGCACTGACAAGCTCTTGCCTCAGTAGTTCTTGATGACGAATGTCAGAACATACCCGCGAGCGCTCGAGTCAACCCATTCTTTAGCACAGGAGCTGCTTCGTCAAACTCAAGGTTCATTTTGTTTGCAGAAGAAATAACTCGGGTTTGGTAGGTCTTCATGTCGACCTGATCTGTGAAAGTCACGGACTCAGAACCGCTTGTGCCTTGAGCCATCGAATGTCTCGAATTCACCTGCGCTTGCTTGCCGTTAGCCAAACGTTCTTTGATCTGAACGTCCGTAACTATTGAGTAGTAAACGTCTTTAACAAGTGATCCAGCAACAACTTCTGCAACACCACCCACCAACGCAGCTGTAGCTGCTTGTTTGTTGTCCATTCCATTTCTTCCACCGGCTACCGTACCAACGGCCATACCCAACGCAGCACCTTGAATCGCGGCACCGAATCCTCCACCTGCCTGTTGTTGAATCGCTGTCGGACTTGTCTTGCCAACAAAAAGAATGTTCGCTTGTAAGAAAAACTTTGCTTGCTTTGGGTCTCGGACAATACGATAGCCTTTGCTGATTACCGCGTTTGTGACTTCCTGCGCAACGTCCATCTCCTGGCGATCAGATGTGTTTCTGATTTGCACAAAAACAGTCATTTGTTCGGGTGGCACTGGATCTAGAAAAACCGTCGCAGACATCTTCGTTTGCACATCTAGGTCACGTTTTCCCAGTGCAACTTGCGTCGCAGCACAACCTTGCAGCATCAGAACCGCAGCGGTGACTGTGTAGATAGTGATTTTTCTAAAAGCCATTTTGCTAATTTCAGTTTTCAAACTTCTCTCCCACGTTTTAGAGATTTTTTAGATTGCTTCAACAGAGCGTGCGCTCTGTCATGAAAGGAAATACTTGAACTTCTAAGTCATCAAAATCAAACCCAACAAAGCTCAATGAATAGATATGTATATGCATCATTTCAGGTCGATAAAAGCCACTCCTTTTCAACTTGTAGATCGCACGTGATCACGCCGACCAAAGCTCAAATCCACACTTCGAGCAGTCGGCAAGGGCTGTAGTAGTTTTGTAAGGTGTGTGTCGATAGATGCCGTGAGCTCCACAGCTGATGCAACGATGTTTTCCGGTCTTATCTTTTGAGTGTGGAATGGTGTAGTAGGTCGACTCACTCATTCGTTTTTTCGTTGATACCGAAAGGCTGAATAGCCAAATAACTCCACCCAGCAAGGAAATACCAATCGGCAATTTCGGAAGCAATCCAATGACAATCAATGCAATTCCAAAATAGCTCATGCTTTTGGCGAATTCTTTTTGACTCTCTGCGTATGTGGTTTCGATTAGTTTGAGCCGCGCTAGTCCTTCTGGGGTTTGCAGTGCCGGAACGAATCTCTTGGAAGAGTCATGCTCTTTAGACTGAGCAAAATCTGCAACAGTGACTTGAAGTTCAACTTTTTCGGCACGCTGACCGCGCGATGTGCTCACTGCTCGAAATTTGACTGGCGCCCACTTGGGTAAATGCACTTCACCCGCAACGTTGTGAGCAGCTACGAAGTATTCCAAGCCATCACTGCCTCGAATTCGTCCTTTGCCAGACTGAGAGTTAAACCAGAGAACTTTTCCGGACATCTCAACAGCAGTTACTTTGGACGTTATTTGTTCTTCTTTTTCATTCATTTTTGTCTCTTTTTATTGATTGCAACCGTCACTCTCGGATCAAGATTTCTTGAGCCTTGATTCACACAATCGATCCTCCATCGCGAAAAATTATTCGAAATGAGTAGCAAACTCTGTAGATGCAAATGCAACATTTCAGGATGCTCTGCACATGCCAGCTCAACTCTCTGCTTCTACCAAAAAACCGGACTCAAACGACCTTCGGGCTATCCTGGCTTGGAACGTGCGACGTTTGCGGGTTCAACGCAAGATGAGTCAAGAGCAACTTGCTTTCGAATCCGAGCTTGACCGCACGTACATAAGCGCTATTGAGAGAAAAGTTTGGAATGCTTCTTTGTCGAGCATCGAAAAAATTGCATTAGCACTTCAAGTCCCAGCCTGGAAGCTTCTGCACACGCCATCATCTGACTGATGAGTACGCGCTGAGCGTCACCAAGATCTAGACAACTTCATCTCTTTGATTCGCGCATGCAGTTGACTTGCATGAACGAATCTGTAGAATCTGAAATGTAGTGTTTGCATCTCATTTCGGTTTGCGGATATTACTACACAAACCCAAAAATTTGAACATCATATTGATGTGCGTTGGAGAACTCAAAACAGAACTCTTCAACAGCATCGCAGTGTCGTTCAATCCAAAGATCATCAAGATAGAACATACATATGGAGTTTTTCTCAACGCCTTTGCTTCTTGCATATGCGCCCCTATACGTGTGCACTGCGGCACTTGCACTTTCGAGTTTTGCTATTTGCACAAGACTCATCGTGTTCGCTCAAAGCTATGGCAATCACAATCATGAAAAGGATTTCGAGCGGTTTCAGATTCTTGCTACGGGCGGGGCAATGATGTGCTTGACGCTTGTTGCTTGTATTGGAATTTCAACAGGGTGGTTTTATGCCATCCAGCACTACAACCATTTTTGAACTGGCGTCTTGGGCATGACAAATCACTCGGAGAACCAAACGCCAATTAATTTTTCTGACTACGCATTGGTGTATGGATCACAAGTCTGCGGATTGCTTGCAGGCGTTTTGACGTGGGAAGAGGGGCTATTGAAGGCATTCATAGCAGCCTGCAATGGTCTGCTGATGGGTACCTTTCTGTTGTTGATTGGATTGCTCATCATCCGTCAACCTCCGGCACTCCTAAATCGCGTACTACAGGGTGAGCCGATAGATGATGTCAAGCGAGACCGTGATGATTCCTGAGATAGCAGAAAACCCCTCCATCTATGAAAGAAAAAAGCCCCATTAACGGGGCTTTTTCGTATCTGAAACTGTGAGAGCATGCAAGACGATCTGTACTCGCGAACGTGATTTGTAAATTTACAAATTTACGTTTACTCAAAGATTTACAGACGTATTTACATGAACGACGATAAACATACACCGAGCATGGGCCCATTGACACTTGAAGATGTGCGCGTTGCAGTGCAAGAAATTGCAGATAGTGACAGTTCAAAAACGAACGCTTCAGCTATCCGTAAGCACCTAAAGCGTGGGTCCAATAGCACGATACAGAAACTTCTTGATGGACTACGCACTGCTAGGCAGAGCGAAATCACAAAAGAGCTTCATACAGATTTACCAGAGATGCCGCTTGCGGAGATGCAAGCTCTATGGATAACTGCAGCTCTTGCTGCAAAGCAAAATAGTTACGCAAGACTCGTTGTTTTGCAACAAGAGAGAGATGCTGCACACATAAAAGTGAGCGCACTTGAAACTGACCTCCAAAATGCAAATGAAGAAATTGATTTACTTGTCGGGCAGGTCGGCAAACTTACAAATGAAGTCACTCAGAGTGCAACTCAGTGCATTGAAAAAGAGAATCAAGCTCAACTCGAACTCCAAAAGCAAAACGACAAGAATGCTGAGTTACTAAGCGCTTTTGAAAGTCAAGTGACGGTTTTAGAAAAAACGATTGTTGATATTCGTCATGCTGGAGAAATTGAGCAATTGAAATTCACTGCTGAGAAATCAGCTCTTGAAAGAGTGATTAATCAACAATCAGAACACCAAGCGCGGTTACAAAAACTCCTCGATCAATTGCAACCTGTGAAAAGCAATTGATCATCACAGGAAAATCCGTAACTAATAAGCGCAGAGCTGCAAGCAAATGGCAGCAGGGTGCCGCAACGCGGGGCAAGTGCGTCCAGCACGCAGCCTCTGTTCGCTCCGGCGAACAGACAGGGGGGAGCCGCCGACAAAAACACTGCCTACGCCCCGTGAGGGCGAACGCGTCCAGCGTTCGTCGCGGAACGCGAGCGGGCTGTGTTTAGTGCCACCCCAGTGGCGCGGTTGTTGGCGGGGGGCGAAGCCCACGCCTCCCCTGAATGCGCAGCATTCAAGCGAAAGCGGGGGGCACCCTGTTACAAGTGTGCGCGTTCAGCGCAGTCCGAAGGACCGACAAGCGCAGCGCCGGAGCACGCCGGAACGGGGTGCCCCCCGCTTGCGGGGAAGGCGCGCAAGCTTACGGAGTAAGCGCTGCAGCTGCGAAGCAGCGAAAGGCAAATGTTCCACGACATGTGAGCCGTCCAGGCTCACAAAGAAACACGGCGCCTCAAGGCGTGGCGCAACGCGCCAAGTGTTTCTGGTGACGTGAAACATGCGCAGTGACGAAGTCACGAAGTGCATTTAGAACAGCCCGGTAGGACTGTTTTAAATGCATCAGTTTCGTTGTGTGCTTCGTAGCATTAAAGCTTCGAAACACATAACGAAACACGGTATGAAAAAAGAAAGAACGCCTGCACAGCGGGAGGCTTTTGTCAAAGCACAAATCATGCTTGCGATGCACCCGGAAAGCCCACGCGTGCGCAATGAAAAAAAGATCTATATAGCTTTGCATCACATACACGGATGGGGCTTTAGTACTGCATTAATCACTGCAAGATCATCACAAACTAAGAGCACCAGTTTTGTAACGGGTATGTATAAAACTGGATTGATTCGCTATGAAACTGTTCTCGGAAAAAAATACGTCCTTCTGACACGAAAAGGACTGGAGCTGCTCCGAAACATGAGCGACCCGGACGATGAAATTTCTTGGGAACGAACTCAGCTCACATTGATTCACAGCGTCAATCTATTTGCATTTCAGCATAACAACTATGTTCAACAACTAATTGCAGATCGCCAAGCAACTATTTGGGAAACTCATCAGTGGATTTCAGAGAGACAACTCAGAACTCGATTGAGTAACTCGACACAAGACGGTGCTAAAGTGCCAGATGCTTGTTTCATCACTGTCAAGGAAACTATTTACTTTGAGGTTGAGCGATCAAAGAAAAGCAGAAAAGAAATTGAAATCATGTACTTCAACTTGATTAGATTGATTGAAGACGATGTAACTCACAGAGTAGAAATCCATTTTCTAAAGAATTTCTCAAAAAGTTATTTGAGTGTTTTTGATTCGTGGTTGAGAGATGGCGTATGCCCGCTTTATGGTGATCGCGGTAATGGTGAAATTTCTCTACTCATGAAGATAGAACTCTCAGCAACGATGCGAGCAGCCATGTCTCGCATCGAGTTCGTTGAGGCATTTTGAAAAGCTGGTTCTGCATCACACATTGATCTGCTCAAGAACTTCATTTCAACAAGTTCGCTACACAACTTTCAAAAAAATTACACATCGCTGTTGTTCATTTCTGATGCACCAAGAAGCTTCCACCGAAGCAACAGGCGTCTTCTCTGAAGACGTTTATCTGGTGAACGTCATGTCATTTGACATGAATTTCAAACTCAATAGAAATGAAAACCAACTATGAAAAATGGAAAATTAACACCTGAATGCAATGCACGGCTTGACTTGTTACTTGCGGTTACCAACAGTGAGAGACGACATTGTCAGATCACACTGAAATTGGAAGGCGGTTACCTGAGCTGTCGAGTGGACTTCGGAGTGTCTATCACCCTAGGGTGTCACATTGAAAAAGGTCACTGGGCAGTGTTAACTCATGATGAGAATCAACGCTTCATTACACAAGTTGTAGATTTAGAAACCGTCGGTACACGAGCTGCTTTTGTTGAGGCATTTGGTGAAACACCGTTTGTCACGAATCCTGCCTTGGTTGAAAAAATCTTGAGCATCATTTGCGACTTTTCTAAGCGGGTGAATTTGTTTTATGAACCGCAAGTGGCACTTTGGTGATCATCAAGAACTAGAACCATCTTTGTGGACTTAACTGCTTTTGAATTTCAAAAGTTTAGAAGTAGTTGATTTTTTACGCCCCACCGTATGGTGGGGCTTTTTTTTTCGCTTTTGGTGATGGAACGCTGACATCGTCTTCACCACGCAATCGCACCCCAGAAATTACACATTGTTGTTTTTCATTTCTAGCGCACCGGTTGCTACTGAGCAATTTCATACCTTCTTTCTGGAGGCATGAGCGGTGAGTTTCTTGCGCTAAGCAAGATTTAAAAATCAAAAATAGGAGTGTGAAATGCACAAAAAAAATTTAGGCTCGAATGAGCTACTCGCTGTCTACAGCGAAGAACAGACGTACATCTTGAAACTAAAGGAAGGTTGGCTCAGGGCGTTTGATCGTGGTGAGGTTTACAACCTCAGTGATGTTTACAAGGATCAATACGACTTCAATAGCTCTGAAAGTCTCGCCTCTTGGCAAGCGAACACTCAGCGTATTTTGGAGCGCAAGCCTGAACATATATCGGCTATCAAGTACTTGAAGTTGTGCGGAGACTCAACAGAGTTCAACTTCGTCATGTTTAGCCATCCCACAGTAGTTGAAGGTCACTATGCAATCAGGCGCACAAATGACATTTCTAAAGTTGCACTAAGGAGCACGCTTGAAGAGTTCATGGTGCAAATTCAGCTTGAAGATCTGATTCACACGGTTGTTCTTTTTCTTGAAGATGGACGAGTCTTGGCGAATACGGAATCACAGCCTTCAATTGAAATTCAGTACGAACTCAAATCAGCGAATCTTGCCCTTGCAATCTCAGATGGGTTCACAGCGCTGCAAATCGATAAAGACATTCAGGCAGAGCTTATCAACATCGTTTTGGATTTCACTGAAAGCAGACGGCTTACGTCAGAAACTTTTAAGCCGATTCACACCAAGCGAGGTGTCGTTCAGTGATGCGGTTTGATAAACCTCTGTATCCCCAATCAGCATCTGCGCACCTGATCTTGTTCTTGGGCGATCACGATGAGCAGAGGCATGAGCTCTTTCTAAGTCTTAATGGCAGTTATCTCAGCTGCAAGATTGATGACTTGGTGACCGTAGGGTGTGACATTGAAGAAGAACATTTCTTGGTGTCGTTTCATGACGAGCAAGGTCGATTTCTGTCACAAAGAATTGTTCTTGCAGAGGTTGGTACTCGATGTGTTTTTGAACGAGCGCTTAAGGAAACATCATTTGCTTCCAATCGTGATCTTTGTGCAGAAGTGCTCGACGTGATTTGTGGTTTTTCGAAGTTCCTGAACTTGTACTTTGAGTGACCAATGAAATTGGTGACTCATTCATACATCAAGTTAGCTTGCTGTCGCGATTTATCTCGCTTCAGTGTTTTCAAGTCCCGCATATGCGGGACTTTTTTTGTTCAAAATTTACTCTGCACAAGAGCCATGGTGTGGCTTGGCTTGAGGCGTTAGAAATTGCAACATAAACTCTGACGTCAGATTTTGTTCATCAAATCAGGCAAAATCGCGCCTTCGTTAAACAAGGAGACTATCCGTGAACAAGACAGAACTCGTCGAAGCATTGGCAAAAGAAACTGACGTGAGCAAGGCAGCTGCTGCTCGTGCAATTGATGGATTGATTGGCATCATCACCAAGACAGTTGCCAAAAAACAAGACGTTCAGTTGATCGGCTTCGGCACTTTCAAAGCTAGCAAACGCGCTGCACGTACTGGCAAGAATCCACGCACTGGTGAAGCATTGAAGATCGCTGCATCAACAGTTCCAACTTTCAAGGCTGGTGCCGCTTTCAAAGCTGCCGTGAACAAAAAGAAGTGATTGAGTTCACTTAATGCAAAGGGGCCTTTGTGGCCCCTTTGCTGTTTGGTGAAGTGCTTTTGAGCTAAATTAAAACGTCAATAAAGATTGAAATAAATTGTTACTTTCATGAGATTCGTGTGACATTGCAAACGTCGATGATTCGTTCCATTGAAGGCCGGTTGGCATTAATTAAACGGAGCGAATTGTGAAGAACGTCAAGTTGCAAGTTGTGGGATATGGGTTGGCTTTGCTGGGATTTTTTATTGGCTTTGTCGTTGTCGGCCAATCTGAGCAAACATTTGGCATCGATACAACTGCACGGGAGAAAACCAATCAAGAATTGCAAGTGGCAATTAGCCAGCTGGAACAAAACTGCAGCAGTAAAAAATACGCTACAACCGACGAGGAGTTTGTTTTTGGTCGAGTTTGTCGTAATAGCCAATCATTGCGGATTGAGCTAGACCATCTGCGTAAGAAGAATGAAGAAGCGGAAAACGAGGTTGAAGCTCAATTCTGGTTGAGTGTGATGATCATCGGAAGTGTCTTCGCATTTTTGCTTTTGTCCATAGTAAAGTCGATCGATTGGTTCATTCAATCGCGATCCTACAAGCCCGTCGTCATCAAGGTTCCACGCGTAATTACGCAGTTCGCATAATCAAATCATGAACAATTTTTTGTGGTTATCTGTTGTCACTGCCGCTACGGCAATGTCACTGATGATCCTGCTTCACTCAGAGAGTGTGAAAAGCCGAAGGGTAGTTCTATTTGGACTTTCTTTGTTGCTGGTTGGCTATTTGGGCTGGCGTATAAGCGTCACTGTTGCATGGGGGCAAACAACCTTTTCTGGGATTTATACAAAGTTAATTTTTCTAATTGAACTTTGCTGGATCTTGGATGTGGTTCACAGTTTGCATTTTTACGCATACAAAACAAAGACTCTGTGTAGTGAAGTCACTGTGCAGATGCGCCAAAGTTCAATAGATGTTGTTATCCCGAGCTACAACGAACCACGAGAAATTCTGAACCGAACCTTAATGGCTGCCAAAAACATAGTTTGGCCGGGCGAGGTTCGAATTTATCTGTTAGATGATGGCAAAAGAGACTGGTTGCCAGCGCTGTGTAAAAAATGGGGAGCTACCTACATCAGCCGACCTGATAACGAGTCAGCAAAGGCTGGAAACATCAATCATGCATTGACTTATTTGCATGGTGACTTTACGTTGGTACTGGATGCTGACTTTTTGGTGTCACCAGATGCGGTCGAAAAACTGATTGCTCCGATGGGCAATCCACAAGTAGCAGTAGTTCAAGCTCCTCAGGAGTTTTACAACCCTGATCCGATTCAGCGGAGTTTAGAAATCGCTGAACTTAGCCCAAATGATCAGCGGCATTTTTTCAATGGAATATTGCATGTCAGGAGCAACGGTGAGGCTGCCTTCTTTTGTGGCAGTGGTGGACTGATCCGAAACTCCGCTTTGAAGAAGCTTGGAGGTTTTCCAACTGAGTCAATTACGGAAGATATTTTCCTGTCAATCAAATTAAAACAGTTGGGATTTGAGTCTGTATCTATCAAGGATCCAGTGGCAGTTGGTCTTTCGCCAGAAACAATCAACGACATGATTAAGCAAAGAAGTCGCTGGGGTGAGGGGGCCTTGCAGATGAATGCCAAGCTCTGGGAGCTGAATGTGTCAAAGCAATCACTCAAATTGATTGATAGATTGAGGTTCCTTCCGATGTATTGGACGGTTTCGTTTCCAGTTCGATTCGTTAGCTTAATTGTCCCTCAGCTGTATTTTTTATTCGGATGGAGTGCAGTTGCTGATGCATCAATGATGGATCTGGTGATGGCTCAAGGCTCACTGATCGTTGGAATGATGAGCTTCAATTTTTGGATTTCAAAGAAACGGTTGCAACCGTTTGTGACTTCGATTTGGCAAGATCTTCTGTCGTTGCGTTTAACACCCAAGTTCTTAATTAAGTTCCTGCTTCCGTATCGAAGTGCAGAATTTGAGGTAACACCCAAAGGTCAGAAAGTTGCGGCAAATGGACATCCACGTTCGTTTGATGTCTTTGTAGATGCACTGCTCGGTTTGACTTTAGGTGCAACTGTAGTAGCTATCTATCAGATGAATGACTCAGGAGTTAGCTTGATTAGCTTCTTCTGGACGATTGTGAACTTGCTTCGCCTGTTCTTTGTTCGTGCTGCATTGCGTAACGAAAAAGAACTCAAGCCATTTGAAATTCAAGTAGATGGGAAAGGGTTCAAAAAACTCTGGATCGAACGAGGAAACAACATGCAATCGACATCTGATTGTTTGGTGTCAGAAAGTCAAGTCCTCACAAAAAATAAACAACCTGTAAGAGACGCCTTGATTCAGTTGATGACTGAAGAAGGGCAGGCCAACATTGGTTATACCGATGTGAATGGAAAAATTGTTTTTTTTACTGAAACAAGTGAGGCTCTTTGGTTGAGTAGTTTGGTTGAGGCTGAGTTGGCGGAGTTGAAGTCAAAAGAAGAGAAATCTTATAGCTCGATCAACGCACTGTTAAGAATCTGTAGCGTTTCGATGGGGAGAAAGCATGTTTAAAAATTTCATTGTGTATGCCGTGATCGGATTAATTCCGTTTGCCGCGAATGCTGCTGGTGGCGAGTTTTACCAGTTGGACGAAGGTGTTGGAGGTGGTTCAGCTGTAATTGCAAAAGAAGTTGGTGCTTGGCAATTAACGGGTGCCTACAGTCAGTGGAGTAGCACTGGTAAGTCTTTAAGTGGAAGCGCTGTGCGTAATGTATTTGCCCGTAGCGAGGGAGATACAACAGTCAAATTTAGCGCGGGTCTGGGAGCGATATCTCATCACTCAGATCCATCTGCAGCATCTCCTAGTGCCTCATCAGTAGGTTTGAAATTGAATGCAGAAAGCTTTACAAAATTTGATAAATCATCGGTCTACACGCTTGCTGAATGCAACACAGCGTTCAAAACATGGCTTGGCGTTGTCCAGGTAAAACCTTTGAATAGTCCAGTTGGCGTCGAATGGAGTGCCGTAGGTGACGATCGATGGTATGTCGGTCATAAGGTGGCAATGACGTGGCGCTTGAGTAACTCTCCGTGGTCCTTGCGTGTTGGACATCAGTTGAATGATGGAGCTAACTTCATCGGTGTTTCGTACAACACGTTTTGATTTTTGGAGAAAGTAATGTTTGAAAAATTGATGAAATCAAAATCCAGTCAGGATAAGTTGATCCAAAAAATTCACGAGTTAGAGACTCATGCAAAGCGTCAGTCTGAGATTATTCAGCATTTGCAATCGCAAGTCAGTGGAGGTTTTAGTGCCGACTTTAAAGACTTCCCTGGACTGGCACTGAAAACTTCTTTTTCAGTATCAGATGCCAAAGAGTTAAAGCTGGAATTCGCAAGTAGCGGTGCGATCAAATACTTGAAGGCTACTCCTCAAATGTTGCGTGAATCACCTCGGCTGGCTCTGGATGCATTGACGCAAGAACATCGAACGCGATTGATCCGAAAATTGATCTCGAGCACTCACAATTTGCAACCATTCAGCTTAGAGGTGAGTTGTCGCTCAGATGTTGGGACGTATTGGCTCAATGTCAGCGTTAACACCTCGGTGATGAGCGGTCGTGTGTACTGGCAGTTCATAGCACTAGACATTACAGAAATTAAAAAATCAAAAGCATTGGCGCTGGAGTCAAACGAGACGAAATTACTCTTCATGTCCAAGCTAAGTCATACGTTGCGTAATCCTTTGAACACGATTATGGGATATGCCCAGTTGTTGCAATCTTCAACAGAGGGCGAAACAGCCGCACAAAATGATGTTGAAGTGATTCTTCAAGGTTGTGAGCGCATGGACATGATCCTCAATGACTTGTTTGACATCACTAATTTGGAGCTTGGCGTTTTTGAGTTGAATGAGAGAAACTTTAGCTTGAGAGACTTGCTCGATTCATTGACCAGTTCTTATGCTAAACAGGCTGCAGATAAAGGAATTGCGTTGGTTTACGACGCGAACTTGCCGTTGATTCAAGTTCGCTCTGATGAGCAACGTATCAAACAAGCCTTGGCAAATCTATTGACCATTGCAATTAACAGATCTCCAGTAGGGACACTGAAATTTTCGTGTTCCTCAGAGCTGCGAGAATCAAGTTTGCATTCAACGATCTCTATCGTCGATTCTGGGGCAATATTGAACGCAGATGCGATTGAACGTATCTTCGATGGCCGTAACTCATTGCTAAATGCCGATCAACCCAATACCAATGTGTTGGTAACTAAAGGTGAGTCTGAGTTGCGAGTTGTTAAAAAGATCATCGAAAAATTAGGAGGCTCATTTGGCATTACCTCCACCCCTACTCAAGGTAGTATTTTTCAAGTTCGGATTAGTTTGCCTGTGAGTGGTGTCGATCCGAATGCCATCAAGCATGTTGAAACCGAAAAACAAGAGGCTTTGAAGATTCTTGTTGTAGATGACTCAATTACGAACCGTCGAATTCTTTCAACATTTCTTGAGCAAAAGGGTCATTTTGTAAGCGAGTCGGCCAACGGGGCAGATGCTGTGCAAATAGCTCAAGAGATCATTCCTGATGTGATCTTTATGGATTTAGATATGCCCGGTTTGAGTGGGCTGAACGCATCAGTTGCAATTAGAAATTTGGACAGCGTTGCACGAGAGGCATTCATCGTTGCTACAACTGGACAAGTCTTTGAACGTGACAAGCGTGATGCCAAAGAGGCTGGGATGGATGACTTTTTGGCGAAGCCTTATAACTTCAGCAAAGTGAACGATATCCTCAGTCACTTCAGTTATGTGTGACTATCTAGAAGCCATTAAATCCCAATGGCTTTTCTAATCCAGAAGCCTAGAGTGTTGGCAGATAGTGGTTTTTTTAGAATGTTCTCAATGCCACGCTCTTTGTATTTTGCAGTTGCTGCGGCATCAATGCTGCCAGAGTAAACGACAACTTGAACTTGAGGGTCAAGCCATTGTTTGAGGTAGTCGAAGAGTTCCCAGCCTTTGACTCCTGCGACATCATGGTCTAGAACCAAAAGTTGAAATTTTGTTTTCTTTGCCAAGTCAATCGCTTCATGCACTGAAATAGCGCTTCGAATGGTGACTTTTAGGTCGAAAGGGCGACATGCGACGTCAATCAATCGCAGAATCAAAGTGTCGTCGTCAACTGCAAGCACGTTGAAATAATCACGCACGGATGTCAATTTATCTAGCCTTACTAAACTGATCGCTAAGTATATCTTTTAATTTTTTCAGATTGATTGGCTTGGCTATATGAAGATTCATTCCAGCCTTACGAATAGCATCAATATCCTCTTGATAGGCAAATCCACTGAGCGCGATCATGAACGTGTCCTGATTCAGACTGTTTTGACGAATCAAGCGGGTAGCTTCAAAGCCGTCAAGTATTGGCATGTCAAGATCCATCAAGATGACATCAAACTTATGTTTTTTAGCTAATTCGTATGCTTGTTGACCATCTTCAGCCTCAACGAAATCATGCCCATCACGTTTAAGTCCACGACGGATGATTTCACGATTGGTCTGAACATCATCAACGATCAAAATTTTCAAAGGGGTGATGGTTGTTGATGTCGTTGGATCAACTAAGTCAATGCTTGATGCGGTTGCGACATTGGAGAACGACAAATTCAATGTGAATTTTGTGCCTTGTCCTAATTCGGACTTGACACTAATGGTTCCGTGCATTGCATCCACAATGCCTTTGACAATTGCAAGACCTAGTCCGCTGCCTCCGTATTTTCTGAAGGTTGAAGAGTCAGCTTGCTCAAAACGCTTGAACATCCTAGGCAGTTGCTCTTCAGCAATGCCTATTCCAGTGTCTTCTACGGTTATCAAAACATTGGACTTCTGGGGCGAAGTGGCTTCGACGTTAGCTGTTACGGTGATAGCGCCTTCATGAGTGAATTTCAAGGCGTTCGACAAAAGGTTGGTCAATACTTGGCGAAGTCGCACGGGATCGCCGAGCACTACTTGATTCAAGGCGCCATTGATGTGTAAAGATAAGTCGATTCCTCTACTTTTAGCTTCCGATTGAAAGAGCGATGTAGATGATGTCATCAATTCATTGAAGGTGAATGGTCGACTTTCTGTCTCAAACTTCCCATCCTCGATCTTTGCAAAATCAAGAATGTCATTCAGGATGCGAGACAAAATTTCGGTGGTATCAATGATGCGTTGAACGTCTTGCTTTGCATTTGTATCGGAAATTTCTTGTTGTAGCACCTGTGCCAAACCAAGAATTCCGTTCAATGGTGTTCGGATTTCATGGCTCATAGTTGCCAAGAATTTACTCTTGGCGATATTCGCTGATTCAGCAGACAGCTTTGCATCTTGAAGTTTCGTGACGTCGAATAGCCAAGCAAGCACTGCTTTGTGTTCTTGGTAATCGATCACCATGTATGACGCAAGAGCCCAAGCATTAGGTATTCCTGGTCTATCCGGTAGATGTAGTTCAACTAACTTGTTGATCACTACATTCCCTTTTGCTAGACTTTGCTTTACCTCTTCAAAGTCTTTTTGATTGACATAGGTTTGACTGATGTCCATATGCATCGACTCAGTTGCATCACGCCGAACCAAATCGCAAAATGCATTGTTCATGAATAGAACTTCATTAGTTCTTAGCGATGCAATACGAACAGCCATAGGGGCTGCAGCCAGAATTTTTTCTAAAGTCTTTTGTTGTGACCTAACCGCACTGTAATCAACGATAGAAGCTCGTGTCATCGCTACCTCTCCACTTTTCTCCTTCACGACAGTAGCGGTGACAAGACCGATGAAAGTGGAACCATCTTTTCGTAAAAATTCAGCTTCTAATCCTTGAATTCGACCACTTGCAATTAGCTTAGGAAAGTTTTCCTTGAATATTTTTTGCGATGCTGGGGTGAGAAGCTGAATAGGTTTAAGCTTTCCAATCACTTCATCTCGTGAATAACCTAGCCACTTGAGTTCTGTATCGTTGATCTGGATGATCACTCCGTTTTTATCAAGAGTGTGGTAGCCAGTAGGTGCGTTGTTGTAAAGATCATCTAACTCATGGGTGCGGTCGACAATTTTTCGTTCTAGATCGATTCTTTGTGTATTCGACTTGAACGCCCATCTGAAAGTCAAGAACATCACCACTAGGTTGAGAGCAAGCAACCACAGTGCAGTAAAGCGCGAGGTCTGTTTGAAGTCAGAAGTCGCTCGACCAATCATTAGGGAGAACGGGAAATGATCAAATCGTTGATAGACATAAAACCTCTCCACGCCATCAATAGGGGAGATTGCCTTGTATGAGAAAGTGTTTTGATAAGGGTTAGAGGAGACCAGATCGCGTACGACTGATGAAACGTTTGTGTTTCCTACTCCGTTTTCACTTCCATCAAGATGGGGGTGTCTTGCAATTTGTGTAAAGTCATTCTTACGTAATACGACAGCACCTGACTTGCCAAGATCAATTTTTAAGAGTTGTTTGCGAATGGCCTCTGTTGGGATGACTACAAAAATGACACCAAGAAAAGAGCCATCTGGTTTTTCTAGACGTTTGGCACTTAGCATGGTCCATTCGCCGTTGTATCTCGACAGAATTGGGCCTTCAAGGTAAGTTTTTTGGTGGTTGTACTTTAGAAATTTAAAGTAGTCGCGATCGTTGATAGTGATTTTTCGGTTGTAGTCTGCTGGTGTTTGCTGTGAACCAGTTGTATAGATGACATCACCGTCTACGTTGGAAATTCCAACACGAACAACCAAGGGGTAATATTGAAGCTCCTTGTCAATTGCATCGGTTAGATCCTTGATTGCTTGTTTGCCATTTCGTTCAGCTTGAACGTAGCGATTAGCAAGTGCATTTAGAAGGGAAGTGGTTTGATCAAGGCTGCTTTCAATTTGAGTGGCAACCACTGTCGCCGTATTTTGGACCACAGAATAGGCGATGACTTGATCCTCTTGCGTTTCGTAGTTAATGATGAAGGCTGATAGCGCAATCGTTGCCAGTGATACCACTGTTGGCAACAGGTAGGTTCCGAAAATTCGCGTTCGAATGGCTTGATATCGCGTCATCATTGGTCTAGATCATTTTTGAGTATTCTCTACGTCATCAAGTAGCTTGAATACATCGTGAAAAGTTTGTGATGTCTCTACTAGAAGTTCTCTTAACTTGTCTAGATTGACATCTGAACCCAATTTTTTCACAAAAAATAGAAATTCATCAGGCGATATTTGTCCTAAATCGACCCTGAGCGACTCTTGCAAGATGGTCTCAAGCAGATCAAAAAACTCTTCTAAAGCAACTAAATCCTTATCGCTTTTTTCGAGATGAATCCTAATCGACGCAGACTGCTTTATTGCCACAGTGCCAGCCTCTGCGAGGCTAACCAAATCGTTGGTTTTGTTTAAGCAGTCTTCGTATGCCGATTGCATCAATCCTTGAGCTTGTCTCAGATTGGCAATTTCTATTTGTAGTTGTTTGCAATTTTCCATAGACCGCAATCGTTGGAAAGTTAAGCCTAGTGCAAATAGAGTAAAAAGGAGTCCACAACCCAGCAATACGTTACGTTGATAGTAGAAGTCTCTAAGTGCAGTCTCTGTGTTGATGCCAACGACAACAAAGAGTGGTTGATTTTCAACCTTTTCAAAAACGTATAACCTTTCTTGTTTATCAAAAAAATGGCTGCTTACAAAATTTCCCGCATCAGAAGTTCCAACTTCAATTGGGAGTTGGAGGTCTCGTAAAGTGTCATCTGCTCGGTTGTTATCTCCGACCCGCAAAGCCCTTGCATACCCATCCATACCTACCAGCCCAATCAGGCTTGTTGAGTTCAATCCAGCCCGTTGAAACTGTTCTAGAAATTGAACTGGATTAAATGATGCGACGGCAACACCGTTGAATGAACCATCTGGTTTTTCTAACTTACGTGTGATCTGAAATGACCATTTCCCACTCGCGCGACCCAGTACAGGCTTGCTGATAAAGATAGGTGAGGGGTAGCCGCCTTCTTTGTGGACTTTGAAGTGCTCTCGATCGGATAAGTCCATTTTTTTGTGATGGTCCAAATTCGAAAAGGCATAAATCCCATGCTCATCAATCACGCCTACTTGGTTCAATGTGCTGATATCAATGACCTTGCTTCTAAAGTAGCGATTGATAGCAGGTAAATCATTGAGACCTGTGGACTCGTAATGGAACTTCAGTAGTCGTAAAGCATCATCAGTTGATCTAAAACTTGCTTGAACATGCTCTCGCAAACCCGCTGCAACGTTGTGAAGGTAGTTTTTTTGTGCTGCGGTAACTTGTGCCTCTTCATGATGAATTTGTGTGCCAATGGCTATCCACATGAGGAAAATGAAAGTGCAAGTGATTGCAACTGTAATTTGTTTGCTTGCAAAATTCTTAGACATATTTTTCTTGCGATGTGGTGGTGCATTAGGCGGTGCCAAATTGCTCCAAAATTACGTTTCTAAGGTTTTTGAGGTTGATTGGCTTGGCAATGTGCAGGTTCATACCAACTTCGTGAATCCTTTCCACATCTTTCTCATACGCAAAACCGCTCAGCGCAATGATGAAAGTTTCCTTGTTTTTGCTATCTTGACGAATTTTTCTAGCAGACTCGAATCCGTCAAGAACTGGCATGTCTAAGTCCATCAAGATCAAATCAAAACCTTGCGCTTGAGCAAGTTCTAGGGCTTGTTGACCGTTGACAGCTTGCGTGAATTCGTGCCCATCCTTCTTCAAGCCTCTGCAAATAATTTCGCGGTTCGTGTCCACATCATCAACAACAAGTATTTTGAGTTGAATCGCTTTTTGAGATGACTCATTCAGTTGTTGTCCTTGGTTTGACTGCACGACTGGCAACTCGAGATCAATTGTGAATGTGGTTCCATGGCCAATACGAGATTCAACTTGAACAGTTCCATGCATAGAGTCAATTAAGCCTTTCACAATCGCAAGACCTAGCCCACTTCCTCCGTATTTACGGAATGTTGCTGCATCTGATTGTTCAAACCGTTGGAACAGGCGTTGCATATGTTCTTTGGTGATGCCAATGCCTGTGTCTTTGACGATTAGACGAACTTTAGAACGTCCAGCGAAAGGTGTATCTACATTGATATGAAGCGAAACTTGCCCATATGAAGTGAACTTGGTTGCGTTTGATACCAAGTTGGTGATGATTTGCCTCAGACGTGTTGGATCGCCTAGTAGCGCCATGTTGGCTTGTCCAGACAGATTTAAGGAAAAGTCCAAACCTCTTTGCTTAGCCTCAGCCGTAAAGATGTCTCCCACAGCATCAGTCAGTTCAACAAATGTGAATGGCTTGCTTTCAATGTCAATTTTTCCCGCTTCGATTTTTGAAAAATCCAAGATGTCATTCAAAATCCGAGTCAAGGTGTCTGCTGTATCAATGATTTTTTGGACATCTTTTTGAGCTTGAGATGTTGTTAATTCTTCTTTCAAAATCTGTGCGAATCCAAGAATTCCATTCAATGGAGTTCTGATTTCATGACTCATAGTCGCTAAAAATTTCGATTTGGCTTCATGTGCCGATGTCGCAGATTTTTGAGCTAAGACTAAGTCAGTTACATCAATCGCTACTCCGTCCCATGCCAATGCTCCGTTTTGTAATGTTCGAGGGTGACCTTTGAATCGCATATGCCGAACATCACCCTGCTTGCCTTTTGTTTGGATAACAAAGTCGATCGGATGATCTTGAATGAGTTGATTACGGATGTGTTCGACATTTTCTGGAGAGTTGTCTACTAAGACTTTTGCAAAGAAATCTTTGGCCATGCGTGGAGTAGGGCCTGTGATGTTGAAGTATTCTTTTGCTGAGTTAGAGAGGTAAGTAAAGTCAAAGCAGTGACCTCGGCAGTCTTCAAGACTGAACAGAACTCCGGGGAAGTTGTCAGTTACACCTTTAAAGCTGGTGTTTACTTGAGTGAGCAAATCGTTGAGGTTCTTTTCACGATCTTTGAGTGACTTCAGCAGCTTGTTGAGCTCAACACGAATTGCATCAAACTCTTGTGGAAGTCCCTCTAACTCTTCAAGTTGGTTGTGTGATTCATCGATGCTTTCGATTGCTTTAAGCAATTTTTCAATAGGCTGATGCGTCACTTCTGATAGCTTGAACATCATCAACCAAGCCAAGATGGCGAGCCCGATAACTCCGCTTGCTGCCAGTAAACGAGTTTCTGTTGCGCTAGCAAGAATGCTCTCTACGGGAGTGCTGATAACCGTAACCCAGCCCATCTCGCTTGGCAAAACCCCTGAAGAATGCTTCGCAAAAGAGACTAGCATTTCTCCGTATTTTTTATGATTGAGGACGACGAATCCTGAATTCTTTTTGCCTTGCCAAAAGTTTGCTAATTCTTCTAACCCGTCATATGCATCTTGATTTCCGAATCGAAACTGTCCATCGTGACCAGTAACAAAAGGCATCAAATTCCTTTTGTTCTCGTTTGTGCGTGTATAAAAATCTAGCTGACTCTGTAACCAACTAATGCTCAAATGACCGCCAAGCACTCCAACAGGGTTGCCTTTTCCATCTAACACAGGGGATGCGACGTCTATGAACCTCATTGGAGAATGTTGATCATCCTCTTTCAGCATCTTTGCTAACAAGATGGCATCATGAACATCAATCGTTGTGTTTTTGATTTGACCTTCAATAAACCAAGGGCGCGTGGATACATTTTTGCCAACCAACATCCCTTGAGTTGCAGCTTTCACAATCCCGTTTGTGTCGGTGTATCCGATCCAAGAAAACTTTGGAAGTGACTTTTGTAGTGAGTTCAAAGAGAGTTCGATATCTCGATCACTCAAATGCAGATTGTGCATATTGGCTGATCTAGAGCTGATTGCAGACAACGATTCAGACACATCCGTGTCAATCAATGTGGAAAAGAAAGTTGCTTGCTTGCTTTGTGTTTCTGCCGCTTTGGAGAGGGCGTTATTTCTGATATTTTGGTCAATCAAAAAGAGCAGAACTAATGTGAAGAAAACTAGGCCGACGTTAAAGATCGTCAGTATTTGACGTCTGAGGGATTTGCCTGTGTTGAGTCGAAGTCTCATTTCAATATCCTCAATTTCATTTCGTGCTAGGCGCTGGTTTGTTCAGCGCTGCAATAATTTCTTCGGTGCAGAATGGTTGTTGCAAGAAAAAGTCAGCACCAGCAGCTAATGTGTTGTTGCGTTGGATAGCGGTGATTGCTCGTGAAATGGCGATCAAACGTGAGCCTTGACTCACGGGATGCCATTTCAGGAGTCTGATGACGTCAAGGCCATCAACTTGGGGCAACATCAAGTCCACAAAAATCAAGTCAAATTTTTGTGATGAAGCGAGCTTTAAGCCATCGAAGCCATTGATGGCTTGCGTAATATTCAAATCGCACGGCAGTGCCAGGGCCTTGATTAGCCCTTCTAAAACTGGATCGTCTTCAATGAGTAATACGGATTGGTGCATGCCTGAACTATCGTTGTCCAGTGCAACAGCACCATCACCTATTTGTAACGGTTTGTCACAGGGCTTGTACGGGACCTACGAGCATGTAACCAGCGCCACGAATGGCTTTGATTTCAATTTTGGAATTTGAAATCTTCTTTCTTAGTCTTGCAATGAGCATATCGACAGAGCGATCGCTGGATTCATGCAAGCGGTGATGCACGGCATCTAGTATTTGGTCACGGGTGACAAGTTTGTTTGCATTTTTAATCAGGTAACTGATTAAGTTGAACTCAGCCGTAGACAAGCTATTTTTTTCATCTTGACAGTGAATAGATCGGCTGACAGGATCAAAAAAGTGCTGATTTCCCAAATTCCACGATGGCAGATGTTCGGTCGTTGTCGCTACATAGTTGTAGCGCTCAATGACGCGAGTGACACGTAGGATCAGCTCACGTGGTTCAAATGGTTTGACGATGTAGTCTTCTGCCCCCATCTCTAAGCCAACGATTCGGTCAATTGCTTGCCCTTGACCGCTGAGAACGATGACGGGAAATTGACGTTCAACTCGCCATGTGCGGACCAGTTCAAGACCGGATTCACCATTTTCAAGGTTGATGTCAACAATGGCAGCCTGTGGGGGATGGCGTTTGGCGGCTCTGAACGCTTCATCAAGACTGCGCGCCAAAACACACTCAAACCCTGCGGGTTTAAGTGTGTCTCCTAAAATTCGAAGCATTAAAGGATCGTCGTCGACCAAAATGAGGGTGCCGGCCATTCTTATTTCAACTTACAAACATCACTACAAATGATAGCAATAGTTAATCAACAAATCCAAGCTGAATTAGCCGAGCTGATGGGGGCAGACGATTTGCATGAGTTGTTGCAAGAGGCAGCTGTTCAGTTTGATGAACGTATTGCGGTTTTGGAGGCTGCTTGGATGCAGGAAGATTGGGTTGCGACCCGTTCAATGGCTCACAAAATCAAAGGTTCAATGGGGTCTTTGGGTTACGACGCATGTTTTCATGCGTTAGATGGGTTGGAGCGGCAGTTGCTTTCCCAGCCAGCTCAAGTCCCTACTGCCATTGAATTAGATCAAATTAAAGAGGTTTTGATAAAAACACGTCAGGCGCTAGCTTCAGCCTGAAATAAATTGTTACTTAGCTGAGTGATTGCTGTTGCAGTCACTTGCGATGATTCTCTCCATCGCACAGAACCTCTGTGCATTAGTTATCGGAGAGAACCATGAATTCAACGCCTTCAACGTCATCTTTGTCTGAGTGCCAAGCTCAACAGATGCCGCTACCTCATTCGCTTCAAACCCTTGGCGTGAAGTTGTTGTCTTCTGCTGTGCAACAGCGTCTTTCCAAGTTGCGCCAAGACCATGCACAAGTTCGCATGGCGCTGGAAACCTTTCACTGATTGAGGTTGGGTATGGCTGACGAACACGCAAGTCCTGCAGAAGACTCGATTTACTCTGGCACTTTGCCAGGTTCCGATCGTTTACGTTTCTTCAAACTGCATCGAATTGGCAATGCGTATCACTTGTATGTTGAGCGCGTTGTGAAAACGCTGTCTGGAAAAAACGAGCGTGGCTATACCCCAACAGGTCAGGTTTTTCAATGTCGACCTGAAGGTGCAAACGAAGCACTTCTCAGGTCGGGATTTAAGTTCTATTCAGCTAATTGGTTTGAGGCTTAATCATGAGCAACTACGAACACTCATCATTGCAAAAGGTGTCATACGTAGGTGATGACTTAGTGCAGGTGTATATCTACCGTCAACCCAATGAGAATTGGCGACTGCATTTGGTGAACGCACATGGATCTTCGCGCATCTTAGATAAGAATTTTGAGCGTGATGATGAAGCTCTTAACTACTTTGATTCATTGTCCGAAACTTCTGGCGAAGAGCTTTTTCCTGCTGACCCAATCAACTTGGCTCTAGAAATGAAAGGGGTGAATGTTTCGCTGTTATCACCCCAATATGCCTGGTACAGAGACGTTAAATCCAGAGCTCTATTCACGTTGTGCAAGTTTGATCTCGTTCATAAGTACGCAGGGCTTTGGCCTGCTCAAAATTTGCAAGGACACAAAATCACAGGCTATCTCTATAGCGGTGATTCTCCAGCGTGGCCGCATCCACCGAAGGGATTGCCTGGTGCTCCTGAAAACATAGAAGTGGAGTTCACGATCTTGCCCAAGCACATTGATTTCTATGTAGAAACAGAGCGTGGGTTGCGTAACTCAAGTTATTGGAAAAACTAAGTTCTTAGGGGATGTCATGACAAATCGTGAAATGTATGTTCGATTTCTACGTGAGACACAATCTTTCGATTCGAGCAAGCAATTAGTCGATATAGATGCAACTGGTCAAAAAGTTTTGGAGCTTCTAGCCATTGCATCAGACAGTAGTCAGCCGATGAATGTGGGCCAAGCCATGAGTGCGAAATGGATTGCATCCCCAGCGACATTGCATCGAAAAATTAGTGACTTAATCAATGCTGGATATGTAGCATCAATTTATGTTGGAAAAAATCGACGCAATCGATTCCTCGTGCCAACAGACAAAGCAGATGAATTTTTCTCTCAAATGGGCTCTTCCATGCGGTGTTGCTTGAACGGGGCATAAATGCTTCGAAGTCTCAACACGAAATTAAAAGCAAGAAGCATTAGGAACCCAATGATGTATCCGCAACAAAAAAATACTTCATTGCTACGAAAACTCGCAATTAGTCTTTTGGATACGGATGAACGCAGATATCAGACTGTTGAGCTTCTTGATACATGGTTGCCGGAGTTGGCTGCAGATGTTGAAAACCTTCTTTTTGACCAACAAGCAAAAGTTTTTTATGAAATTTACAGTGAGCATTTCCAACCAAAAATACGTGTGATCATTCGGTTGAAAAAGATGGAGCACGAGTACGCTGTGTTGCTAGACTCAAAGCACTCAATGTTCGTCGTTGGAACTGAAGTTGGGGGGCTGCACGCTAGCAGCGCGACGCAAGCTGCTGGAATTCTTAAAAGTATGTTGTTGAAATTTAAGGTGAATTAGCCCTATTGAAGCATCAGTCGCTTCGCTTGTTCTTGTATGACAAATAGAAGTTGAGTACACTGCATGGAACGCAGCTCAAGGGCTGTTTGAAGTGTTTGAAGAGATGAGTTGCGGTAGCGTTTGCGGTAAATTTTTCACGAAACCCGCATGAATACTGGGCTCCTATGCATATGTCAAGTTGCCCCAGGGGATCGAGCCCCCTGAAGAGTTAGTTTATAAGTGCGCTAGATTTCATCTTTCGAGCTTGTTGCGCAAAGTGGCGTCTTGTCGAGGTTGACTCAATACTTAGTCATCTATTTGTCGATAGAGCGCACTTTTCGGACTGGTTGCCGATAATCTCCGAAGGTTGTAAAATGCAACCTTACTAATTTCAAGTTCCTGAGCTACCAAGGGAGCAGCCTATGCCATCCGTTGTCAAACTTTCAGACGAACTCATCAATGAAGCTCGTCCATACGCGAATGCTATGCATCGATCTATACCCAAGCAAATTGAGCACTGGGCCAGATTGGGCAAGGCTGCTGAAGAAAACCCAGATATGCCGATCTCAATGATTCAAGACGTATTTGTTAGCTTAGAAGAGGCTAAAGCGGGTAAGTTCAGCGAGTATCAATTCGGATAAGTGTTGAATGCGAATTCTCACGACTCCTCGCTTTGATCGTTCGATCAAGAAACTCCACAAAGACGAAAAGCAAGCGTTAGATGCTGCTGTTCGCTCTGTTATCAGTGATAGTGAGATTGGTGAGTTAAAGAAGGGCGATCTTGCAGGCGTTCGTGTTTATAAGTTCAGGTTTAACAGAGTGCAGATGCTCTTGGCTTATGCTGCAAATATGGAACAGCAAGTAATTATTTTGATGGGCTACGGGACGCACGAAAACTTTTATCGTGATCTCAAACACTGAAATTTAAGGTTAAAGATGGTGCTTGAGCACAATGCGATGGTGCAGCATGATTGCTGCAAAACGTGTAGGTATGTGATGGGAGGGGACAGTTCGCATAGGCAGTTGCATTGCGGTCTGTCTTACTATCAAACGCCTGCAGCTGAGCGTAGGGTTAATAAGCTCGAAAGTTATCCACTCGTGTCTCCAGAAAATGTTTGTACACATTGGGATAGCAAGTAATTTTGAGCTGTTGCATCATTCGCGCTAGTGTCGAGAAACTGCGATGTGCAATCTCATCAATGGGGCGTCTGCGTAATTTCCTAAGTCGGCTTCAGGCTGTAATCGGACATTGGACTCGATCAAAGTCAAAGCGATCTTGATCTAAAAACCTCAAAGTTTCCGACTTCGGTGCTTACCCAATGCCTGAAGTTAGTGTAGAGCGTACTTCATGCAGCTCATTTCTGTAATCGAATAAGACAGAATTGCGACTTCTTTAAAGGCTGAAAACCCAGTCTCGCAAATGCGATGAAGTTCGCGTTCAGGTTCAATTGGAGGATGTATGAACTCTCAACTTAACAACCCTGTCGGATGGTTTGAAATTTACGTAGACGATTTAGAGCGAGCGGGCCGTTTTTACTCTCATGTTCTGGGGAGACAGCTTAGTTCAGCAAAAACGGATCTAACTTTTGAAGCGCTGGAGTTCCAAGGCAGCATGCCGAGTTCTGGGGCTATGGGAGCACTGATGAAACATCCCATGCGAAAACCATCTCAAGATGGGACCTTGGTTTATTTTTCTTGCGATGACTGTAGTAAAACGAGCCAGCTCGCAATAGCGAACGGTGGTACTGTGTTCAAACCAAAGTGGTCAATTGGTGAACATGGATTTATTGCCATCATCGGCGATACAGAAGGCAATGCTATTGGACTTCACTCTTTCAAGTAGAAATCACCGTCAAAACGTACTCTCATCAAGTAAATATGCTTGATACGCTATAAGTGGGCCATCAACCAGGTAGGAGATCAAAGTTAACGGCGAGGGCATCGTTTTTTAAGAAGTATTCTTTCCAAAATTCAATTAGCCGAGACTGCTTTTGATTGGATGAATTTTGTAACATCCACGCTTCGACTTGGACTCCGCGATAACTAATTTTTGTTTTGCGTGCATAGTCCAACTCTGAGAAAGCAACGTAGTTAGGAACTTCTCGATACATAGATAAAGATTTGCTGTTTTGCAAGAAATCAGAGAAAACCACTAACTTGCGAGGTCCACTAACTGCATGTCTCTCTATTGAGTTGAGACTGACCATTTGAAGCATTTCCAAAATCGGAGAATTCGATGCAGGGTTGGAGTTAAGAAGCTTCGTTGTCTGGATGCGCAGAGGCTCTAAAAAACGATCTGCATAACGCCTTTTAATTTGCTTGATGTTTTCGGTCAGCTCACTGTGACCTTGCTCATCACCCGGGTTGCAAAGTTCAATCAACGGTTTCACATCAGTTTGAAAGTTGTCACCTAAAACAAAAACTGAAATCAAATATCCAGCAGGAGTTTCTTGTTCGATTAGTTGAGTGAGCTTGAGATCAATAGCGGCTTTCTGTGCAGTATTCAGTGGGTCCGTCGTGTCGATAAGGACAACATAATGCCCAATAGGGCCTTCTGCAGGACAAAGGTTGGATGCATCGATTGAGGATTTTTTCTGAAATGACCACCACATAGCTATCGCTATGACAGAAATCACTATCAGCAACGCAAAGCTGGCGACAAGTAAATTTTTGCGTTGGTTTGTTCGAGTCTGTTTGCTTACGCGAGCCATGATTGATCAACCGATATGCGAATGAGTGAGGAAATTGAGCCGGTTCAAGTACTGGTTGAAAAGCTCGTAAACATGGCCTTTACGGTCGGTAAGTGTGTCGTGTAACTTCTTTGTCTGCGCCGCCAACTCCTGATAGCTGATTTCAATTTTTTCAATGTTAAGTTTTGGAAGTTGAACCGCATTGAGCATAGGTAGCGTATCGAAATAAGCTGGATGCATTCCATCAGTACGATGGCGTTCGTTTTCTGCGCGAAAAATTCTCAAGCACGCAAACAAAGTAACTTCTGTGTCTTCGACAACTTTCAGCCAGGACTGGTGAAGATTCTTTTTGTCTTCAATAAGCTGTTTGCATTTCTCAAGTAGTTGGTTTGCGACTAAAACTTCCTGCTCAAGAGCATCAAGATTTTTTTCCTTAAGCTCTTCAAGGTTGATTCGTACTTCTTCAAATTCTTCTTCAAACTCCTCAGTCGCCAACTTTTCTCTGCGCGATAGATCACCATATCCTGGGTAGAGATCGTCCATAAACAGCCCATCAACTAATGCGGCCAATCCAAACCCAATGGTGATTAGAAAAAGAATCCATGACATCATGTCACCAAGTCCAAGTGGATTTGCAATGAGTGACTCCCATGCAAATTTGGTTGGTTCAGGTGCCAGATTGACAATTGCCGAGCGAAGGTGCGCAATGGCAAGTGCAACAAACCCTGTGTAGACAATCGCAGTGATGAGGCCTACATAACCGAAGAGCTGGATGTTTAACTTGCGATGAAAAATCCACCGAAGAGCTGACTTCCCAATTAAAAACATGACCACTACGTTCAGTGAAGCAAGTGTTGCAGCATATCCAAACCCACCTATCAGCCCTGTAGTAAGTCCTTCAGCAAAAAAGCTTGCATTCAAAACTCCTTCAATAACAATCAGCAGCAACAATACAGCATAGCGAGCAAAAATCGCAGCTCCCTCAGGGTAGACCGCATCTCGCTCTAGTTCATTCTTTTGTCTGAAGCTAAAAAGTTCTTCTGTTTTTCTTTTGGATTTTTTACTGAGTTTTTCAAGCCATGAACATTGTTCGTTAAACACAACGAGCGCTTCTCTTTCAAAGTCTCTAGTGATGTGGCTGTTTTGCAAGTCCAATTGAGTTGCATAGGCCTCAGCTATTCTTGCGTCTAGCTTGTCAATGTCGATGGCTGCTTGGCGCTCAATTTGCTCTCGTGTATGCGTAATGTGACGCACCACTTCAAGTTCAGCTTGTGTAAGCGTTTTGCTGTGAAAAGCTGGCAATCCCATCTCAGCGTGTCGCTTTGCCTCGCTCAACAAATTGAACTTCGCTGAAATTGAGCTCACGCTGAGCAGATCAAACTCAGTTCTAGGCGTAGATGCTTTCTGTGTTGATTTGAATCTTCGTTTTAGCCAAGACCACATGTTTTACTCGCCTTCACTTTTGTTCGGTTCATTTTGAAACAAAATAATGACAATTCAAAAAAAAGTTGAGATTGCCTTGAAATCACACTACGAAGTGCTCGGACTCTCACCTCAGGCAGAGGATGTGGTGATCAAAGCTGCCTACAAGGCCCTGGCCCAAAAGTATCACCCAGACAAGAATAAAAATAAAGAGCAGTGCAACGAACATATGGTTCTGCTCAATTCCGCATACAAGGTTTTGTCAGATCCAAAGTTACGTAGAAAATATGATGAATTGGTCCATCGTTCGACTGCAGCAAAGAAAACGAAAGAGCAGCAATCCACTGCGACTCAAAAAAAGGCATCTTCACGTAGCAAAAACAATGCGATCATCATTGATCGCTTGAGGAAGAATGAGATAGACGAAGTAAGTCTAGTAAGAGTCTATGAGGAAGTGTTCGGGTGCGTTGTAACGATCAATACAGGCTGGACAAACACATATACCGTTACGACAAAAAAAGAAAGTTCTGTATTCAATTTTTCGGGCTTGAAAGCTAAGCTTTTAGAACAAATCAAGGAAGAGCGAGAATGAAGTATCCGTTTGAAAAATTTGGTTCTTCTGCTGCACAGCAACAGGTCTTTATCGAAAAACTTCCAAGCGTGACCAAAGCAATGGATGAGTTTTTTCGCACATCCGCTATTGCTATGCAAAGCTTGCACCAGAAAAACATCTTTGGTGGCCCTCAAGGAATTCGACAAGACCTCGGTTTTGAGAATGCACTAAAAGTTTTGCTCATTGCCTGTTACAACGATAGATTGATTACAACTGCGACATCTTCACTGCGGCTTGCAGAGTTGATTCGCCAATTGACCTTGCGTTGGTACTCTTTTGGAAAGAGCATAGACGCTGCTCTATTTGTTTCGTACAACTTGTTTGCGCAACAAAGTAGGTCGATGTTTCTTTTGCGTGATCTGAAGAGCCAGGTTGAGTTCGTATCTAACTCCGGTGCCCTTAGCGTTCATGACGAAGTTGAGTCACTGCTTGCTCCGATCACTTCAAGAAAATGGTACAGAAGCAAGCAAGGTATCGGCGATAAGTTGAGCAGCGTCTTTATTTCTGAGGGTGACTTTACAAACGTGGATTTGCCAGCTCCAGGAATACAAATTCACTTCAAAAAAACTCAAACCTACGACTTAAGGGCCCCATTGTTCTTGGATAAAGACTGGGTCGAAACTCCATTGATATCTAACGGAAAAGTCACGGCTTCATGTCCGGGTTGTGGTCAAAAATGCAGAGGTCAAGCATTTAGCTATCTTGAAATAACTTGCCCGACCTGTCGTACTGTTTGGCAACTTGCCACGTAGGCCCGCTCGCTAATTTCAAACTACCTATAGATTTGCTTGTATTAGATTTGTCATAAAGCGCGCAGACAATTACTTTAATGATTTTGCAGTCTGTCAACAACATCAATCTTGAGTCGATCCTTGACTCAAGCATTAGCCTTACGGTCGCATTTTTGCTCGGCGGAATTATTGGGATTGAGCGACAGTATCGACAGCGAACAGCAGGCCTTCGAACAAACGTATTAGTGGCTGTGGGGGCTGCACTGTTTGTAGATATAGGTCACCGGCTTACTGGAGACGCGGGTGCTGTGAGCATCATCGCTTATGTTGTTTCAGGCGTGGGTTTTCTGGGGGCCGGTGTGATCATGCGTGAAGAGGGTAATGTCCGCGGGATCAACACAGCTGCAACACTCTGGGGTTCAGCGGCGGTAGGAGCATGTGCAGGTGCAGACCTTGTAATTGAGGCAGCTTTAGGTGCTGCCTTTGTGCTTTGTGCCAACACTTTATTGAGGCCAATTGTGAACAGGATTAATCGTGAGCCTGTTAACACTGAAATGGTTGAAGCGACATACACCGTCTTTGTAATTGTTCAAAAAGACCATCAGCGTGAAGTTCTGATCAAACTTGAGCACGAACTCGAAAAAGCACAATACCCAACTCAAGATCTAAAAATTCATGCTTTTGGAGAGGACGCTGTCGAAATCGAGGCGGTTCTCTCTGCAACCTCAGTCGATTCAGAGTTGATGGACTTAGTTGTGCATCGAATGTCGCAAGAGCAATTTGTTACACAAGCTTTCTGGAACTCAAACACGGCTGACTGAAATCTTCGCAATCGACTAATTATTTGCCAAAAGATAAATATCGGTGCAAAAGAGCTGTAGAAATTCCCTACACAGCTATTGCCAGTTCGGCTGCTGTTAGTGGAACTGTTTCCAATACATGCGTCGTTGATGCGAAGGGCTATTTAGACAGCAATCAACAATTTATCATCTCTAAATTAGAAGTTAAGGACTCAAACTTTAGAAATTGATACTGCACAAATTGATTGTCATATTAGGTATGTAGCATTCGTCTACATACAAGGGGGTAGATATGCGTGCGATCAAAAAAGTTCGAAGACTCATCGAGAGCGAGCCAACGTCGCCTGCTGCTGTTGAGTTGTCAAAGCTAATCGTCTCATTGGAGTCCGGGGAAACTTTCTCCTTCAAGCAAATGTACGAGTTGCCACTCAACGACTTTGACCTGGCTGTCGAGTTGATTAAAGAGTGGAGACTCGATCGTTTCTACGAGGGAAAAATCAAAGCCTTGAACGCAGCAATTCAAGTTCAAAAAAATGATTGAGCTTTATTGAGTTGCACATGACAACTGATCCAAAAAATATCACTGTGCTGTTTTTGTGTGTGCACAATTCAGCTCGTAGTCTTATGGCTGAGGCTGCACTCAATTATTTAGGTGGTGGGCGTTTTAAGGCCTATTCCGCAGGCAGCGATCCTGATGAGCATCCGCACCCGTTTGCGTTAAAGGCTTTAGGTTTGGCAGGAATACATGCAGATGAGCTTCAATGTAAAAGTTGGAGTGAGTTTGCGAAATCAGATGCACCACATATGGATTTAGTAGTCACTGTTTGCGATAACGTCAATGATCAAGTTTGCCCGCACTGGCCGGGTCATCCTGCTACGGCGCACTGGAGTTATCCAGATCCTAGTTTGGTTAAGGGGGCAGATGAGGATGTCCTGCATGCATTTGTGCAAACCTTGCACCAAATTCATCAGCAACTTGCAAATTTCATCGCGTTGCCTGAATCCGCATTAAACAAGCTGACGATAGATCAATCGGCAAGAGACGCTGAGTAAGTGAGCCTTTTCAGTGATTCACTCATCAGACGATTTTGCAGTGAATCAAAGCATCTTCATTGACTAAGTAGATGGCGCACATTCGATGGTAGCCATCAGCAATTACAACTTTTCCCAAAGACGGATCACGGACTAGCAGTAAGGGTGACAGAGCTGTCCCCTTTGAAATTTTCTTGCTGTCCTTCTCGACATGAGAGTTGCTTACGCCAAGCAATGAGAGTGAAGATGCTCGAAAAATGTCCTTGGCTTTGAATTCAACGATTTCTGCTTTGCGAAGAGTTTTGACAATCCTGCTTGCTTTTTTGTCATCGTAAATGAGGCGCAGGTACGACTCGGCAGCGGGGTAGTCATGCTCTTCGACATCTTCGAGCCAGAGAATAGTTTTTGTGCGTGTTGTCATAAGTGATTTCAGAATTTATTGTTCTTTGGGGTTTGATTCCAGTAATTTCAAACGTAAAGCTTGGAACGCATGGGATACCTCAGTGCGCAGTTTTTCAAACTCAACTTCAATGAACTGTTTCAGGTCTTCAGACATTTTTAACAACTCATTTTTGATGTTGCGGGATGTGCTTATCTGGGCGCCCACCGCTACCTCTACATTCATCTAGAGAGTTGTATGGTGTGAAGTCATTAGTTTTTCTGTAGCCTATGTCAGACTTTGCATAACAGACGTTGCTGCGTGATTTTTTAACTACTGGATCATTCAAAGGCATTTGAGATGCTCCGTCTGAATTCGTTCGAGTCGTTGAATTTGCCGTGCCATTTGCCATTACAGAAAGTGATGATGCAACGCAAACAGAAATCGCTAACAGCTTAAGGTCAGTTAAATGCATCGCCATACGATAGTGGAAAACGATGTTCAAACCATGACAAGTATCAACTTCTATGAAATTTCTACAAAATTTTTACGTGTAAGACGCGACTAGGCACCGCACTTTCATAACGCTATACGAGGTGGAATAACGCTAGAGAGCCTGATTCAACAAGATCTATCGCTGGAAGGCCGAGTCCAGTTGAGATCTCGAAAGCTTCGGTGCATTAGTAATCAGTTGAACCATCTGAGCAGATCTGTACTTATGCTTGTTTCAGAAGAATTTGGATCTCTCCAGAGCTTATGTAGTGTTCTAGCTTTTCAAAAGCGATGAATAAAGGCTCTGCGTTTGATCGGTAAATGCGTAAAAAACCGTTTATTTGAGGTCCAAGTGCATCGTAAATTCCTGCCGGTAAGGGCGTAAACCCAGCGTCAGTTCCATCGCTGTGAAGCTTTCTCACCAAGACACCCTTAAGGACTTGAATCTTCATTTTGATCTTCTTAAGGTGAGACGGGAGCTTGCAATTTATGAAGATTTGTGAATTCAAAAAACTTATGGGCTGCCAGCGTTGACTTGGATTTGAGAGACTCTATTTTTTCGATGATGTCGCAAATCGGTTCATATCCAATTGCGTTAGGTAGGCTTTCTTTTAGATGAGAGCTGGTTAAGGTTGGAAGCGACTTCAGTGACGCCAGATATTTCGTCTGTATGTTCAGACTGGCAATGATTGCTTGGTTGAAACGTTGAAAAAGCTTCCATCCGTATGAGATTGAAGGCACTGATGTTGGAAGAAGATACACATCATCAGCGTGGCTAGTTGCTTTCAGGTGTTCCAGTAGCTTGTAAGCCTTGCCAATTGACTTGGACGTAGGTTCTATGGACACGATTTGAATGTGGCAAGCCTCAAGCAAGAAGAGGCTGCTTGCCGTTGCTTTATCAGGAAAATTCAAAATCAAGAAGTCAAAATTCTGCTCAAGCGTATCGAACGACTCAATTAAATTAGTTAGTTCAAGTGGTGTGGCTTTTAAAAGAGATTTCTTGCAGAAATTGGTTGAAATGACGTCGATGCCTAAGGGCGACTTAAAGATCAGCTCACGTAAGTGACGTTTGCCGTCTAAAAAGTCGCGAAGCGAAAGACCCGACTGCGAGCAGGTAGGTGATGAATGATCTTTCTTAGCTGCAGAAAGATCGATGTACAGCACGTTGTGATCTAAATTGGCAAGCCCAATGGCGCTCATCAACGCAAGATTGTGTTCTTCATCAACATGAGATGGCGTCGTGAAGCCAATAGCCACAGTAGGAACCGTTTTCATACTAAATCCATTTCTTTTTGTGCTGAGCTAATGAAGATCAGGCGTAGCTGTCACTCATCAACGTGTTGAACCACGTATTCATCTGGCGATAGTTTGAATTTGTGATGGCGCTAGCTTCTGTAGCGGTTGATCCTGCTGTGACGCCTCCATTTGTAGCTGGAAGCATTTTTCTAAGTGATGGATCGTATTGATATACAGCTGTTAACCAAGATGCGGTGGACGCAGTAATAGGTGAAAAACAAGCAGAGTTCGCAACTGGTGATGAGTCGACCTGTTGACCTCCTAATAGGCGAACAATAGCGTCAGCACAAATTTTTGCTTCTTGATTGGCTACATGCCCTGCTTTAGGTAAGCCACAGCTGGCTGCATCGCCAATGATGTGAATATTCGGTTTACTCGTTGATTCGTAGCTCAAGACATCAACCACACACCATTTGCCATCTGCGCTGTTGTTTAGGTTGGCATTAGCTAACCATCCTCCAGATGCACTACCTCTTGCACGATGTGGTGGGATTGGGCTTACTAAACTTGAAGCCAGACTCTGTGGCGCACTCAGTTGGTCAATGTAAGAGACAGATTTAGTATCTGGATTAATGCTGATTGCTGTAACGCCAGGTCTATAGTCAATAACGCCGGTATGAATCGTGTTGAATGCGTAACTGAAATTTACAGCTTCAGCCTGAATAGACAGGTTTTCATCTAGAACAACAACTTTCGATGCGGCGCCTTTGTAGGTTTTCAAATAATCAGCAACTAGACATGCTCGTTCGTAAGGTCCGGGAGGGCAACGATAAGGCGATTTGGGAATCGTCATAACGAATGTCCCATTCATTGGCATTGCAGCGAGCTGAGTTTTTAGTAAGTCTGTTTGTGAGCCAGCTTGCCAAGCGTGTGGTGTTTTGGTGTCGTAGTCTGATTGAATTAAACCGTATGCATCCATGAATTCAACGCCAGGCGCCAAAACTAACCTGTCATAGCTCAGCACAGAGTTATCCGATAAGGTAACTTGTTTGCTCGTACTGTCAATTGAAGTGACTG
>Ga0228702_1000405_pt1 | contig 34160 bp, 58 predicted proteins | sample McNCre217_Aug_MG_2_FD_178018 | JGI IMG/M metagenome (GOLD analysis project Ga0228702, IMG submission 178018) | Freshwater microbial communities from McNutts Creek, Athens, Georgia, United States - 20-17_Aug_MG | ecosystem: Environmental > Aquatic > Freshwater > Creek | place: USA: Georgia...
GTTGCTGGCGAGCCGGTGGGGGTCAACCCGAAACAGGCGGGCAACTTGACGGGGCCGAAAGCCGCATCGTATATTGCAGACCACGAAAATCTATCGGTTAGCAAGCCATGAGAATTCCAACCGACAGCGTAGACCGAGAACAGTTCTTTCTGGACTTGATTCAGAAGTGTCTAGCGTCTCGGGAGGAGAGGAAGCCCGACTACGCTTCGCTGCGTAGCTGGTATTTGTTTGGCAACGGGCCGGACGATGCTCCGGCGCTGTACAACAAAATCTTTCCTCACATTGACCAGCTAACCTCGTTCCTGTATTCCGCAGAAACGACCCGCTTCTCCATCAACCTCGGAGCCGCCGTGCCCGAGGAGGAGAACAACAAGGTTCCCGCACTGACCCGCGCCCTCAATGATGAGTGGCTCAACAGCAATGCTGACCAAGTGTTTGCGACGGCGACCACTTGGGCGCTGGTCTACAACAGCGCATTCATCAAGCTGGTGGTCAACAATGGCATTCACCCCTACATGGTGGAGCCTGGGTGCATCGGCGTGCTGCGTGAAGACCAGCCGTACACCGACCGGCAAGAGGCGCTGGTTCAGACCTACTACATCACGCGCAGCGAACTGTATGCTCGCCTGTGGAGCCACCCGCGCCGCGAACAAATTGTGGCTCGCGTTGAGGCTACGCAGCATGAGCGCACCGAAGTCGCCAACGGTGTTGAGCGCATCATCTTGTCTCAGACCAACCCGACCTTGTACGGCAACGTCAACCTCGACCTTGCTGGCATGAACCGCTACAAGGCCACCGTTGCCGAACCCACTGTCGAGATGACTGAACTGTGGGTGTGGAACGATGACACGCAGGACTATCAGGTCATTACGAAAGCTGACCCTGATGTCATCATCTACGACCGCCCCGGTGAGTCTGTGTTTCTCAAGGGTGAGTTGCCGTTCGTGCAAATTAGCCCCAACCCCCTGTACGATTATTTTTGGGGGGCGTCAGAGGTGCAACGCCTGATTTACCTGCAACAGCTCCGCAACCGTCGCATGACGGAAATTCTTGACCTGCTGAGCAAACAGGTATCGCCCCCCACTGCTCTTATTGGTTTCACGGGCATTTTGGATGAGAAGAACTTTGCCCTGAACCGCGCCGGTGGCTTGTTGGCAACCGACATGCCGAACGCAAAGGTGGAGAAACTTGCTCCCACCATACCTCCAGATTTGTTCAAAGAAATCGGTGAGATTGACCTGATGTTCGAGGAAGCCTCGGGCATCGTGTCTGTCCTACAGGGCCGTGGCGAGTCAGGCGTGCGCTCGTCAGGACATGCTTCTCAGCTTGCCCGTCTTGGCTCCAGCCGTGCCAAGAAACGTGCCCTGGTCATCGAAGACAGTCTTGAGAAACTGGCAACGCTGTACTTGAAGCTGATGCAGGTCTACGATGCAACGCACTTCAAGGACATCAACAGCAAGATGTTCATTGCTGAGCAGTTCACGAAAGACTTTGTGGTCAAGGTGGACGCGCACAGCAACTCGCCTATCTTCATGGAAGACATGCGCCAGTTGGCGTTCAATCTGTACAAGGCCCAAGTCATCGACAAGGAATCCTTGCTTGACCTGCTTGAGCCTCCCATGAAACAGTTGCTCAAAGACCGTCTGAAGAAGATGGAAGAAAAGCAACAGCAGCAGCAAGAACAGAAAGCCGCTCAGCAACAGGCTGCACCCAAAACAGAGGGCAAGCCGCAACTCAAACAGGTGGGATGATGGCGGGCAAAACAGGAATTCAACCCCCCAAGGCTGACCAGCCCCGTACTACTACGGAGCAGCTAAAGCGCGGCGACCAAATGCCGTCGTTGACATATAGGCAGCAAGGCGTTAAAAACTATTCAGGGCGCAGTCAAAGGGACTATGCCCGTCGTTAACCGGAGAAACGATATGTACGGTCGCAAGATGAAGCGTGGTCGCAAGGCCCGCCGTTAATTTCCCCCGTAGGGAAAAAGGGTGTGGCTGCCTCCCCTATGAAGTAGGTGACCGCTGCTTAAGGAGTGTTCCATCATGGCACGCAAAGCACGCAAGGGCCGTAAGGCTCGCAAGTAATCCGTAAGGATTTGCCTACGGGGGGTCGGCATAAAATGCCCCCCAACTATTGACAAGAGGTTTGTAACTGATTACAAACCGCTCCAAGGAGTGAACATGAGTGTTCCGGCAGACAAGTTGATGGAATTGATGCGCGGCCCTCGCAGTGCGGGCGCTATGCCTACTCCCAATCCCGCTGGCCCAATGGGTAACCCGCCGGGAGCAATGTCTGATTCCGACACGATGCCAATGGCGTCGCCCATGTCTACGCCAGAGCCGAAGATGGGTAGCAAAGAAGCTGCCATGATTAACTTGGGCATGGCAATGGATTTGCTTGAGCAATCTCTCCCCGCCATTGGCTCCGAGACGGAAGAAGGCGGCAGAATCCTGAATGCCATTCGTGTGCTGAACGGTGTACTCGGCGCTCGTAAGGGCAAAGTCAATGAGCTGCAACAGTCTGAGATTCTTCAGATGATGCAAGCCTTGCCGCAAGCTGGCGGCGCAAGCCCTGCGGCCCGTGCAATTCAGCGAGCGCCAATCCCCGGTATGCCCCCAGGTATGCCACAACCTTCCCCAATGTAAGGAGTCCATCATGGATTTGTTCAAGCCCCGTGGCGCTGCTGCGCCCCGCCGCCCGACCGACAACAACCAGAAGCACGGTGATATGGTTAACACCCCGCGCTTCTCACAGTTCGGCGGTCTGTCTGCCCCCAACAAGGTTGGCAAGACCGGCATGGCAGTGCAGAAGCCTGGTGACGGCAAAAAAGTTATCTAATCAGATAAGAGGGTAAAGCTATGTCACTTGAAGACCTGACCCCCGAAGCGCAGCAAGAACTGGCGCAACTCGCCAAGCGCCTTGCTGACAATCCAGACACTCGCAAAGACTTTCTCCGTCTGACGAAGAAGGTCAATCCTGACCTCCCTATTCCCGAACTCGAACTTGAGCAAATGACCACGCAAGCCGTCAATCAGGCTGAGCAGCGTGTGCAGCAGCTTGAGAACAAGTTGCGCGAGAAGGAAGCTCAGGAAGTTCTGAACAAGCGTCGGGAAACTCTGCTCAAGAAGAATCTGATTGAGTCGGAGGACGAAATCAAGGACGTAGAAAAAATCATGCTGGAGCGTGGCATCACTAACCACGAAACAGCAGCCGAGTATCACAGGTGGATGAAACAGTCAGCCGTGCCGACTTCTTCTGGCTATAACCCTTCAGCCGTCAAGCACTTTGACCTGGGTAAGTATTGGAAGAATCCGAACATGGCTGCCCGTGAAGAAGCCGTGAAAGCCCTGAATGAGTTGCGTAAGCCTACGCGACCAATCGGGTTGTAAGAGGGTATTTTTTAATCTAGGAGAGAACCATGCCTATTGGTGGCGGTATTCTTCCGGCAACAGGTAGTTCGCAGTTTACCGAACTGACTTATGTCACTCGGCGTGCGTTCATTCCGAAGCTGGTTGTTCAACTTTACAACTCTACGCCTCTGATGGCGGCACTGATTGCTAACAGTCAGCAAGCCTCGGGTGGTGTGTCTTCCGTAACTGTGCCCGTTCAGGGCGCTCAGTTTGTCAACGCTCAGTGGTCTGACTACTCTGGTTCTTTCAACCAGCCGTCCGTCCAGCAGGGCGCTTACAACGCTGAGTACGACCTCAAGCTGATGATTTCGCCGGTTCCGTTCCTCGGAATGGAAGGCGCAGTTCAGCAGGACGCAGCAATCATCCCGCTGATTGAAGCACGGATGAACGATGCGACCAACGTGATGATGGATGCTATGGCGACCGCGCTGTACAACAACACCACGAACACTCAGCAGTTCATCGGTCTGCCCGCTGCTGTGTCGGCTTCCGGCACTTACGGCAACATCAACCGTTCGACCTACAGCTGGTGGCAGTCGAAGTCCTACACGGCTACTGGTCTGAATCCGACCCGCCAGAACATCCTGCAATACATCTCCGGCACTGTGAAGAACGGCGCTGAGATGCCTTCGTTCGGTGTTTGCGGTTTCGGCACTTGGACTCTGCTTGCTCAAGACTTCGTTGGTCAAGAGCAGTACGTCATCACCCCTGGCTCTAGCTTTGACGGTGATACCAACGGCCCGCACGCAGCATTCCGCGCCCTGATGGTCGCCGGTGTGCCGATTTATCCTGACCCGTATTGCCCCGAGGGTACGGTGTACTTCCTGAACACTAACTACCTGTCGCTCTACATCCATGAGCAAGGTTCGTTCGTGTTTACGGGCTTTGAGTCCACTCTCCCGAACTGGCAAATCGGTTACGTTGGTGCTGTTCTGATGATTGCAGAACTGGTCAACGTGAAGCCGAAGGCTATGTCAGTGGTCAGCGGGTACAACTACCTCACGCTGTAAGGAGTACAACATGTCTCTGTCCACTAACAAGATTATTCTTGCCAACGCAACAACCAATACGGCTGGTGCGTACTTCCAAACCACCACGCTCACGGCTATCGCTACCGGCAACGGTACGGTCATCCCGGCTGGCGTGTACGTCATGTTCCCCGCTGCTAACGTCAGTGTTCTTGCCAACGATGGTTCGGCAAACAGCACTGTCATGGCGGCTAACGTAGGTGGCGTGGTTTTGTCTGATGGCGTCAACGTCTATGCCAAGAGCAGCAGCGGTAACGTGACCGTGACTCTGTTGGCAACCAACGGTGGCCTCGCTGTCGGCAGCACCTACGCCAGCTAAGGAGTCGGCATGAACGCGAATCATGTAGGGGCGCTGTACCCTGACAACTTTGGCAGCTTCGCTGTCTGCACTACCAATGGTGGCGCTCCGATTTATCTCGGTGCTACTGGTAATGCAGTCGCAACGCTTACGCTGAACGATTGCTCAAGCTACATCATTCGCCGGATTACCGTTGCCAACGCAAGTGGCAGTGTTGCTCTCGCTAACGTGACCATTCTCACCTCCTCGGATGGGAATACGTCCAACAACGTGAGCAACGCAGCCGCTCTTAGCACCGTCACGGGCAGCACTAAGTTCCAAGACCTTGCTCTGTCTACAGCAGCAGCGTCTACGGTTTACAGCGGCCCGCTGTATGTGTACGTTGGCACAGCAGCCGCTGCCAACAACTCAGTTGACATCACGGTATACGGCGACGTTGTGACGCTATGAGTGAAACGGTATTTGTGACCAACAGAAGTGAGAACCGTTTGGTTGTCACCTATGCCTACAAAGAGTACGTCTTTGAGGTAGACAAGACCACTGAAGTACCGCTTGAGTGCGCTCAATTTGTCTTTGGTTATCAGATGCAAGACAAGGCTCCTCAGCTAGTCCGTTTGGGCTGGCTGAGGATGTCCAACGAATTAGAACCAGCTTTGGAAAAGCTCAGCAAGTTTCAAGTGACGGCTGAGCGACCGGAAACGAACCGCTCTCTACCCTCGGCGGTTGGCGTAGTACCCCTGCACGTTGAGAAGCGTGCCGGGGGAAAGGTCAATCAGAGGGTTGCATGACATGGATGTTAAATGGCAACTCTTACTTCCTACCTCACGGAAGTCCGGCGTCTACTGCATGACGCCAATGGTGTGTTCTGGTCAGACTCTGAGCTGACTGATTACATCAATGCTGCCCGTGAGCGCACAGTAAGAGACACAGGTTGCCTTAGAAACCTCCAGGTCACCTCTACCCCGCTTTCCTCCACTGGCGTAGCCGCGACATCGTGGTCAGCCGGTGCTACGGTCGCCACTGGCGACTTTATTTTTTACAACGTCTACATCTACGAGGTAACCACAGGTGGTGTCCTTGGCACAGACCCTCCTCCGTACCCTGCACAGGCTTACGCTTATCCTCCGACAACTCCGTTCGCTAATGGTACGGCGACTCTTACATACAGCAGCCCCGCCGAAATCATTTCGTACACGGCGCTCCCACAAGGAACGCAGACGCTCGACATTCTGAATATCAACCTGTATTGGGGCAATAGCCGCATCCCGCTGCGCTACCTGCCCTGGACAAACTTCAACGCACAACTGCGCTACTGGCAGAACTACATCGGTAGGCCGGTGTGCTTCTCCACCTACGGTCAAGGCCAGCTCTACATCGCTCCGGTTCCTGACCAAAGCTACCCAATTGAACTGGATACGGTCATTCTGCCGACTGCGCTTGACCCTGTGTATCCGTCTACTCCTGACGTTATCGTTGACCCGTACACCACGCCTGTTGCCTTCTACGCAGCTTACAAAGCCAAGTACAAGGAACAGTCCTACGGGGAAGCCGAAATCTACAAACAAGAATACGCCAAGCATGTACAGGCTGCACTGAACAGCACCTACACGCGCCGCATCCCCGACCCGTATAGCTCACCGTACTAATCATGGCAGCAGCAGAGCAGAAGAAGTCTTATGCTGTCATCAAGCAATTCCGTGGTCTGAACACACGGGCTAACCGGACAGCAATCGACCAAGAAGAATTCGCATGGATTGAGAATGCCATGCCGATTGGTTTTGGCAACATCAAAATTGTTCCTGCTCAGTCCGTGTTGACGTACAGCAGCGCGAACGTCACCACAGCCAACACCGTCACGACCTTTGTCTCAGCCAATATCGGGCTGAACGACTACTTGCTCGCGTTTGAGGACAATGGTCGAGCAGAATACATCAAGCTGTCAGACAACAGCAAAGGCAACGTAGCTGTCACAGGGACGTTTTCAAACACGGGCGTGACCATCGCTCAGTACAAGAACGAAAGAGTCATCATTGGCGACCCGTCTAAGGGTTTGTCCTCGTGGGACGGGAACAATGTGGTCAGCATTGGTTCTGTCGGCAGCATTGGCATTACGAACCCTGGTTCTGGCTATCTGACAGCCCCGTCAGTCACGATTTCAGCCCCGAATGACGCTAACGGCGTGCAAGCAACGGCTGTAGCGACCATCACAACCGGCGCTGGAAGCGTGCTTTCGGTCAACGTGACCGCTGGAGGAAGCGGCTACACCTCGGTTCCCGGCATCACTTTGGGCGCTCCACAAGTGCAAGGCGGTACTCAGGCCACGGCTGTAGCCACGATTTCTGGTGGCGCAGTTGTTGCTATCTCTGTGGTGAACCCTGGCTCGGGATACACCAGTGCGCCAAGCGTAACTTTTTCATCCGGCTCGGCGACAGCTACCGCTGTGCTTCAGACCGGCACGGTCAACAGTGTGACGTTAACTGATGCGGGAACAGGCTACACATCTGCTCCAACCATCACGATTTCTGCGCCTCCAAGCGGCACTACGGCAACCGCTGTAGCGTCCTACAACACGTTTCAGACCGGCACAGTCGCCGTTCTGGTGACTAATGGCGGCACTGGATACGGCTCTAGCGGGTCATTCAGCGTCAGTTTTACGGGCGGTGGAGGCACTGGCGCAGCCGGTACAGCCATCGTAAGCGGTGGTCAGGTGGTTGCAGTCATCATGACCAATCCCGGCAGCGGGTACACAAGCGCCCCAACGGTAAGTTTTTCCGCAGGAGCGGGCACTGGAGCGACCGGAACATGCGTAGTCAACCTTGACGGTATTGTTGACGTAGCCACGTTTTCGGGCCGTGTATGGGTTGCAGCGGGCAGAACGGTCTACTACTCGGCTGCTGGTAGCTACAGCGACTTTACAAGCGTATCTGCGGGGGCGTTCACGCTGACGGACTCGACGTTGCACGGCAACATTCAGTCCATCATGTCTGCGAACAACTTTCTGTACATCTTTGGGGATGACAGCATCAACGTGTTCTCAGACTTGCGGGTTACTAGCACCGGCGCGACCCTGTTTACGAACACCAACGTCAGTGCATCGGTCGGCAGCAAGCGCATCTACGGCATTTTCCCGTACTTCCGCTCTGTGCTGTTCATCAATGACTACGGCATCTATGCCTTGGTGGGTTCCACGACTTCCAAGCTCAGCGACAACATTGACGGTACGTTCCCGCTGATTGACTTCACAGCTCCTGTGACCGCTGGACAAGTGCTGCTGAACAATATCCTGTGCGCTGCGTTCAACGTGACCTACAACGACCCAACGCTCGGGCCGAGACAGATTCAACTAGTGTTTTTCGACAAAAAATGGTTCGTCACCAGCCAGGGCAGCATCAACTACGTCACTTCTGCGCCGGTTAGCGGGGTCATCAACCTCTATGGCGTTGCTGACAAGACCATTTACAGACTGTACGCAAGCAGTACAGCAAGCATTAACTCGACTCTCAAGACGGCTTTGATGCCGCTTGGCGACCCTATCCGCACCAAGCAAGCCCTGAAGTTCGGCATCGAGGCGATTCTCAGTACGTTTGGCACTCTGAACGTCACGGTAGACAGCGAGACAGGCTCTAGCCCCACTTACACGCTAACTAACGGCGGCGTTACCTGGATAAACAATGTTGGCACGATTATTCCGTGGCAGAACAATTCATTGCAAACAATTTCTTGGCTATATGGTAGCGGGTATTTTCTTTATAAGTCAGACGCGCAACAATACGGGAAGTATCTCGGTCTGACCTTAACCAGCTCTGACCCTGCGTTTGTGGTCAGTACCTTCGAGATGGAACACGAATTGAGAGTGAGGTTCTAACATGCCAGTTCCGTATACCTTCGGCAGCGCAACGAGCGCCATTCCGTTGTCCCAACTGGACAGCAACTTCGCCACGACCATCACGCTTGGCAACACAGCCATTCAGCTTGGCAACACGGTCACCACGCTGAACAACATGACGTTTGCGAACGTCACGATTGCAAGCGTTTCCGCAGCTATCACTGTGTCTCAGGGCGGCACGGGCCTGACCACGCTCACAGCCAACAACGTGATGATTGGCAACGGCACATCCAACGTGGCATTTGTGGCCCCAGGCACGACCGGAAACGTGCTGACCAGCAACGGCACGACTTGGCTGAGTCAAGCTCCTACGGCTGTTACCGGCAACATCACAATTGGCAATACCACGATTGCCCTGGGTGGCACAGCCACCTCTATTGGCAACCTTACGCTTACCAACACAACAATCAGTTCTGTTTCCGCGCCGATTACTGTTGCTCAAGGCGGTACAGGATTGAGCACTTTGACTTCAAACAACGTCATCCTCGGCGCTGGCACAGCTAACGTCACTTTTGTAGCTCCAGGCACTACAGGCAACGTCCTGACAAGCAATGGAACTACTTGGGTCAGCCAATCAGCCGGTAGTGGAGGTTCAACCGGCAGCAATCTTTTCCTTGCAACTAACTTCGGAGGCTTTTAATCATGCCCGTAACCGCAACTCCCATTTTTGCTCAGACTCCTAACGTCGGGGCGCTGAACGCCGTCCTTAGCACGGCAATGACTAACACCAAGGCATTCGACGGCACGGAAACGGCTGGTACTGCAATGGTGTTGGCTTACACCGCCGGTGCTAACGGTTCGCGTATTGACCAAGTACAGATCAAGTTGGCATCAACCAACGGCGCTACCGCTTCTGGTACATCCAATGCTACGGTGGTTCGCTTTTGGATCAACAACGGTTCGGCGAACACCACTGCGGGCAACAACATCTTCTTTGGTGAAGTTGCAATTCCCGCTACAGCAGTGACTGCTTTGGCAACAAGCGTGAATACGGTGTACTACCTGACGCTGCCTGTCGGTGGTTTGAACCTTCCGGCCTCTTATCGCCTGTATGCCGGAACGACCGTGGCTGCTGGTGGTACGAACATTGGTATCGCCGTGAACGCAATTGGCGGGGATTACTAATATGCCAATCTCAAGTCAACCGGCGGCGTTCAACTACCAAGTTAACGACAACGCCGTATTTCAGCAGTTCACAGCCTCTGGCACTTGGTTTAAGCCGCCAAATGTCAAGTTTGTGTATGTAGAAGTTGTTGGCGCTGGCGGAGGCGGCGGTTCGGGCCCCAGACGTACAGGCGCAAGAGGCGGTGGTGGAGGCGGCGGTGCTGGCGCAAGGGCATGGCGTTTGTTTAGAGCAGATGATTTGCCTAATGCGGTATCAATAACCATTGGCGCTGGTGGGGCGGGTGGTACTGCACAAACGGTTGATAGCACAAACGGAAACACTGGAACTGACGGAGGAACCAGTTGGTTTGGCGGCACAAGTGCTGCTACGTCATACATTGCCGCTTATGGTGGAGGCGGCGGCGCGGGTGGAACCGGCACTGGCGCTGCGGGCGGCGCGGGTGGTGGAACCGCAAGTTCTGCTAGTGCAAGTACCGCAGGTAATCCGTTTTTATCAGGAGTAACTGTCGCTACCCCCGGTAATGTTGTTGGTGGGATGGGGGCAAATACAACTAGCTCTTACTCAGGCAATGCCGAGTGGGGCGGCGGTGCTGGCGGCTATACAAGCGGTACTACGCCCACTTCTTCCGGTGGAGGAAGTTCGCTTTACGGGGCTGGTGGAGGCGGCGGCGGGGGGTGTTCAACCAGCGGCGGCACTTTAAGTAACGGCGGTGCTGGTGGCGCCTCAAACAGTTACTCAAACGGCGGTGGCGGTGCAGGGGGAACTTCTGGCGCAAACGGAGCAGACGGCGCTTTGCAAATTAACGGGGCCGGTTCTGGCGGCGGTGGTGGTGGAACATCTGCGGCAGCAATAGGCGGGACAGGGGGCGCGGGCGGTCTTGGCGGCGGGGGTGGTGGCGGTGGCGGTTCATCCGCAAACACATTCAACTCTGGTGCTGGCGGTACTGGCGGCAACGGCCTTGTTCGCGTCTACGCTTATTGAGGTATCAGCATGAACAATAAATTTGCAGTTATTGAAAACGGTATTGTGACCAATGTTGTTATTGGCACACCAACAATTGCTGAAAACCAAATGCTTGTTCAGTGCGACAACGCGGGGCCGGGATGGAAATACATCGACGGTCAGTTTGTTGAGCCTGACCCTGTGCCCGCTGCTCCTGCCGCGCCGACCAAAGAACAATTGCTCGCGCAGTTGCAAGCACTTCAAGCGCAGATTCAAAACTTGGGGGCGTAAATGGGAATTCAGGCTTTCACCAAAACGGGCAATACCGTCACTTTCACGGCGGCTACCAGTGCGCCAACTCCGGTGCAAGCCGTTTCTGACTCTCTCGGCGGCAACCAGTATCGCGTCATCAACGCTGGAAGTGTCATTGTTTTTCTCGGCTACGGAACAACCAGCTCTGATGCCTCCAACAATGCAGTGACTGTTAGCACAAGTGCGCCTAGTTTTCCGCTACTGCCAGGAACAGATGAAATTTTGACGTTTATGCCAAACGCATATTTCACAGCAGTCACCGGCTCTAGCACCGCAACTATTTACGTTACTCCTGGCGATGGCCTGTGAGGTGAAACATGTTAAAGACAGTACAAACAGGCGGCGGTGGTGGTGGCGGCGGTAACGTAACGGCAGTAACTGCGACCTCTCCTGTTCAGTCATCCGGGGGAACAGCGCCGAACATATCTATGGCGGCGGCAAACGCCACGACCAGTGGATATTTAACCTCTACTGATTGGACAACCTTTAACAACAAAGGAACTGGCAACGGTTCCGTCACTAGTGTCGATACAGGAACGGGTCTTACTGGTGGCCCTATCACGACCACGGGCACAGTCAGCCTTGCAAACACGGCTGTGACTGCGGGCAGCTACGGCAACTCTAGCTCTGTTGCCTCGTTTACGGTTGATGCACAGGGTCGATTGACTGCTGCATCCAACGTCACCATTGTTGCTACGGCTGCAAACCTGAGCAACACTTCGTCTACAGCCACGTTTGCTACGGCGAGCTTGCCGCTTGTGCCGGAAGGTTACGTTGTCATTCAGGTCAACGGTGTCAACAAGAAAATTCCCTACTACGGTGTGTAAATGGAGAACCAGCAGCTTTTCAATATCGTTGTGACCATTGCCGGCTTCTTGGCAGGATGGGTGCTGAACAACATCACTCGTAACTTGACGAAAGTTGAAGACAAGATTGCTGAGTTTCCGATGCTGTATGTCAACCGAGAAGACTACAGGCACGACATCTCTGAGTTAAAAGACATCTGCAAGCAGATTTTTGCCAAGCTGGATGGGAAGGCTGACAAATGAGAAAGCATTGCCACAAGCCAACGTATCAATCATGGAAAAACATGAGGCAGCGTTGTAACTTGCCTAGCATGGGCAACTATGCTCGTTATGGCGGTGCTGGCGTTACATACGACAAGTTATGGGATAGCTACGACCAGTTTTTGCAAGACATGGGTGAGCGACCAGATGGCATGACGCTTGACAGAATTGACTCATCTAAAGGGTATAGCAAACAGAACTGCCGATGGGCGACTCCCGCGCAACAGCAAGCCAACAGAAAAAACTGTATGCACCTAACATACCAAGGTGTAACGCAGACGGCGGCTGAATGGTCGCGTCAGCTTGGGTTAGCAAAAGGAGCAGTGTGGAACAGAATTAAAAACGGCTGGCCGGTTGAATTGGCTGTCACGGCTCCGAAAGGAGGGGCGGCCTATTAACATGGAAGCGCTCTCCTACGTCAAGTTCGGCGACCGCGACGGACTTGCAGAGATGCTGTTTGAAAACGGCGTGCAGCACCTGCTGTTCTACCAAATCCTTGCTGACCAAGGCATTCTGGTTCCGAAGTACCCGATTATTGATGCCGACCCTGCCAACCTAGATGATTGGCTGTTCGTGCATAACCAGGAACATGAGTCATTCGCTCGCATTCTGAACTTAGACAACCCGTTCCAGTTGCTCAATGCTGATTGGAAAGTTGAGGATGACTTCTACGATTGGATTGGCGTTCACCAGACCATCCATCAGCAGATAGCGCAAGCATTGGGAGTGTGATATGGCTATTGAATACGTTTGGATTGGCGGTGATTCTGGAGAGTATTTGCCAATAGAAGTGCCGGACACTCCTGCTGCCGCCCCCGCTGCCGCTGCGCCAGCCGCTCCTGCTGCCGCCCCTTCTGCTCCAGGGTTGTCTGAGCAGCAAGTACAGCGATTGTCTGCTGAAGACTTGATGCGCCTGGTGGCTGACACCAATGCCACGCAACAAGTTGACCCGTCAGTGTCCGGTGGCTTAACTGTTCCACTTGGCGGCGGCTACTTTGCGGACTACACGCAGCCAGGACGCTACTACGGTGAAGGCGAGTTTGTTCAAACAGGCCCACCTCAACTGTCAATGATTAGCCGTGACATCGGCAACAACTATGCTGAGGTTTACACGCCTCAAGGAGAGTATGTAGAAACTCGGTACATCCCGCCGAGCAACAGTTTCACCACCATGATTGCAATGGTGGCCGCCCCGTTCCTTGCAGAACTCATATTGCCAGTCATTTCTTCTGCGCTTCCGGCGGGAACAAGTGCCGCGACCGCAACGGCTGTGTCAAATGCTGTCGCAAGAGCTGGTGTTGCCATTGCTTCAGGACAAGACCCAGGAACCGCGATAGCCAATGCGGTTGTGTCGGTTGGGCTAAACACTTTTGGTGGAGATGTCACTGGTTCCATCAGAGATGCTATAGGCAACCCATCTGTTGCAAACGCAGTTATTGCTGCTGGCAATGCTGCTGTGCAAACTTTGGCAAATGGCGGGAGTGCAGATGATATTGCTCGGGCAGCCGTTGGAAGCGCACTAGGCACTGGCATAGCAGATGCAGGTGGCAATCAATTTTTTGGCAGGTTGGTTGGTCAGCTTGCAACAGGTCAAAGCGCAGAGACAATTATTGGCAGTGCATTGGGTGGCGCGGCATCTCAAATTGCCAAAACGACAGCCGCATTGCCAACAAAGACCGTATTTGACGCAGGTTCAATGAATGTGTCTCAGGGCGCGGACGCAATCGTCAATGCAATTGAAAAAGGCACTGAGCTTGCATTTGCTCCCGGCCCTGCTGGTGCTGCCGTTGGCGCAGCAAGCGCGGCGACTGAAGCATTGTTGATTCGTCTAGCAGCCACACCGCAGGGACAAGAGGCGCTACGGCAAGCAGCCACAGTATCGACAACAGTACGCGATGCTCTGATTGCTACCGGCGTATTTACTGGCGCTGGTGTTCTTGCGTTCATGCAAGGCGCATCTCTTGTACCAGAGAAACCGACTACGGCGACAGGCCAAAGTGTCAGCGAGCTTGTTCAGCAAATTCCTACAGGCATCTCTGGAACTGGCGGCACATCTACCGCTGGAGCTGGAAGGGGCGTAGTTAGCCCGCCGTTTGTTCGTCCTGTGACAACAACAGGCGCACCTGATGTGACTGTTCTTCAGACATTGACGGGCACGGGATATACGCCGCCAGAAGCGTACATTGACAATACGCCCGTGCCGGTGACGGCTGATGTCATCAACGTCGCGGCAAGACTCAATTTGACGGTTGCAGAAGCACTTGCGTTGCAGCAACAAACGCCGACGCTATTTAGTCAGGTGGTCGGCAACGTCAATCAGGGAACGGCGGTTGAACCTGACCTCCTGCCGGTACGCGACCTTCGTATTCTTGAGTCGCTGCAACGTGGTCAACCAGACATTGATACTGGCAACGTGCTTGTTGTCGGAGAGCAAAAAGCACCAGGAAGTCAGGCAGTCATTTCTGGCGGTGAAACGACAGGTCAAGTTGTTCCTACTACTGGCACGGAATTTACTCAAGGCGTCGCGGTTTCTGTTGACCCGCAGAGCAAGACCGCTATGGTCATTTCTCCTGATGGACAAGTTTCTATTGTCAATGTGACGCCGGATGTGAAGCCTGGAACGTCCGTAAACATTAACAGGGCGACCAATACAGCTACAAGCACTGGCACGGGCACTGATACTGGAACCAAAACCAAAACAGACACAAAAACAGACACGCAGACCGGAACCAAAGCGGGAACACAGACCGGCACTCAAACAGGGACAAAAACTGATACGCAAACAAAGACCGAAACCGGCACGAAGACGGGAACCACTGTCACAACAACAACCGACACACCCATAACAACCACTCCTCCAGGCCCACCTGTGGTAACCCCGCCGGTGACTCCTCCCTCCGAGCCTCCCTCCGAGCCTCCGATTGAGCCTCCGATTGAGCCTCCGATTGAGCCTCCGATTGAGCCTCCGGTTGAGCCTCCGATTGAGCCTCCGGTTGAACCTCCGGTTGAGCCTCCGGTTAGGCCTCCGGTTGAGCCTCCGACAGTGGTGGTCAAACCTCCGGTCAGACCAAGGACGCCTATGCTGTTTCCGACTGTCTCTGTTCGCGGTTCACCTCTTGAGCAAGCTCTTAGCGCCTATGTGCCGCCGGGAGAAATTGAAGTTGGAACCGGGAAGTCTCGACGGGACGTTTGGAACGAGGCATCATTACGTCTGAAGGACGCTTTGGGACTTTAATATGGCTAAAACTCTTAAAGACCTAACCCGTGTGGGCACAGATGCCCGCAAGATTGCTGCGCTGCTTCGTGAGAAGGCTCCGGCGGGGCATGACCTTGCGTGGATTAACCCGCGAGAGGCCGCATTGCTCAAAGCATCCGGCGGCAGCGGTCACATTGACCCGCAGACGGGCATTCGTTCGTATGAAGAAACGCCGCCCACTCCTTCTATGGACGATATTTATGCGTATGAAGAAGGGCCGGGAGGAGTCGTTGAAGCTGCGCCAGATGTCATCTCGCCATTTGCTCAAAATTACTATAGTGGGCAGATTAGCCCTTTAGAGCAAGCAACTTTTACGCCTAGAGATGGCGTGCAGCCTGTGGACATTATGGCTCCCGGTGCTGCTCAAGCCGCCCCTCCTTCGGAAATTCCGTTTGGTGGCGTGCCGGTAACGACTCCAGATGCTCGCCAATACATTGAGGGGGCAGCCGCGCCTGGAACTCCGGCTGCGTTGGGTCAACCTCCGACCATGCCGCAAGCTGCTGCACCGGCGGCTGCTAAAACCGGCAAGGACAACTTGCTTGCTCAGCTTGGCATTGCAGGAGTCGGTGCGCTGCTCGGCGCTCGCGCAGGACGCAGGGCTACGGCTGGCGCTCAGGCTGGCGCACAAGAGATGCGTCAACTTGCAGCCCCGTATCAGCAAGCAGGACAGCAGCTTCAAGCGGCTGCTCAGCGCGGCGAACTGACTCCCGGCAGCCAGCAAGCATTGCAAGCCATGCAAGCGCAAATGGCTCAGGGCATTGAAAAACGTGGCGGTGTTGGCGTGGCTCAGGCTCAGGCAGCCATCTCTAACCTCCGAACTCAACTGCTTCAACAGCAATACGACTATGGCTTGAAGTTGTCCGGCATTGGTGACAACATTGCGCTTGGCGCTATCAAGACCGGCATGGAAGCTGATAAGTATGCTGCTCAATTGAGCCAGAACTTCTACAGCAATTTGGCTCGTGTGGCTGGTGGCGCTTTGCGTTCGGAGTAAAGAACATGGCTGAACCGCTCGCAAAAGCACCAACTCCTAAACTGCCGACAGGTCGCTTGGGGTTTGAGGATGTCATGGGCGTCCAAAAACCTTACAGAGAAATGAAAGCCGAAATTGGCGGCATGTTGGGCGCGGCTGAGGCTGACATTGCTGAGTCCAAACAGCGTCAGGCTGAAATCAAGGCTGAGGGATTGGCTCAGGCCGGAGAGCGCAGAGCGGGTGCTGAGCGCATGGCTCAAGAGCGTTTTGAGACAAAAATGCGCGAGGAGCCGCTGCCCGCATTTGTGCCGACCAAGGACACGATTCAGGACGTTGCCGCGCTGTTTTCTTTGATTGGTGTCATCGGCATGGTTGTTGGCGGCGGCGGCAAGGGGAATGCGCTTGCTGCACAGGCAGCCATGAACGGAATGCTTGACGGTTGGCAAAAGGGCCGCAGCGACCTGTACAGCCGTGAGCGCAATGAGTTTGACAAGAACTTCAAGGCAATGGTTGCCAAGCACAACGAATTCCGCAAAGAGATGGAAGACGCTGTGAAGCTGGCGCAGACCGACTACAACGCAGGATTGCAAGCCGCTGAGCTTGCCGCAGCCAAGGCTGGCAGTGAAGTTGTCCAGGCGCAGCTACGCAAGGGCGAATTTCTGAATGCGTACAACGTGGTCAACGAGTCTCAGGCTGGTGTGACCAAAGCTATAGAGTTTGAGCAAAAGGCTAGGCAAGAAGAAGAACGTCAGCGGCAGCGTGAGCTTGACCGTCAACAGCGTGAGGCGGCTGCTCAACAGCGTCATCAAGAAGCTATGGCTCGGCTGGAAGCGGCTGACCGCCGGTTCTTAGCGGCACAGACAGCTAAAGCAGAAGCCGGTGAAAAGAAAAAAGAAGGCAAACCGCTGTCAGATAAACAGGTCACGACGATTGAGGGCATGGATTCTTTGGCATCTGGCCTTGAGAAGCTCAAGCGTGATTTCAAACCGGAGTTTGCAAGTCTCGGCGTCATGGGATTTGGCGCTGATATGGAGCTTGAGGCTCGCCGCCGACTTGGTGACGAGAAGGGTCGCCAGCTAGTCAAGTGGTGGTCGGAGTACCAGCGTCTGCAAGCGCCGAACCGTCACGCATTGTTTGGGGCTACGTTGACCGGCAACGAATTGAAGAACTATCAATCGTTCACGGCTAAGCCGTCTGACAGTCCTGATGTTGTCAAAGACATGCTGCAAAGCCAGATTGACTACGCAGGAAGCACTGCTGACTCCCGCAGATTGGCGTTTGAGCAAGCCGGTTACCGTGTGCCGGATGTCAAGCCGAGAGACTTCTCAAGCACCTATGGTGGCGGCGCTGGCGCGGCTCCCGCAGCCGGAGTTGATGTGGCTCAAGAGCGGTCGGCAGCAAAGGCTGCTATTGCGGCGGGCAAAGATGAAGCCGCCGTTAGAGCCAGATTCAAAGAGCGCACTGGACAGGAGCTGTAATGAACGGCTACGAAGACCTACCAGAAAAACAGAAATCTGCTGACCCATACGCAGACCTTCCCTCTGCTCAGATTCCTACTGGTGGCTACCCAACTGTCCCGCCTGGACAACCAGCGGGTGAGCCAAAGTTTCTTGAAAAAGCCACGATGTATGCGACGGCTGTGCCCGCCGCTGGACTTGTGTCACAAGCACTAAAGCTAGGTACTCGCGGCACTCAAATGGCTCCGTACGCCTCGCGCCTTGCCGAAGCATTAACGCCAACCACTTTGCGTGGATTGACTACGGCGACCGGCGCTGCTGGTGCTACTGCTATTCCTGCTGAGGCGACCCGAGCCGCACTGGAGCGCCGTGGCGCTGGCCCAGGCGCACAAGCCTTTGGAGAAACACTGGCTGGCGCAGCGACCGGAGGTGTTGGCTATTTGGGGGCCACAGGGCGTCGGTTGGCTCAGCGTGCTTTGGGCGGTGATGTAAAGCGAGAGGCTGCTGCGCTTCAACAAAAGACGGCGCAACAGTATCAACCGGCTATCTCTGCTGCTGAACAAGAACGCGAGAGGGCCGCAAGAGTTGTCAGCCAAATGGAGCGGCAGCCCACTGTTGCGGCTGAACGGGCAGCACAAGCACCGTTAACTGCTGAACAGCAGCAAGCCGCATTGCAAGCTGAGGTGCGTCAGCCCGTAAGAGAGAAGGCGGCAGCTCAGAGGGTTAGCGCAGAGGAAGCGGCTCGCACTGCTGCTACTGAGGCGCGAATTGCAGAGCAAACAACTGCGGCTGCTCAACAGGCCGTGAACAATCTTGAACAGCGTTTGATGGCTCAGCCGACCATGACTGCTGAGCAGTTCGGCGCTGAGCTACGCAAAGCTACGCAAGCCTTGCAGCAGCGTCTGGTTCAGCAGAGGGCAGAAGGCGCACAGCTTGGACAAGTCATTCGTGCGGCTGGTTCAGACCCGACTGTTGACACTGCAAAGCTGATTGCTCAGGCTAAATCTCTGGCGACCAGGAGCCGCAACCCTCAAGTTCTTGCCATGCTGTCGGAGGTTGAGTCGCTCGCCAAGACGGGTGACAAAGCTGCGTTGAGCCTGGAGCAAGTGGATTCGCTGCGGAAGTATCTGAACAAAGACATTATCAGCAAGTTCTTTGCTCAGACCGGCGCAGACAAGGAAACGCTCAAAGCACTGCGTTCGCTCAGGACAGCGCTGATTGAGGAAACTCCGAAGGCTTACCGCGAGGCGTTAGGCCAGTGGCGCACGCTATCTAGGCCGCTTGACATTGTGGAGCGCCAAGGCTCGCTCAAGCGTGTGGTGGACATTGACCCTGTAAGCACGGCTGAGAAGCTGACCGAGGCCCAGGTTGTCGGCGAAATCATCAACAAGGCTCGCGCTGGCAACCCTGTGTTTGCGCGTCTGCTTGAGACAAACCCGAACCTTAAAGAGTCTGCTCGCCTGTACTTCACGCAAGATTTGTTCGGCAAAGGCGTTGTGCCAACTCCGGCATCCTTGCGTACTTGGCTGACCAACAACGAGCGCCCGCTGCGCCAGCTCGGGCTGTATGACGAATTCAAGGACATGCGGCTTGCCAAGGAAGCTGCTCAACGGGCTGTTGATGAAGCCAAGCTGTCTGAGCGAGTGGCAACTCAGGTTGCGGCAGAAACCGGCAAAGAGGCAACGGCAGCCAGAAAACTGAGCGAGGAGTCTCAGCGTCGGCTGGAGTCGGCATTGAAGACCCGCGTTGGCCCTGCGCCAAAAGCCCCGGCTGGTGCGCCGATTCAGACGTTTATCCAGACGCGAGAGAAGCAAGCAGAGGCCGTGCAGTCGCTGACCAAGATGCAGACTGACATCAATGCAGCCAAGACGCCCGCAGAAATCCAGAAGTCTGTCGCTACCGCTGCAAACGATTTGCTCAAGCGAGGCATCATTGATGACGCTGGCTATCGCACCATGCTCAGGGATGTAGAGCGCCTGCAATCTATGACTGACGCTCGTGACAAGGCTCGTAAGATTATTGGGTACTTTGCCGGACTTGCTGGCATTGGGTACTTGGGACGCAGGACAGCGGAATCCATCGTTGAAGGAAGGTGAACCATGAAAGAAACCAAGCAAGAACGCGAGGCCCGCAAGGGTGGCGAGAACGAAGTGCGCGGCAGCATTGACGCTCAGCGTGCCCTGAAAAAACCGCCGCTCAAGCTCACCAAGCGCATGGACGCACGCAAGCCCAAGAGGTAAGCCATGCCACTGAAGAAAGGTTCTAGCCCCAAGACCATCAGCGCCAATATCCGGCGTGAGATGAAGCGCGGCAAGCCTCAGAAGCAAGCCGTTGCCATAGCCCTTTCTAGCGCCCGCAAGTCGCGCAAAGGCAAGCGATGAGCAAGAAGAACAAGGGCATCAACCCCGAGCTTGAGAAGCACATTACGCAGCTTCTCGCCGCCGTGATGTCCGACCCGACAGCATCCATCACCGAGAAGATGAAGGTGGTTGACCGCGCTCTAAAGCTAGAAGCCCTCAAGCAGAAGGCTGACATGGATGAGTGGGGCAGCGGCTTCCTCGACGGGGATGACGACGAGGATAGCAAGTGATATGATTATCCCGTTACATCAAGAGGGTAATCATGGATGCACAGATTTTGAAGTTTGTTCGCCTAGCGTTAGAGGTCATCTCAGACCGCTTGGTCACGCTGTTTGGCCTATCAATGTCCTTTGCACTCGGCTGCTGGACGATGTGGGGGCCGGAGTGGGAGCGCGTGGCGACACTAGCAATTTTTGTGGTTTTCGCGTACCTTACTGTACGAGCAAAGGAGAAGCGCAATGCAGTTCATTCCGAAAGTGAAATCGGTCAGCCCCAAGGTTGAAATCGGCACTGGCTTGATTCAGGGCAAGCTCTGCCCTCCTGGTGAGCATTACTCCGGTAGCTTGCCGTCTGGTGGCTTCCAGGCTGTTTGGAACTTCAAGAACAATCAGCCCAACAATTATTTCACCCGTAAAGAGTCGCCTACTTCTGGCGGCGGCAAGAAGGTGTACTAATCATGGGAATCATGGCCTTCACCCCGATGGGGAACACGGTCACGTTCCTCGCGGCAGCCACGCCCCCGACCCCTGTTCAGGCTTTGTCCAAGACGGTTGGCGGCACTCAGTACCGAATCCATAACACCGGCAACGTGGTGGTCTACATTGGCTTTGGCGACACGGCTAATGCTGCGACCACGATGGCTAACACAGCCATTGCCGGACTGACATTCACGATGGTTCCGAATTCGGTGGAAGTCTTCACCCTGAACGGAAATCAATACTTTACAGGCGCAACCGCGACCGGCACTGCTCAGGTCTACATCTCGCCTGGGGATGGTTCCTGATGGCATTCCGAGTAGCTGGCCCCGTCGCAAACGTCGCCCCCGTCTTTGTCGGCGGCGGCTATGGCTGCTTTGTCAGTACCGCAAACCAAACCAACGGTGGCGCAACAGTAGCCAATCAGGTTGCGCTTGACACGCAGATTGATGGCATCAGCGGGATGACCAACAGCAGTGGCACGATTACGTTCACCACTGCTGGCGTCTATCAGGTGGTCATTGAGCTGTTCTTCACTTCGACCACTGGAGCCAACCCGACCATCAGCCAGTGGATTACAGTTAACGGAACCAACGTCGCCAACTCTTGCCAAGACTTCCAGTTGCTCGGCGGCGCAAACACAACGCAAGCGAGTAGCTGTGTGTTCCATGTGAACGTGCTGGTCGGCGACACGCTCAGGTTCTATTGGCATTCCTCGAATACCAACGTCAGCCTTGCCTACCAAGGCACAAAGACTAGCCCGACCCGTCCTGCGTCACCTAGCGCCATCATTGCTATCCAGCAGATAGCATAGGAGTGAGTCATAGACCCGATGACCATTCTTGCTGCGTTCGGGCCTCTTGCTGTTGACCTCGGCAAAAGCCTGATTGGTCGGTTCATCCAGACGGATGTCTACAAGCCGGTCAACATCGACGAGTACGCCAAGATGAAACAGGTGGACATCGACCTGTTCAAAGCCATGAACGAGGCCGGTGGCGCTAACCCTTCCTACCCCTGGGTTGAAGCTATCGTGCGTCTGATGCGCCCCGGCGTGGCCCTCATCGTGCTTGGCACATGGGCTATCCTCAAGCTGAACAACCAGCCGAGCGACGCTGTGGATAACTTCGCGGCGGCTGTGGGTTTCTACCTGTTCGGCGACCGCACCCTGTTCTACTCCCGCAAGGTCAAATGAGCCTCGCTGATGAGCAAGCTGCCTTCCTTCTGGATGCGTGCAAGCTCATAGGGTTTGCCACTAGCAAGGGCTGGACAGTCACTGGCGGCGAGTTGTTCCGCACCCAGGCTCAACAGGAGATTTACTTCCAGCAGGGCAAGACTCAGACGATGAACAGCAATCATCTGAGAAGGCTTGCCATAGACCTGAACTTCCTGAAGAATGGACAGCCAGTGTGGGACAAAGCGCAGCTGGCTGATGTAGGTGCGTATTGGGAATCTTTACACCCGAAAAACCGGTGGGGCGGCAACTTCAAGACGTTGCCGGATGTGCCCCATTTTGAGAGGAACGTCTGATGGCAAGCAAGAAGAAAGGCCCGAACCTATCTGTCGGCAGAGGCGAGAAGCTGTCTGTCAAGAAGGGTGGTGGCTTGACCGCTAAAGGCCGAGCCAAGTACAACAAGGCGACCGGCTCCAAGCTGAAGGCTCCTACCAAGTCAGGGCCGCGTCACAAGTCTTTCTGCGCTCGCAGCAAGAACTGGAAGGGTGAGCGCGGCAAGGCTGCTCGCAAGCGTTGGGGATGCAGATGAAGAAGACACCGAAAGCCAAGCGCGGCCTGTACTACAACATCAACAAGCGTCGCAAGGCAGGGCTGCCAGCGAAGCGCCCCGGTCAGAAGGGATACCCGACTGCCGAGGCGTTCAGACGTTCCGCTAAGACTGCGAAGCGTTAAGGCGCGGGAATCGGCCCACCTTCAAACAGGTAGGAACCGAAGTGACCCAGGCGTACCCAGGGTGCGCCGTGAATCTTGAAGCCAGCTTTGCGAGCAATCTTGCAGAACGCATAGTCCTCGCTCAGCAGACGCTTCTCCTCCGGGTCAATGAACACCGGGAAGAACTCATGTATCTCATCCCTGGCAAGTTTGCCGTCAGCGGTTGAGACATCGTTCGTGTAGGTCGGCACAGTGTCCTTGAGTGTCTCAATGACTTTGCGCTTGATGAGCATGAAGCCCGTACCCCCGGCTGCAATTTCACACGGCTTATCCACAGGCACAGTGACCATGCCCTTGTTGTCCCCAATCAGGTTGACCACCATAGCGCCCGTGTAGTTCGTGAGCTGGTCAAACGGCACGTTGCCCTGCGTGGCTGCTGCATGGACGTTGTACCAGTTAATTTCCTTCTTTGGGTACAGACCGCAGATGATGTCCTGGTCAGCCTCCAGCATCGAGAAGATGTCGTGAGGATTGAACCGGATGTCAGCATCAATGAACATCAGGTGCGTGGCATCCTCGCGCTTGAGGAACTGGTGAGCCAGCAGGTTGCGTCCGCGCTGGATAAGCGACTCATTGAACAGGAACGAGAAGCTGACGTTCATGCCCTTGTCCCGAGCCAGTGTCGGCAACTGTACGCAGGACTGCGTAAAGAAGCCGGTGCATTGCCCGCCATACATCGGCGTAGCGATAAAGATGTGTGTCATTCGATAGTCTCTATGGTTACGAGGATTCGGCCACCGGAGACTTGCTGACCTCTGAGGATGTGTAGGTCATCCACCTGGAAGTCATCGTTAAAGACTCCCGCTTCCTGCAAGCTGTCCAGCACGCACTTGATGCGGTTGTCTAGGTCAATCTTGCGCTTGTCCCTCGGCTGAAGAATCATGGTTATCTTCAATTTGGCATCCCCGAATTTGGGTATGTTGTTCTCGCTGACGTACTCAGCCACGGCTAACTTGTACTCACGCCCCTTCTGAGACAGCACAGTGTGCCCTCGGAAGTTGCGCCAGTAGGTGTTGACGGATGGCGGGTACGGCAGCGTGAGCAGCATCAGAAGCAGTTGGTGGTGCAGTTGCTTCCGTAGCAGCGGGTGGTACACATAACGGTTCTACCGTTCACAAAGTAGGTGTGCGTGGTGCAGTTTGCCCAAACGAGAGAGGCAACGGTTGCAAGCCAAATACCGATAAGAGCTTTCTTCATGTCAATCTCCTAGAAAGGAATGTCCTCGTCGTTGTTGCGACGGCGAGGGCCGGTGGTGTTTGTACGAGCCGTGACCTCCCTGGGCGCATTCTCCTCAATCTTCTTCATCTTGAGGAAGTCATCTTCCTTGAGGCTCAGCAGTGTGGTGTTCCTGCTGGTTGTCTTGGCCCAGGCTGCTAGCTTGAGCTTCTCTCCGGCTGCGTAGTCATGCTTCAGAATGATGAAGCCCTTGTAGTCGGGAGCTTTGTCAGACCGCCGCTGAGACTCATCCTCCCAATACATGACGCCGGTTCCAGGCCTCTCTCGGTGAGGGTTACCGTTAGACATGTCGTTCCTTTCTGTAGTGATAGCGGGCAAACTCTTTGCCGTGTTGACTAACCATTTCTGTATGGATGGGATGTCCCTGCCTACGCAGATACTCGATATGTGCCGCAAGGCGAAAGGAGCCATAGCGTTCTAGTGCCTCCTTTGGCGTCAGCGGCCCAACGTCCTGCAAGTGCCTCAGAATGTTTCCTCGCTGGCTTCCGAGCCTGCTGCTGACAGGGACTGTGGCGGCTTTGGGTTTGTGGTCACTCCTACCTTGACCAGCTCGGCTCGAATGCGAATCTTCTGCTCAGCAGTAAAGCCCTCTGTGACCGCTTTATTTGCCTCTGCAAGCCCCTTCATCTTGTCTTCCTTCTCTTGAGGCGTGAGCTTGGCAGAAGCGGCTATACGCCCCGCCAGAGCAGCGTAGGCGGCTGTCCAATCTTCTACGCTTGTGTGTCGGCTAAACGGCTCGGCCGTTCCGGGGACGTATATTGGAAATGCACCGTCCTCGATTTCTTGGTCAACGATTTCCACAGCGCCCATGTCTTTGGGTGCAGACTCTTTCTGCTCTGGCGCAAAATCTTGGACTTCTTCAGGTGTATATACGCCCACAACGCATCCGGGGTATACAGCCCTAATGCCCTCCGAAATGCACCGCGCACGGAGCATTGCTCGCGGGTAATTCTTCCAGTTGTCTTTCGACGCAATGCCAATCTGCTTGGCCTTTGCGAGTGTCCAAGAGACGCTAAGTGAGCCGCCTGACGGATGAGAAAATACCCCCTCAACTCGCTCATCTGTGTACTCCTTCCATTCGACTTTGCCACCGGCCTGCTGGAAGCGAGCGAGCATGGCATCTGACTTGAGGGCAGGACGCCCATTGATAACGTGATAGTCACGCATGGCTATGCCTGGATGCAGACCTTCTGCTTGGCACAGCACCATGATTGCGAGGGCTTCCTCAACATTCTTGAAGTTGAACATGCGGCTCTTGGCTGCTACCTCAGCCATCTGCGACATGTCTTGGTAGGGAATCAATTGACTCATGTGAACCTCACTTAAAGTAGTCAACAAGGGTGATTAGAAAGTCCAGGCTGGACGTAATAGCCATCACCCAAACGGCTATATCGGTTGAAGTCATTTCTTCTGAGCCTTGAATATGGCGTACTCAGCAGTTGTTTTTGCGCCGACTTCAATGGTAATTTTCATCACTGGATTGCTGTCAATCCATATAGGGATTGAGTAGCTGTCCGGCACAGGCACTTCTGCGTTGTTGTAAGCCGACACTGTTCTTGCAATGATGTCAGATGCCGCCTCGTACAGCTTGTGCATCGGATGCTCTTTTGAGACATTGCCCTTCACTTTTACGGATTTCATGCTGGCCTCACTTGACTAGGAAGCGCCGTGAACCGGCCTTCTCAACAACGAACTGGTCATACATGGCGGGGTTGGCTGCCTGAAAGAGCTTGGCATCGAAGGCTTTGCTTGCCTTGGCTGACTTCCAGGTGCAGAGGATTTCCCCGTCCACAGTGGTCAGCGTGTCAGCATCCCCGAGGTAGCCTTGTAGGGCTGCCTGGAACGCTGCCTCACGTTCCTCTAGGGCTTTGATTTCAGCCTTGATGAGCTTGAGTGTCTTGGCTGCTTGCTCAACAGTGCCGGTGGCTGTCTTCACAGAGTCCTTGCTGACAGGGAACATCAGCTTGGCCTGCTCAACGTCTTCCGGTGCGTAGGGTGTCTGAGCCTGGATGCGCCCCCAATGCTCAGCCATGCGCTGAATCAGCTCGTCCTTCTGCTCGTCATGGATGTCGAAAGGGAACAAGACAAACTCCTGACCGCCGAATAGGACAGCCAGATAAATCTTGTCCACACCGAACACGGCCGCCTCATGTATGAGTTGCGCCATGTCAGCTGGAGGAATGACGCTGCCATCGAACTTGCCGCGTACAGCTGCTGAATAGTTCTTAGCTTCCACAAGGACGGTCTTGCCGTTCTCTTTGCCAGCAAAGTCAAAGTGCGACTTGAACCAGGGATGCTTAGGATGGACAAGGGACTCCTCCACTTTGGTTAGCTCAATCTTGAGCCTGTCCTGGGCTAGTCTACCGATGACAGGTTCCATGACATGTCCCATCTGAACAGCCTCTACGTCAGACAAGTCAGGGATAGGTAATTTCCCTAGCTTGGTCAGGATGACCTCGTTGGCTTTCCCATTGGCTGCCTTGCGGGAGTCACCAGACCACCAAGCTGAGTTACGGGTTTCGGGGCTGAAGTCACTCATAAGCTACTCCCAAGCCGTTGGGCAGGATGACGATGTTTTCGGGGTTGGTGTTCTGGATGGTGTCCGGGGATTCCCAGAGCCGACCGGATTGGCCACAGCCAGTGCTACGGGCGTTAAAACAGGAAAGGTAGGGGTAGGCTATGTATTGCCCGTCAATCGGGCTTCTAGAGCCTTCTAGAGCCTTGCAAAGGCCCTTCTGAGCATCGTTAGGGAAGTCAGGGTTCGGCGTGTAGTGCCGGCAATCTATGCAGAGTTTCATGTGAACCTCACTATGGTTAGGGGATTAGAAGATTAGCAAAGGATAGGATTAGGTGTCAAGTGGTTTGTTGCTCCTTGCTCTGATGGCGGAGGCGCAGTCTCTTGGCCCACTTGCTGAGTCAGGCTCGTCATCCCATCGCCACGTGTCGTGCTTGTCGTCACACACCTTCGCACACGCCTCACGCTCACGCTCGGCAACAAGTGCGGCGAAGCGGCGCAGGAAAACAATGTCCTTCTCTGGCGTTTCGGATAGCTCGGGAAAGGCTCCGGCCTCACGCGCCATGCGGATGATGTCATCTCTAGTCATAGGTCACCGGTCAGCTCTAGGGCTAGGTCAATGAGGTAGCGAGGCACTGGCTGACTCTCCCTCACTTTGTCGAGCAGCTTGTTGGCTTCGTATGTGCTGTAGCTTGACAAGCTCCAGGCAGCGTTGGGCCTCCCTGTAATGGTGCAGATACTCGATTTGGGGGTTGTCCTTGTACCTAGCTCGTAGTTCATCGACGCGACCTTTCAGAATCTTGATTGCCTCGTTCATAGGTTCTCCGTAGGGTGTTCACCGGGGAGGTATTTGCCGTGGGCTGCTAGCGTCTCTGCAAGCTCATTGACAGACTTCTTGCCCATATTGGGTATCTTCATCAATGCTCGGCGATTCATTTTGAGCAGCTTGTCCAGGCTGTCTACGCCCTCATCCCTCAGACAATGCAGCGTGCGTACAGTCAGATTGCGACTGAAGTCTTGCCATGCAGCAGCGGATTCCTTGTCGCCCTCTAGCTTGGCAACCTCCTCCTCGTCGTAGTAACCGAGCGCCCTAGCAATGCACTGCGCTCTATTGACCAGCTCGTGCGTCTTGACATCCTGCCGGTGAGCAGCAAGAACACAGAACACTTGAAAGACCTTCTCTCTATCTAGTTTCATCATCGTCACCCTCTAAAAAAACCAATGCGTACCACACTAGTCCATAGAGGACTAGCACCAGACTGAGGACTAACCAGTCAGTAAACATAAGCGACATGCTTGATGGTGAGCAAAGCCTAGCCCTCCCAAGCAAGGGCTAGGCCTTCCACATGCTCGACGGAGCCGCACATGCCCGACAGCCGTTCGCTCAGAGCCGCTATCTTCGCCAGCTCTCCCGGTGTCTCAGAGCTTTCCCACAGTACCGGGTTTCCCGCATCCCTGCCGTATGGGTCACCGACAGATGCGCGGTTGGCGTGGGCAACAAAAAAGCCGTTAAGTTCTAGCCCCGGTGAGAAAACATCCTTGCGGGATGCCGCCCCAATGGGGCCAGGACTAGACTTAACGGCTCTCTGCTGGTTTCTCACGCCAACGCTCGCAAGTATATCGGGATGTTTGTGGCCGTCAATACCCTAGCCAAAGCAGGGTGAACAACCCTACCAGGGCAGCTAGGCAAACAGCCAGTACAGCACGGTCACCGATGCTCATGGCTGCACCCTCTCTGCTAAGGGTTTCCAGCCATGCCGTCGCCATGTTTCCTGCACGTTGGTTTGTGCGGCGGGCGTGTACTTGAAGGACGGGTCGAGCAGTGACGGACGCACTGGTGGCTTCTGAGTGCGGGGTTGTTTCTTCAATTCGGGTTTCATGCTTGCTCTCCTGTGGCCTTTGCGATTGCTTCGCGTGCGGCTTTCTTGGTCTTGCCGAAAGCGCGGCCAGCGAACACACCATCTACGCGGCGCACTGCAAACCATCCGCGCTGGCCGTTATATGTGACGGACTCGTATGTGTATGTAATCTTCATGTTCATTCCCCAAGGGCTTTTGCGATAGCTGCGCGTGCGGCGGTCAAACTGTCAAGCTGTTGAGCCAGCTTCTTGTCCATGCGCTGACACATGACATACAGCAGGTCATCGGCGCATTGTTGCAGCGCCGCGAGTAAATCAGGCGCGGCGGCGATTAGCGCGGCATCAGCGGGATTGACACTTTGAACATCACCAACGACACCGCCACCGGCGCGAATAAACCAGTATGCGGGTTTGTTGTTTATCGTATCTTGTACTGTTGCAATCCAAGGGCCAGAAGTGTGGTTCATGCTGCCTCCGCGTTGTGAAGCATGTGTTCTGCAATCTCGCGCCAATTGACGTCACTCAGGAAAGCAATCGCATAGTCGCGTGCAACACCCTCAGAGCTAGTCATGAAGATTAAATCCTCAGCGTAAGCGCAGAGAGTTGAGGCCAGCTCATGCGGCTCATCGTAACCGTCGCCAGCAATATCGCTGGCTGTCAACCCGTCGAATATCTCTAGGTTGACGCGCCATGTGGCGTAGTTAGTCCAGCCGTTGTAGGTAGTGTCAGACATGGGAACATCCCTTCATGGTTAGCTGCAACATTGCAGCGCATAGGGCACTGTCACTGCCCTACACGCTGGATTGTCAGGCTGTAGCGAAAGAATCAAGCCATGCTTGCATCCGAGCAGCTCGACGAGCATGAAGGTCTATCTTGTGTTTTTCGTCCCGGATATGGCGCAACAGTGTTGCTTCGATGGTTTCGTCATCTTCCATCAATAGGTCGGCACTGGCCCCGTCGCTATCTTCGATGATGAGATAGGTTGCAAAGCCTAGATGATGTGTGCGAATGGTAACTTGCATGGTGAACCTCACTCAGTAGATGATGCGACAGTGCATCTCATGGCGCACCAGGATGCGCCACAAGATGAATTGTCAAAGCATGATTGACGCCGGCGTGTTGCACGGCACAAGCCAACCGTCATAGTAACGCTGAGCACTTGCTTGGTCAGAGTAAATGCGCGTTGTCACTGTCTCGCCAGAATCAGCGTCAATTAGTCGAAAGATGAAGCGGTTACGCAGCTCGTCATGGTCGAGACGGACAATCATGTTGTCAATGAGCTGGTGGAGGTGGAGGTTTTGCATGGTAGGCACTGCCTTTCGTGGTTGCGTCGTTCAATCAACGACAGCACTAGTATAGACTAGTTAGAATGCTTGTCAACCCCTATCGCACTAGGTTTTACTAACTGTTGCACATGCTAGTCCATGACCTAGCATCTAGTAGAGGGTTACAATCTAGTTAACCTACATCTAGTGTGTGTATCTACTAGACTGTGAGCATGGTCGCTTGTCAGAAGTCCGGGGGGGCTGCCCCTATCCGTTCCCCCGGGTCGATAGGTTTTGCCTATGGGGTCTGGTCTGGGGTCGCCCTGTGATGACGCGCAGGGCATTCCCGGTCGCCATGTGATGACGCATCCCCGGCCTGGGTCTGGGCATCGACGCAGTGCAGCACGGCCTAGACGCGCTGCCGTGGCCCTAGTGAGTGGGTCGAGGGGGGCTGTAGGGTGTGCCCCCCACATTCCCTCCCCCCAAAAAAATTTCTAGTTTTTGGCTAGATGCCGTAGGATGTGATTGCTGACAACGTGCAGTTGCCAGCAGCTCCAAGCACTTAGGGCTACCGTTGCGTAGCCCTTTTTTTGCCTGTAGTATTGCGGTATAGAGTTACTAGGGTAGAAGATGATTACTGATATAGCTGTTCAGAAGGGCTATGAGATGCCTGCTCAGCGGGTGGTGTATGCGTACCCGTATGAGGAGATGGAGGTTGGGGATTCGTTTGTTGTGCCGCTGTCTGCGAGGCAGAAGGTGTTGAATGCCAACAGCAGGGCGTCTAAGAGGTTGGGGATGCGGTTCAGTGCGAGGACTGAGGGTGATGTAGTCAGGGTTTGGCGAACAGGCTAGGGAGGCGACTATGCGTTCGGAATGGCTTTGGATGGATGAGGATGAGTTACGGGCTGAATGCTCGGCATTGCTGACAGAGCTGTTCTATCTGGCGACATTGCATCAACTGGAAGTAAGACAGGCGTACAGGAATGGATTTGCAGACGGGAAATGCCCCGCAGGGGCTTTCACATATGGACAAGGACAAAGACCTTGTACAGATGGAATTGTTGGAGAGCCGACGCAGACTCAAATACGAAATGCAGAAGGCTTTGTCCTGCATTAGTCCGAAGGCCAAGCGGTTATTGGCTGCGGAATGGCGAGAGAAGTATTCAGAGCTTTTCTACCGGGAACTGATTAACTGTGCGAAGAACAAGGTAGTCGCTGTGACGATTGCTGATTGGGATTTGAACGGGTTTGACAAGAAAAGGTCTAAATGAATTTCGACCTCAAGAAGTTCTACAAGTTCTGCTCCGAACTGAAGATTGAAACCAAGGAGGAGGGCTTGAAGAAGATGGGCACTCTCCTTGGCACACAGACCTATGTGATGGAGGAGATTGCTAAGGGTCTGCAAGACGATGTGCATTTCTTCGTCATCTTGAAGGGCCGTCAGCTTGGCATCACGACCATTTCCCTGGCTCTTGACCTCTACTGGCAATTCACGCACCCCGGCTGGCAAGGTACGTTGGTGGCAGATACAGAGGAGAACCGAGACATGTTTCGTTCGACTCTTGCTATGTACATGGATGGTCTACCCAAGGAGTACAAGATTCCCTTGGCGGCCCACAACAGGAACCAGATGGTTCTCAAGAACAGAAGCCGACTCTTTTACCAAATCGCTGGTAACAAGGCTCGCTTGGGGCAGGGCAAGGCTATTACTTACCTTCACGGTACAGAGACAGCTTCCTGGGGCAACGAGGAAGGCTTGGCATCTTTGATTGCTTCTCTGGCTGAGAAGAACCCTGAGCGCCTGTACATGTTTGAGAGTACGGCTCAGGGCTTCAACATGTTCCACGACATGTACAAGACAGCCAAGAAAGCCAGAACGCAGAGGGCTATCTTCTGTGGCTGGTGGCGCAATGAGTTCTACAGCGTCCCTGGTGACTCTCAAATCTACAAGGTCTATTGGGATGGCAAGCTGACCAGCGAGGAGAAGGAGTGGGTCAAGGACATCAAGAAGCTCTACGGCGTTGAAATCAACTCCCGGCAGATGGCGTGGTGGCGCTGGAAGATGGCTGAGGGCATCAAGGACGATGCGCTGATGTACCAGGAGTTTCCTCCCACTGAAGACTATGCCTTCGTGATGACAGGCACTTCGTTCTTCAGCCACACGCGCTGTACGGAGGCTGCCAAGGAGTCCAAGAAAGAGAACCCGGAGTATTACCGCTACGCCTTTGGGCAACTGTTCCAGGACACCGAGGTACTCAAGAGTACGGAACGTATGGCCTCGCTCACCATTTGGGAGCAGCCTGTAGACACAGCCTACTATGTCATCGGGGCTGACCCTGCCTACGGTTCCTCAGATTGGGCTGACCGCTTCTGCATTCAGGTCTACAGAGCCTACGCTGATGGCCTAGAGCAAGTCGCTGAGTTTGCTACCTCGGAACTGAACACCTACCAGTTCGCCTGGGTCATCGCTCACCTTGCCGGAGCCTACAAGAACAGCACGCTGAACCTGGAGGTCAATGGCCCAGGTCAGGCTGTCATCAATGAAATCAGGAACCTCAAACGCTTGGCAAGCGTCATGGGCGGCGACCTTGGCTACGGCTTGATGGATGTCCTGGGTTCCATGCAGAACTACATCTGGCGGCGCAACGACACGCTCGGCGGCCTGTCCAACAGCATTGGCTACCTGACAACCAGCTCGACGAAGGAGCGCATGCTCAACTACATGAAGGACTACTTCGAGCGCGGGATGATGAAGGTCAGGGGCATGGAGCTTCTGGAGGAGATGAAGGGCATCGTGCGTGAGAACGGCTTCTTGGGCGCACCAGGGCGCGGCAAGGATGACCGTGTGATTGCCTCAGCCTTGGCTGCCGTTGCCTTTGCTGAGCAAGTGCAGCCCCGCCTCATCGCTATGAAGATTACGAAAGAAATCAGCAAGGCTCAGGAAGAATTCACGCCTGAGCAGATTGCTGTCGGCAGAAACGTCAGTGACTACCTCAAACGCATAGGACTCTACGGACAATGAACATTGAACGATTCAAGGCTTACAACAGCCGCGCCCTGTCGACCGTCTACTCTGAGCCGGACGAGGGCTTCCATGCCCAACTGATTCCCGATATGGTCAAGCAGTTCATGACCCCCCTGAACTTGCCCAAGCACTCCTACATCCTGGACATCGGCTGCGGCGGCGGCTTGTTCATGACTCTGGCAAAGGACTTGGACTACACGAACGTCATCGGCGTCACGCTCAGCCCTGAAGACGCCAAAGTAGCCAACGATAAAGGCCACAGCATCGTTGAGGCTGACATGTCTGACCTGCCCTTTGGGGATAAGTCTGTGGACTTCATCTGGTGTCGCCATGCCATCGAGCATTCGCCGTACCCGCTGTTCACTCTGTACGAGTTTTCTCGCGTCCTGAAAGACGATGGCTACATGTACCTGGAGGTTCCTGCCCCCGACTGCGACCGGATACATGAGGCTAACCCCAATCACTACTCCGTTCTCGGCGAGCGTATGTGGCTGTCGCTCCTCGCCAAGTCCGGGTTCGAGGTCAAGTTAGCCAACACGGTTCAGTTCATGCTGCAAATCGGGGACAGGGCCGTGCCTGAGAAGAACATCATCTATGTGGTGAAGAAGAATGGAACTGCTGAGCAAGGCAGAACTGAAGCGGCAAATTAAGAAGTTCCTTGCTGACAAGGAAAGGGTCATCAGCATTGCCCTTTTTGCCGAGCTTGCAGGGATTACGAAGACCCATTTGCTCGATGTCTTCCATCTGGAGAAGGAACCGCTGACCGAATACGTCCAAAGACGGGTCAACAAGGCGTTTCAGGCGGTCAAAAACGGGGAAGTCAGGGTCATGCAGAACCGGAACAAGACCCGTTTTGTGGAGTATCGGAGGGAGCCAAAACCCCCGATTGAACCCAAAATGGGGCTAAAAATGACCTCAGAAGGGGTCAAATTGCGTGTCGGCATGGTCAACCGGCATGACTACAGTCAACCAGACCTAGATGAAGCACTGAGAGGGTCAAAATGGCGGTCTTGAAAGATTATTTTTGCTCGACACACGGCATTTTTGAGGCATGGGAGCCAAAATGCCCCATGAAACTGTGCAAGGGGGAAATCAGCGTGGTTTTCCTCAAGCCTGTAGCCATGAAGTCCGAAAAAACCAAGGCGACAGACAAAAATCTGGACAATCTGGCCCTAGATTTTGGGATGACGGACATCAAGAAGACCCATGAGGGCGAACACCAGACCGGCTACCTCAAGCGCAACAACAAACTGACCGACAAGCAGTTTGAGGAGGCCACGGCAGCCATTGAGCAGCGTCAGCCGCGCCCCGGCGACAGCGTGATTTGGGGCGGCGGGGGCAACATCAACATGAAATCCGTGATGAACGGACAATTCAAGTCGGTTGCTGGCGAGCCGGTGGGGGTCAACCCGAAACAGGCGGGCAACTTGACGGGGCCGAAAGCCGCATCGTATATTGCAGACCACGAAAATCTATCGGTTAGCAAGCCATGAGAATTCCAACCGACAG
>Ga0228702_1000412_pt1 | contig 33578 bp, 30 predicted proteins | sample McNCre217_Aug_MG_2_FD_178018 | JGI IMG/M metagenome (GOLD analysis project Ga0228702, IMG submission 178018) | Freshwater microbial communities from McNutts Creek, Athens, Georgia, United States - 20-17_Aug_MG | ecosystem: Environmental > Aquatic > Freshwater > Creek | place: USA: Georgia...
TCCATCGCCCCGAGGGCGGGGCTCCTACGTCAGAGTTTCTTGACCAGCACCTGGCTCTTGCGGTCCCAGTTGTATTTGCGTTTGCGTGCCTCGGGCAGCCAGTCGGGGTCGACCTGCGCAAAGCCGCGCTTGATGAACCAGTGCATGGTGCGCGTGGTGAGCACAAAAATGCTTTTCAGGCCCATGGCGCGGGCGCGCTGTTCGATGCGTTTGAGGATCTTTTCGCCATCGCCCTGGCCTTGTGATTGCGGCGAGACGGTGAGCGCCGCCATCTCCGCTGTCTTGGCTTCGGGGTAGGGGTAGAGCGCGGCGCAGGCAAAGATCACGCCATCGTGGTCGATGATGGTGTAGTGGTCGATGTCGCGCTCGATCTCGGTGCGGTCGCGCTTGACCAGGGTGCCGTCTTTCTCGAAAGGCTCGATCAGCTGCAGGATGCCGCCCACATCGTCGGACGTGGCTTCGCGCAGCTCTTCGAGCTTTTCATCGACCACCATGGTCCCGATGCCGTCGTGCACATAGACCTCCAGCAGCAGCGCGCCGTCCACCGCAAAGGGCAGGATGTGGCTGCGCTCCACACCTTCCTCACAGGCCTTCACGCAGTGCTGCAGGTAAAAAGCCAGATCGGTCGGCTGGGTTGGGTTGGGCGATTCGGCCAGCAGCTTTTTGGCGGCAGCCAGCGGCAGTTCGGTATCGATCGGGTTGTCGTCGCTGGCCGGGGCGTGTGGGTCAATGCGGATGCCCGGGATTTCGGTCACAAAAATCAGTTTGTCGGCCTGCAGTTCAGCGGCCACGCTGGTGGCCACTTCTTCCATGGTCAGATTGAAGGCCTCGCCTGTGGGTGAGAAGCCAAAGGGGGAGAGCAATACCATGGCCCCCATGTCGAGCGTGCGCATGATGCCGTCGACATCGACCTTGCGCACCAGGCCCGAGTGCATGAAATCGACGCCGTCCACAATGCCCACCGGCCGCGCCGTGATGAAGTTGCCCGAAATCACCCGCACCGTGGCCCCGGCCATGGGGGTGTTGGGCAGGCCCTGGCTGAAGGCGGCTTCGATTTCATAGCGCAGCTGGCCAGCGGCCTCCTGTGCGCAGTCGAGCGACACGCTGTCGGTGACGCGCATGCCGTGCGAGTACTTGGGCGTGTGGCCTTTGGCAGCCAGCTGTTCGTTCACCTGAGGCCTGAAGCCGTGCACCAGCACGATCTTGACGCCCATGCTCTGGATCAGGGCCAGGTCCTGCGCCAGGTTCTGCAGCTTGCCCGCTGCAATCGCTTCGCCTGCGATGCCGACCACAAAGGTCTTGCCTCGGTGCATGTGGATGTAGGGCGCCACCGACCGGAACCAGGGCACAAAGGTGAAGTTGAAAACGGTGGACATGGGCTGGCGGTGTCTTGGGCAGTGTGGGCTTGAGGCTGGGATAATCCCGGGCTGTTCTTGCATTGATTTTCACAGAGTTTTCCGCCTTGTCCGCCACCCCCATCCAAATCGAGTTTCCCGAAGGCCTGCCGGTCTCGGCCCGCCGTGACGAAATCATGGCGGCCATGGACCAGCACCAGGTCATCATCGTCTGTGGTGAGACCGGCTCGGGCAAGACCACCCAGCTGCCCAAAATTGCCTTGGCGTTGGGGCGTGGGAGGCTGAATGCCAAGCCTGGTGAGCGTGGGCGCCTGATTGGCCACACCCAGCCTCGGCGCATTGCGGCCAGCTCGGTGGCCAAACGCATTGCCGAAGAACTCAAATCGCCGCTGGGTGAGGTGGTGGGCTACAAGGTGCGGTTCCAGGACCGCCTGAGCAAGAATGCGTCCGTCAAGCTCATGACCGATGGCATCTTGCTGGCTGAAACGCAGACCGACCCGCTGCTGCAGGCTTATGACACCATCATCATCGACGAGGCGCACGAGCGCAGCCTGAACATCGACTTTTTGCTGGGCTACCTGCGCCAAATATTGCCGCGCCGCCCGGACCTGAAAGTGGTGGTCACCTCGGCCACGATTGACGCCGACCGCTTTGCCAAGCACTTTGCCAGCCAGCCTCGACTGGCGCCGGGCCGCCCCAAGCCAGGCGAAGCCCCCTCGGGGGGCAGCGAGGCGCGCGTTGTGGGCGAGCGTGGGGGTCTGGTCCCTGCACCCATCATCATGGTCTCAGGCCGCACATTTCCGGTCGAGCAACGCTGGCGCCCGTTTGAAGAATCCCGCGATCACGACCTGAACGACGCCATTGCCGACGGCGTGGACGAACTCTGGGCCGGGGGCATGGGCGGCGACATCCTGGTCTTTTTGCCAGGCGAGCGCGAGATCCGCGAGGCGGCCGACCACCTGCGCAAGCACTTGTCGCACCAGCCGCTCACTCGCAACGCCGAGGTGTTGCCGCTGTTTGCCCGCCTGTCGCAGGCCGAGCAAGACCGGGTGTTTGACGCCTCCAATGGCCGCCGTATTGTGCTGGCCACCAACGTGGCCGAAACCTCGCTCACCGTGCCAGGCATCCGCTACGTGATCGATGCGGGCACCGCCCGCGTCAAGCGCTACAGCCTGCGCAGCAAGGTCGAGCAGCTGATGGTCGAGCCCATCAGCCAGGCTGCTGCCAACCAACGTGCGGGCCGCTGCGGCCGGGTGGCCAATGGCATTTGCATTCGCCTGTACGACGAAAAGGACTTTGCAGGCCGCCCGCGCTTCACCGACCCGGAAATTCTGCGTTCGTCTTTGGCGGGCGTGATCCTGCGCATGAAGAGCCTGCACCTGGGCGTGGTGGAGGACTTTCCGTTCATCGAAGCGCCGTCCAGGCGCGCCATCACCGACGGCTACCAGCTGCTGGCCGAGCTGGGCGCGGTGGATGACGCGAACGAACTCACCCCCATGGGGGCCGAGCTGGCCCGCCTGCCTCTGGATCCGCGTGTGGGCCGCATGATCCTGGAGGCGCGTGACCGCCAGGCGCTCGACGAGGTGCTGATCATCGCCAGCGCTCTGAGCGTGCAGGACGTGCGTGACCGCCCCATGGACGCGCAAGCCCAGGCGGACCAGGCGCACGCCAAGTTCGACGACGACAAGAGCGAGTTCACCGGCTACCTCAAGCTGTGGAAGTGGATCCACGATGCGCGTGGCGGCCACGGCACCGACCACAAACTCAGCAACCGCCAATACGAACAACTGCTGCGCCAGAACTTCGTCAACATCCGCCGGGTGCGCGAGTGGCGTGACACGCACACCCAGCTGCTCACGGTGGTGACCGAGCACAAGTGGCGCATCAACACCCAGCCTGCGAGCTACGAGCAGCTGCACCTGTCCATGCTGTCGGGCCTGCTGGGCAACGTGGGCTACAAGCTTGAAGACGAAGAAGCCTACCTGGGCGCACGCGGCATCAAGTTCCACAAACACCCCGGCGCGCACCTCTCCAAGAAGCCGGGCCGCTGGATCGTGGTGGCCGAACTGGTGGAGACCACGCGCCTGTTTGGCCGGGGCATTGCCGCCATCGAGCCGCAGTGGCTGGAGCAGGTGGGGGTGCATTTGCTGCGCAAACAACTGCTCGATCCGCATTGGGAAAAGAAATCTGCCGAAGTGGTGGCATTGGAACGCGCCACGCTGTACGGCCTGGTGGTCTACAGCGGGCGGCGCACACCCTACAGCCGGGTGGACCTGCATGGCGCACGCGAGATTTTTATCCGCGAAGCGCTGGTGGGCGACCAGTGGGAGACCAAGCTGCCCTTCCTCGCTGCCAACCACAAGATGATCGCCAAGGTCGAAGAGCTGGAGCACAAGTCACGCAGGCAAGACGTGCTAGTGGACGACGAGCTGATCTACGCTTTTTATGACCAGCAGATCCCGGCGGATGTGTGCAGTGGCCGTCTGTTGGAGAACTGGTACCGCGCCGAGAGTGCCAAGCAGCCGCGCCTCTTGCTGCTGACCCGTGAAGAGCTGATGCGCCACGAGGCCGCAGGCATCACCACGCAGGCCTTCCCCAAACACATCCGCTTGGGTGGCACCGATTGCCAGGCCACGTATCTGCACGAACCGGGCGATGCCCGCGATGGCGTGACCGTGACGGTGCCGCTGTTTGTGCTCAACCAGGTGAGCGAAGACCGCTGCGAATGGCTGGTGCCCGGTCTGCTCAAAGACAAGATCCAGGCCCTGCTCAAAAGCCTGCCGCAGCGTCCGCGCAGCCGCTTTGTGCCGCTGCCCGAATCGGCCACACGCATCGCGGCCGAACTGTCAGCGCCCGAGCTGTTTGGCAACGGCTCGCTGACCGATGTGCTGTTGAAAAAAGTGCGCGACGAAACCAGCCAGGACGTCAAGCGAAGTGACTTCAAACACGAGATGCTCAGCCCGCATTTGTTCATGAACCTGTGCGTGGTCGACGAGCACGGCCGCCAGCTGGGCATGGGCCGCAACCTGGGCGCGCTCAAAGGCGAGCTGGGTGCCAAAGCGCGTGGTGCCTTCCAGGCGCTGGCGCAGTTGAAAGTGGCTGCAGCGCCTGCGGCGACTTTGCCCGCGGACCCCAAATCAAATGGGGTCGGATCCCGATTGTCCGAAGGAAATCGGGCTCTGACCCCAATGGATTCTTCGCAGAAGCAGAAGCCTGCAAACTCAGAGGCCAAGCAGACTGCCAATCAGCGCTACACCACCTGGACCTTCGGCGAACTCCCCGAGCTGATGGAAATCAGCAAAGGCGGCCAGACCCTGATCGGCTTCCCGGCGCTGGTGGACGTGCAGGACGCGGTGACCATCGAGGTGTTTGACGAGCCCGAAGTGGCCGCCGCCAAGAACCGCGCAGGCCTGCGCCGCTTGTTTGCGCTGCAGATCAAGGACGCGCTCAAGTACCTTGAGAAAAACATCCCCGACCTGCAAAAAATGGCGGTGGCCTACATGCAAGTCGGGCGGTCACCTGACGGGGCAGGCGGTGGCACAGCGGATGAGCTGAAAACCCAGATCATTGACGTGGCCCTGGACCGCGCCTTTTTGCTCGACCCGCTCCCCAACGATGAAGCCACATTCAAGCGCCGCATCGAAGAAGGCCGGGGCCGCCTCACGCTGATCGCCAACGAAGTAGCCCGCCTGGCGGGCACCATCTTGCTGGAGTTTGGCGCGGCCACCCGCAAGATCAAGGACACCAAAAATGCCCCGGACGCGACCGCAGACTGCACCCAGCAACTGCAACGCCTGATGCCCAAAAACTTCATGGCCGCCACCCCGTGGCCGCAGCTGCAGCACTATGCCCGCTACCTCAAGGCCATCACCCTGCGCCTGGACAAATACCGCGCCGACCCCGCCCGCGACGCCCAGCGCCTGACCGAGCTGAGGCCGCAAGAGCAACGCTACTGGCGTCTGGTGGCCGAGCGCAAAGGCGCCCAAGACGCCCGCATGCTGGAGTTCCGCTGGCTACTCGAAGAGCTGCGCGTGAGCTTCTTCGCACAAGAATTGCGCACCCCGCAGCCTGTGAGTATCAAGCGGCTGGAGAAGGCTTGGGGGCAGTTGACTTATTGAGAGCTGCCTGAAGCTGATCTGAGTCATTCGGATTGCTGCTGGCTTTTGGCGGCGAGCTCAGTGTTTGCCAAACTTGACCTTGGCTGCAGCCTCGCAGTGGGTCTTGGCCTCACCAGCCAAGGCGTCGCATTTTTCAATGGCCAATTTGTACTCGGCTTCCATCTTCTCGACGGCAGCTTCTTTCCGGGCTTCAGCCAATGCTTTTTGCTCGGTGGCCTTGGCCTCCTGAATGCACACATTCCTGGCGTTGCCTTCATGGTCTTTGCACCGTTCCTTGGCCACCGTGTAGGCGGTCTCGGCTTTCACCACATGCACCTTGTTGCCATCGGTGGTTTTGCCGGTGTAGCTGTACTCCAGCTCTGCATGCGCTACCTTTTCTTTGGCTTTGGCCTCTTGCAGGCACACGTTTTTGGCGTGGCCTGAATGAGATTGGCACGCTGCCTTGTCTGTTTTGTAGGTGTCTTGGATGTGTGTTTTTCCTGTCTTGTAGTCGGCTTTGCTCAAGGTTTCGGCTTGCACTGAAGACAGTGCCAGCAGACCCAGGCACAGGATGGCGGTTTGGAGGGGAGGGTGTTTTTTCATGGTGATGGCCTTTGGGTGATGAAAGGCATGCATTGACGCACGATCAGGTCTTTCTGTTCAGTGCGGCATCGAACGGGGCAGTCTGCGAGGTTGTTTGCGTTGTGATTTATCAAAAATACAAATGGAGTGTGCGGATTCGCACCAAGTTAGTGAATTTGTTGATTTAGAGTGAACGAAGAAATGCCGGAAATTGGAAGTGCTTCATGTCTCCGAGAATCAATAAGTTGCTGACCGATTTGCCAGAAAGCGAATACCAGTTGCTGCTTCCACATCTGGAAATGGTGACTTTGAGCAAAGGGCAGGATCTGTTTCAGATGGGCGAAATGCCCAGCCATGTTTATTACCCCGCCGGGGCTGTGGTGTCTGTGATGAAAGACATGGAAGATGGTTTCAGCGTGGAGACCTACATGCTGGGCATGTCCAATCTGGTGGGGCATTGCGCTTTTTTGGGGACCAGTTTTTACCGTGCCAGTGTTCGCAGCAGTGGTTTGGCATACCGGATTGCGTTGGGTACTCTGCGGCAATTGTTGCCCGTGTGCCCCTCTCATAACCAGGCGGTGATGCTGGCATTGAGTCGGATGATTGCTCAGCTGTCACAAGCACTTGTGTGCGGCAAACACCATTCTGTCGAAAAGCAGCTGTTGCGCTGGATGTTGATCACGCTGGACCGCACGTTTCAGCCTGCCATCGAGATGACGCATCAGGAGATCTCGGAGCGCCTGGGATTTCGCCGTGAAGCGATCACGCTGGCCTTGGGCAAGCTGATGGAGCGGGGGCATATCCATATCCGCCGCGGCACGATCGAGGTCATCAACCGCGAGGCCCTGGAGATGCAGGTGTGCGATTGTTACTGGATCGGGCAAGAAAGGACCAAACCCGATTTCAGCAAGTCCTGGATGAAGCAAGGTTTCCTGGCTGGGGCTCGACGCTCTGGGCTAGGGGCTGGGGCCTGATGCCCGCGTGACGGCAGGCCTGCTGCCGGGGCTTTAGGATGTGGGGCATAGAAAGGCCCCGGATGTCCCAACTTCTTTCTGCTTCTTTTCAGCGCCTGGCTTGGTCCAACTTGCTGGCCCAGTCGGCCGAGCAACTGAGTCTGGCCGCGGTGCCCATTGTGGCGGTGCTCATGCTCCAGGCCGGTCCGGGTGAGATCGGTTTTCTGGCGTCCATCCAGTCGCTGCCGTTCTTGCTGATGTCCATGCCTCTGGGTCTGCTGGCCGACCGCACTTCGCGCACCCGCCTGATGGCGCTGGCCGAGTCGTTGCGGGCAGCGGCTTTATTGCTGTTACTGGGCCTGATCGTCACCGGGCAAGTGTCGATTGCGGCTTTGGCCGTGATCGGTTTTCTGGCCGCTGTGGGCACGGTGGCATTCAGCGTGGCGGCGCCTTCGTTGGTTCCTGCTCTGGTTCCGGTGGAAGGCTTGGCTCGGGCCAATGGTCGCCTGGAGCTGGCACGCAGTGCGGCCTATGCCGCAGGGCCTGCGCTGGCGGGCGCGCTGATCGCTTTGACCGGTGCGCCTGCGGCGTTTGTGTTGTCGGGCATGCTGTCGGTGGTGGCGGTGCTGTGCCTGCGGGGCATCGCTGAGCCTGCCCGGGCGGCTGCACCTGCGCGTCACCCCTTGCTGGAGCTGCAGGACGGGGCCCGCTGGGTCTGGAAAAGCGATTTGCTGCGACCCATCATGTTCTGCTCCATTGTCTGGAACATCTCCTGGTTCATGCTGCAGGCGGCGTATGTGCCTTATGCCATCCACGATCTGGGGCTCGATGCCAGCGGCGTGGGGGTGACGCTGGCCTTTTACGGCGTTGGCATGATTGTGGGGGCCTTGCTCGCGCCGCGTGTGGTGCGTCTGCTGCCGTTTGGGCAAGCGGTGGTGCTCGGGCCTTATTTTTCGGTGCTGTCGGCGTTCACGATGGCGCTGACTTTGTATTGGCCACACGGCTGGCTGGCAGCGCTGTCTTATTTTTTGTTCGGCTCAGGCCCGATCATCTGGGTCATCACCTCGACCACCTTGCGCCAGACGGTGACGCCTCGCGCCATGATTGGTCGGGTCACGTCCATCAACATCGTCATGAGCACGGGCGCCCGGCCGCTGGGGGCGGCACTGGGTGGCGTGCTGGGGGTCTACTTTCCGGTGTCGGTCACCCTGTGGTGTGTGGTGCTGGGCTTTGGTTTGCAGGCACTCATCATCACCGCCTCCAAAGTGCGCACGCTCCAGCGTCTGCCCGAGCCTTTGCCCGATTGAGCGTTGTTCACTGAGTTCCATCGCGGCGAGGGCGCCGCTCCCACAAAAAACCAGGAAGACCAGGTATTTGTGGGAGCCTCGCCCCCGGGGCGAATGCATGTGGCCGACGGGTGCGCTTTCGCGGCGAGGGCGCCGCTCCTACAGAAGCTGGATCAGCGCGGCAGCGTCATCAGTGGAATGTCTTTGGCTGTGGCCAGTTTGTCGAGCTGTGCGCGGGTTCGGCTGGCTAGGAAGGCTTCAATCGCTTGGCGTGTGGCGGGTTTGAACAAATCCTTGACCGGGTGCGTCAGTGTGACGCCTGCGGCTTCGCACAAGCGCACGGCAAAGTGTGGCTCCAGTGCAGCCACGGCCACGCGGCCGTTCTTGCAGGCATACAGGCGATAACCCGCATGCGCGCCGCCCACCGCGCCTTCGGGGGTGGTCATGCGCAGCTGGCGAGGCAGGGCCAGCCAGGCAGCGGCGTCTGACAGGGCCACTTCGTGGTGCGAACCTTTGCCCGAGGTCTTGAGCGTGATCAGTGCCTTGAGCGCAGCTTCGCTGGCCATCAGTGCGCCACCCATGTCGGCAAACAAACTGGGGGGCAAGTCCATGCCGTTGACCAGGCCTACTTCGGCCTGGTAAGTCAGATCGTGGCCGGGAATTTCGGCCAGCGGGCCAGGGGCACCCACTACTTCGATCAGGCTGAGTGCAGGGTATTGCTTGTGCAGCATTTTCCAGCCCAGGCCCAGCTTGGTCAGAGCGGAAGGGCGAAACGAGGTCAGCAGCAGGTCGGTGGTGGGCAGCAGTTTGTGCAGTGCAGTCTGACCTGCGGTGGTTTTGAGGTCCAGGGTTTTGTGTTTGACGCCCTTGTGCAGCAAGTCGTAGCCGCTCGGGGTGTAGTGCTGCATCGGGTCGCCGGATGGCGGATTGACCTTGGTGCAGCTCGCGCCCATCTGGGCCAGGCGCATCAGCGCAGCGGGGCCAGGCAGGTTGAGGGCGAGGCTCAGAACGCGAATGCCGCGAAGGGGTTTGGTGGTGCTCATGCTTGCACATTGTAGGAGCGGCGCCCTCGCCGCGATGGATGAACCTTAGGACATGCACAAGCCTATCGCGACGAGGGCGTCGCTCCCACATTCAAAGCATCTCAGTTACTTGTCGCCAAAGTCCAGTGGCAGACCAACGTAGTTCTCGGCGATGGTGCGCGAGCCCGATTCGCTGTGGATCAGGTAGTCGAGTTCGGCTTCCTGGAACTTTTGCGAAATTTCGCCCTCGCCAGGGAAGCGGTGCATCAGGCTGGTGAACCACCAGCTGAAGCGCTCTGCTTTCCAGATGCGGCGCAGGCAGCGCTCGGAGTAGCTGTCGATGCCCGCCTCGGAGTTGTCCTGGTAGTACTCGATGATGGCCGTCGACAGGTACTTCACGTCGGTGGCGGCCAGGTTCAGACCCTTGGCTCCGGTGGGTGGCACGATGTGCGCGGCGTCCCCCGCGAGGAACATGCGGCCAAAGCGCATCGGCTCGGTCACAAAGCTGCGCAGCGGGGCGATGCTCTTTTCGATGCTGGGGCCAGTCACCAAGTGTTGGCGCGCTTCGGGGTCGAGGCGGTTGCGCAACTCTTCCCAGAACGCTTCGTCGCTCCAGTCTTCGACCTTGTCGGTCAGGGGCACCTGCAGGTAGTAGCGGCTGCGGGTGGCGCTGCGCTGCGAGCACAGGGCAAAGCCACGCGTGCTGTTGGCGTAAATGAGTTCTTCATGAACGGGCGGGGTGTCCGACAGCACGCCCAGCCAGCCAAAGGGATAGACCTTTTCGTATTCGCGGATCTTGTCTTTGGGGGCGCTGGCACGGCACACACCATGAAAGCCGTCGCAGCCGGCAATGAAATCGCACTCGATGGTGTGGGTCTGGCCGTCCTTTTCGTAGGTCACGCGGGGCTTGGCGGTGTCGAACTCGTGCACTTGCACATTGCCCGCCTCGTACACCGTGGGCAAACCAGCCGCCTGGCGGGCGTCCATCAGATCGCGGGTCACTTCGGTCTGGCCGTAGACCATGACGTTTTTGCCACCTGTGAGCTTGTTCATGTCGATGCGGTGGCGCTCGCCTTTGAACAGCAGGTCAAAACCGCCGTGGATCAGGCCTTCCTTGTGCATGCGCTGGCCCACACCGGCTTCGTCGAGCAGGTCGATGCAGACCTGTTCAAGCACACCAGCGCGGATGCGGCCGAGCACGTAGTCGCCAGTCTGTCGCTCCAGAATGATGGCGTCGATGCCGGCTTTGTAGAGCAGCTGGCCCAGCAGCAGGCCCGAGGGGCCGGCACCAATGATGGCAACCTGGGTGCGGGTGGCTTTGGTCATGCGTGTGTCTCCGTCAAGGGTTTCAAAACAATGAACCCAAGCTTAGGCAATAAGCTCGGCTTTGGCTGCCGCAAGGGTGGGAGTTTGTGCGAATGTTGGATGCTTTGTGCGATGATCGCGCAATTGATGTGCCTCAAGAAAATTCAGCATGCCCATTGCCAAGACGGATTACATCGAAGGCCTGGCCAAGGGTCTGGCCGTGCTCGAAGCCTTTGACACCGAACGCCAGCGCCTGAACGCCACGCTGGCCGCGCAGCGCACCGGCATCACCCGGGCGGCGGCCCGGCGGCACCTGCTCACCCTGACCGAGCTGGGTTATCTGGAGACCGATGGCAGCCACTACTGGCTGTCGGCACGGGTGCTGCGCTTTGCGGGCAGCTACATGGCCACCTCGCGCCTGCCACGCACGCTGCAGCCCACGCTCAACCGCCTGGCGCAGCAGACGCAGGCGGCCTTTAGCGCGGTGGTGCTGGACGGCGGGGAGGGCGTGATCGTGGCACGCAGTGCGGGGGTGGCCGAGCCCGTGCGGCATTTGGCCTATGGCTTGCACCTGGGCGCACGCCTGCCTGCACACGCCACATCCACTGGGCGCATGCTGCTGGCGTGTTGGCCCAAAGCCGATTTCCATGCCTGGCTCAAGGGTCGCGAGCTGGCCCGCATCACCCCGCAAACCGAAGTGGGCACAGCCAGGTTCAAGGCCCTGATCGACCAAGTGCGGCGTGACGACCACTGCCTGGCCCGCGGTGCGCATGAGCTGGGCATCCACGCCCTGGCGGTGCCGCTGCGCAATATGCAGGGCCAGACCCTGGCCGCGCTCAATGTGGTGGGGACTGCAGAACAGTTGTCAGAGGCTGCTGTGCAGCGCAAGTGGTTGCCTTTGCTGTTGGAGGCTGCACGGGAGTTGCGGCCTTTGTTGTGATCTGAGCTTGTGCAGAAGCCCTTTCGCGACGAGGGCGTCGCTCCTACAGGTGGGCGCCACTGAGCAACTGTCAGATACCGCCAAAGACCGGACCACCCACGAGCCACAGCCATGCGGGGCGCAGGGCGACGATTTTGTGAGGTACGAACCATGAGGAGCCCTGCGCCCCGCATGGCTGTGGCGGATCGAGCAAGAACGAAAAGTTCAAGCTCGAAACCGCCAAAAGATCACATGCGCTCGAAAATCGCAGCGATGCCCTGACCGCCGCCGATGCACATGGTCACCAGTGCGTAGCGCCCCTGAACGCGTTGCAGCTCATACAGGGCCTTGACGGTGATCAGGGCGCCGGTCGCACCGATGGGGTGGCCCAGCGAAATACCCGAGCCGTTGGGGTTGACCTTGGCCGGGTCCAGGCCCAGCTCGCGGGTCACGGCGCAGGCTTGGGCGGCAAAGGCTTCGTTGGCTTCGATCACGTCCAGGTCATTCACCGAGAGGCCGGTTTTCTTGAGCACCGCTTGCGTGGCCGAGATGGGGCCCACGCCCATGATCTTGGGGTCCAGGCCGGTGTGGGCATAACCCACCAAGCGGGCCATGGGCTTGGCGCCACGTGCCTTGGCGGCGCCGGCTTCCATCAGCACCACCGCGGCAGCGGCGTCGTTGATGCCCGAGGCGTTGCCTGCGGTCACGGTGCCGTTTTCTTTCACGAACACGGGCTTGAGCTTGGCCATGTCTTCGATCTTGCAACCTGCGCGGAAGTGCTCATCTGTGGCGTAAGCGATGTCGCCTTTCTTGCTTTTCAGCATGACCGGCATGATCTGGTCTTTGAAGTAACCGGCGGCGGTGGCACGCTCGGCGCGGTTGTGGCTTTCCACGGCCAGTGCGTCTTGCATTTCGCGGGTGATGCCGTATTTGGCGGCCACGTTTTCGGCCGTCACGCCCATGTGGATGGTGTGGAAGGGGTCGTGCAGCGCGCCGACCACCATGTCGACCATCTTGGTGTCACCCATGCGGGCGCCCCAGCGGGCAGACAGCGAAGCGTAGGGGCCACGGCTCATGTTCTCAGCGCCGCCGCCGATGGCGATGTCGGCATCGCCCAGCAAGATGGACTGGCTGGCGCTCACGATGGCCTGCAGGCCCGAGCCGCACAGGCGGTTGACGTTGAAGGCCGGGGTGCCTTCGGCGCAGCCGCCATTGATGGCCGCCACGCGGGACAGGTACATGTCTTTGGGTTCGGTGTTGACCACATGGCCGAACACCACATGGCCCACGTCTTTGCCCTCAACGCCAGCGCGGGCCAGCGACTCGCGCACGACCTGGGCGGCCAGCTCGGTGGGGGCGATGTCCTTCAGGCTGCCGCCGTAGGTACCAATGGCGGTGCGCACACCGCTGACAACAACAACTTCACGGCTCATGGGAATGCTCCAAATGTTGAAATGTAAAAAATGGCCCCGCGCTTGGGGCGAAACCGGATCAGTGTCAGCGCCAATGACTACACAGGACTGACAGGCTGGACCGAGGCGTTTCAGGCGTCGCGCACGTCGCCTGCGGCTTGCGAACCAAAGTCTGCCCGCTCCAGGTAGGCCAGCACTTTGGCCGCAGCTTCCTGCGGGGTGCTGAGCATACCCGTTTGCTTGAGTTGGGCGAACCCGGCTTGGTCCGGAAAGTCCTGCGCAGGCGCACCGCGCAGCTGCACCTGCATGTCGGTGTCGATCACGCCAGGGGCCAGTGAGCAGACTTTGGCGCCGTGGGGCTTGAGGGCTTCGTCGAGCGCCACGCAGCGCGTGAAATGGTCCATGCCGGCCTTGGCCGCACAGTAACCCGCCTGCGAGGCCATGGCGCGGCGGCCTAGACCTGACGAGATGTTGAGCACCTTGCGAGGTGAGGTCCAGCTTTCCGTGGCGCCCAAGAAGGCTGCGCACAGCTGCATGGGCGCTTCCAGGCCCACACGCAGGGCCCAGGCCAGCTCGGCAGGGTCGCTTTGGCTGAGCGGGGCGATGCGCGGGATCACGCCCGCGTTGTTGATCAGGGTCGCGTTGCTGTAGTCGCTGGCATTCTGGTTTTGCAGCCAGTTGCGCAACCGCTCGCTGGCACCCAGGCCGTCGGCCAGATCATGGGTCCACTGGGCCAGGGGCACACCGGCTTTGTCGGCGGCATCGGCCAGCTCGGGGCTGGCATTGCGCGAGATGCACAGCAGGCTGTGCCCTGGCTGGAGCAGTCGCTGGGCCATGGCCAGGCCCATGCCGCGGGAGGCGCCGGTCAGGATGTAAAGGGCTTGGGGCATGCATGTCTCCAGTGGGGGATTTTCTTATTTTCTGCAGGATGGCAGGCTAAAACGGTGCCGCAAGTGACAGCGCCAGTGGCTCGCCCGTTGCGGGGTGGTTCAGCCGCAGGCTGCAGGCGTGCAACAGCAAACGCGGTGCCAGGCTGCGATGCGGTTCAGCGGCATACAGCGGGTCGCCCACGATGGGGTGACCCAGCGCCATCAGGTGCAGCCTGAGCTGGTGGGTTCGCCCGGTGACCGGTTCAAGCGCCAGACGGGTCGTGTCCGGCCAGGGGCCTGGGCCCAGACTTTGCCAGCGGGTCAGGCTGGGTTTGCCGCGCACGTGGTCAACGATGCTGCGTGGGCGGTTCTGCCAGTCGATGCGGATGGGTAGGTTGATCTGGCTCCAGTCGTCCGGCCCGGGCTGACCCACGGGCACGCCTTGCACAACGGCTTCGTAGCGTTTGTGGATCTGGCGTTTTTCAAAGGCTTGGCTCAGATTTTTTTGCATGATCGGACTGCGCGCCAGCATCAGCAGGCCTGAGGTGGCCTGGTCGAGCCGGTGCACGATCAAGGCTTCGGGCCAGCGCTGGCGGGCCCGGCCAATCAGGCAGTCCTGCTGCGTGGGGCTTTGCCCGGGAATGGTCAGCAGGCCCGAAGGCTTGTGGAGCACCAGCAGGTGGGCGTCTTCGTGCACCACCTCCAGCAAGGCTTCCTCACTGTGCACTGGCGGCCCGGATGCGGTTGACCTGCAGCGGTGTGACTTCGCCTGCGGCGTTGCCCCATTGGCTGCGGATGTGCGTCAGCACGGCCGCCATGTCGCGGTCATCCAGTTCCAGCACAAAGGGCGGCATGCCGAAGGGGCGCGGGTGTCCGGCAGTCGCTGGGCCATAGCCGCCATACAGGATGGCCTGCACCAGGTTGGTCTGCTCCGCCAGCAGCACGGCGCGGTTGCCCGCCAGGGCCGGGTAGATGCCTGGAGCGCCTTGGCCTTGTTCGCCGTGGCAGCTGACGCAGTGGCGCTCGTAGACCTTGAGGCCACGCTCAGCCACGGTCGATGGGATGCGCCGCACTGCGGTGCTCACGCTGGCCGTGTCAGGGCGTACACGCGAGCGCAGGTACACCGCCATCGCTTGCACATCGGCAGGGCTCAGGTGCTGCAGGCTGTGCTGCACCACTTCGCTCATGGGGCCGCTGGTGTGGGCTTGGCCGTTGGTGCCGCTGCGCAGCAGTTGCACCACATCGGCCAGTGGGGTGCTGGCCAGACCGGTTTCGCGGTCGCTGGTGAGGTCTGGCGCATACCAGTTCACAACGGGCATGAGCCCACCCGACAAGTCGCTCACGCCTTGCGTGGCCCCGAGTGCGTTGCGTGGGCTGTGGCAGGCTGCGCAATGGCCCAGGCCCTGCACCAGGTAGGCACCCCGGTTCCATTCAGTGCTTTGCTGGGTATCTGGCTGAAAGGTGGCTGGGCTGAAATACAGGGTGCGCCACACGGCCAGCGCCGCTTGCGTGCCCAGCGGCCAGGTCAGGCCATGGGCAGGCTGTGCCTGTTTGACTGCAGGCTGGCTGTGCAGCCAGGCGAACATGGTGTCGCTGTCTTCGCGGGTGATGACGCTGGTGTGCTCGTAGGGGAAAGCCGGGGCCAGCAAGCGCCCGCCGCGTGAACGGCCATGGTGCAGGGCGCGCCAGAAGTCCAGCGCAGTCCATTGGCCCAGGCCCGTGTCGGGGTCGGGCGTGAGGTTGCTGCTGTAGACCGGGCCGAACGGGGTTTCGATAGCGCGCCCTCCGGCCAGCGGTGGTTGCCCCCGGTTGGTGTGGCAGGTGATGCAGTTGCCCGCCTGCACCAGGTAGTGACCCCGTTGCAATGTGGGGGCGGTGCTGGGACTGGTGGGCGAGATGGCTGCATCGGGCTGGGTCAGCAGGTCGCCCCAGTTGTGCCAGACGACAGCGGTGGTCAGCAGGGCCAGACCCGCGAGCAGCAGGTGGCGGGCGGTGCGCAGCAAGTTCATGGCCGTCCCCCTGCCATGCTCAACTCAGGCGCACTGCCGCAACGAAATGCCGCGTCCAGGCTGGGTTGGGGTGATTGCGCGGCCGGGCTCGCATTGGCGGGCAAGGGCTGGCTGGCGAGCCAGCTGGAGACAGCGATGATGTCCTGGTCGGGCAAACGCTTGACGACTTCGGCCATGCAGTCGGGTGCATGGGCGCGGCGCTGGCCGGTTTGCCAGGCCCCCAATTGGGCGTTCAGGTAGTCGAGTGGCAGACCCAGCAGGCCGGGCACATGGGGTTGCGCACCGGTCAGTCGCTCACCGTGGCATTGCACGCAGGCGGGCAGACCCAGCGCCCTGTCGCCCTGCGTGACGAGTTGCTGGCCACGGGCCAGCTGCTCGGGCTTCAGTTGAGAAGGTGTAGGTGCGGGGTAGGGCAGGTGCAAGCTGGCAAAGTGCTCGGCGATCTCGCGCATGTAACTGTCCGAGAGCGGGTCTACCAGGCGGATCATCAGGCCATAGTGGCGACGGCCCTCGGCAAAGTTGCGCAGCTGGTGGTACAGGTAGCCTGCCGGTTTGCCTGCCAGCCGGGGGTAGTAGCCGTCAGGCCCGGCACGGCCCTGGTCACCGTGGCAGGCGGTGCAGGCACGGGTGCGCTCGGCCATGCTGTCTTCGATCACACGGGGTTTCTGGGCGAAGCCAGGCGTGCACAGCAGTGCTGCCAGGCAGGCCACGCTGGCCGCAGCCCAGGGGCGGAAATTCAGGTTCATCTGCTGAAGATAACCGAACCAGCGACAATGTCGGGTTTTGCGCTTGACGGGAATGGCCCGCCAAGCCCGATTTTTTGCCCGAGTTTGACCCATGTCCGATATCCAAGTCCGATACGCCACCTTGCAAGACGCCGCTGCGGTGGCCAACCTGCACCTGATCGCCAGCCGCACCCTTTACGAAGGTGTGGTGCCCGATGCCCATTGGAGCAGCACACCACCTGTCAAACGCGTGGCTTTCTGGAAAGAGGCCATCGAGTACGGCGAGCCGCAGGTCTTGGTCGCCCTGGAGGGTCAGGAGATTGTGGGCTTTGTGGGCTTTGACCGTTCTCGCGATCCCAAGTCCAAGAACACCACCGGCGAGATCTGGGCCATCTATGTGGACCCCGATCGCCTGGGCGAAGGTGTGGGCCTGGCCCTGTGGGACGCGGCCAACGAGGGCCTGCAGGACGAAGACTGCACCGATGTGACGGTGTGGGTGCCCCTGCGCAGCGACAAGGCCCTGCGCTTTTTTGACGCCGCGGGGTTCAAGCGCGAGATGAACACTGCCCGCACCGTGCCCTTGGGTGGGGTGAAGGTGGAAGAGCTGCGGCTCAAGCGCAGCCTGGGCTGAGCCAAAGAGATGAGCAACGCCGGGCCGCCCCAAGTTGCGAAGGCCCCCTTGGGGGGCAGGGAGCCACACGCAGTGGGCGACCGTGGGGGTGATTTTTTCAACGCCGGGCCGCCCCAAGTTGCGAAGGCCCCCTTGGGGGGCAGGGAGCCACACGCAGTGGGCGACCGTGGGGGTCATGGCGTTTGGTTAGCGCCGATGGAAGGGCTGCTCGACCACGGGCTGCGTGACACGCTCACGCGGGTGCCCGGGGTGGACATGTGCGTCTCGGAATTCATCCGTGTGACCAACACCGTGCTGCCGCGCCGCGCATTCCTGCGCGTGGTGCCTGAGCTGCTCAATGGCAGCCGCACGCCCTCAGGCGTGCCCGTGCGTGTGCAGCTGCTGGGTTCGGACCCTGAATGTTTGGCCGACAACGCGGCGGTGCTGGCGCAGCTGGCACCGGCAGGCATTGACCTGAACTTTGGTTGCCCGGCCAAGACCGTGAACCAGCACCGGGGCGGGGCGGTGCTGCTGGACGAGCCTGAACTGGTGGGGCGCATTGTGGCGGCGGTGCGCCGTGCGGTGCCTGCGCACATTCCGGTGTCGGCCAAGATGCGGCTCGGCTACCAGGACGACCGCCGTGCCGAGGAGTGTGCCCAGGCCATCGAAGCGGGCGGCGCAAGCGATCTGGTGGTGCATGCCCGCACCAAGGTGCACGGCTACAAACCTCCCGCGTACTGGGACCGCATTGCCGATGTTCGCCAGTGCGTCAAGCTGCCCATGGTGGCCAATGGCGAAATCTGGACAGTGCAGGACGCGCTGCGCTGCCGCGAGGTGACCGGATGTGATCGCCTGATGATCGGACGGGGCATGGTCTCAGACCCTGGTCTGGCCTTGGCCATTGCCCGCCGCGACGCGGGCGAGTCGGCGGTCGCGGGCACCGCATTGAGCTGGGACGAGGTGAAAGCGTTGATGCCTGTGTTCTGGCAAAGCGTGACGCGGCGGGTGACGCCCCGGCACCGCGCCGGGCGCATGAAACAGTGGCTCAACTACCTGCGCCGCACCTACCCCGAGGCGCAGCAGGCGTTTGACGAGATGCGGCTGGTGCACGATTCGTCCAGGATCGATGCCTGGATTCAGGCCGCCCAACCGGTCTGAGACTCAGGCATTGGCTGCAATGTGGCGAGCCACTTCGGCTTGCAGCAGGGCCAGTTTGGGGGCCAGTGCGGCATAGGCCTGGCGGACTTCATCGGCACCGGCGTGCTTGCTCAGGGCCTCCACGCTCACCACCTCGGTGATCAGTGCATCGGTGCAAAACACGGGTGTGAAGCCCTTGAGCTGGTGCAGCCACTCGTTGGCACCGGGCACATCACCGGCCGCCAGGCACTGCTCAATGCGTGGCAGATCGTCGTGCAGGCTCTGGCGCAAGGTGTGTACCAAAGTCATGACACCCGCCTCGTCGGCGATGTATTCCATTGCCCGGGCAATGGACAGGTACTGGAAGTCGGGGGCGGTGTGCATGGCCTGAATCAATGACAAATTTCAAATATCAAAAATATTTTAGTCAAGCAAGCGACCTATGCCGCCTTCAGGTTCAAAACGGCCCTGAAGAAATCGCAAACGGCTCGGGCCGGGGAAGGCCCGCTCAGGCACGGGGTGCCGCGCATCGCCGGGGTAGCAGATGACCCGCGTGCCATTGTCGTCAAAGGGCTCGGGTTGAATGACCGGCGGTTGGCGCTGCAGGGCTTCGTCCAGCACGCTGCGGGCATGGGGGTGCTGGCGCAGGTGGTACAGACTCATGATTTGCGGCGGGGCCAGCTCGATTTCCCCGGCCACATAGCGGCCCAGCGCATCGGCGGGGCTGATCCAGACGCTGTCGGTGGTTTCGTGGTTGTCGTGCTGGGCGCTTTGGTCTTCGGGCACATGGCTGATGAAAAAACGGGTGTCAAAGCGCTTGTTGGTCACCGAGGCCTGACGCGGCGTGATCCAGCGCGACCAGGGCACCAGGGCCTGAGCTTGCACCTGCAGCGCCAGGTTTTGCAGCGCCGTCCCCCAGCTCTGGCCATGGGCCAAGGCTTGCTGCAGGGCACTGACTTGCGCGGCATCGGCACCTGCGGCCGACTGGCCCAGCAACACGCCCGACTCTTCAAACGCTTCGCGGGCCGCAGCCATGAACAAGGCTGCGGCCCGCTCGGGGGCCAGGTCGGGCTCGTTCAGACGTGCCTGCAGTTGTGCGGGCGACTGGCCCAGGCGTGCAATCAGTTCAGGGTGGTGGTCTTCCGCATCAAGCTTGCCGCCCGGAAACACGTAGGCCCCGCCCAGGACCTTGGAAGCCTGGTGGCGGCGCATCAGCAACACCTGCAGGCCTTCGGCGCTGTCACGCAGCAGGATCACGGTGGCGGCGTCAAGTGGCGGGGTGGTGATGATTTCGGTGTTCAGTTCCATGGCCATGGTGATTGCATCGGTTGAGGGATGCCGCTGTCAAGCGGGCTACAGCACGGAGTATGCGACTCCATTAGAGTAGAACACTGACAACAGGCCCTGAGTGTGTCAAGGACATGACAGACCGGGTGTTTCTCAGCATTCAACCGAAGAAGGAAGTTTTCCCATGAGCATCGATTTCAAAGGCCGCGTGGCCATCGTGACGGGCGCAGGTGGCGGCCTGGGCAAGCAGCATGCATTGGCCCTGGCAGAGCGGGGCGCCAAGGTGCTGGTCAATGACCTGGGCGGCGATGTGCACGGTGTGGGCGGCTCGGTGTCGGCAGCACAGGCCGTGGTGGACGAGATTCGCGCTGCCGGCGGTGAGGCCATGGCCAACGGCGCTTCTGTGACCGACTTCGAGGCCGTGCAAAAGATGGTGCAGCAGGCGGTCGATGCCTGGGGCCGTGTGGACATTCTGGTCAACAACGCGGGCATCCTGCGCGACAAGAGTTTTGCCAAGATGGAACTGGCCGATTTCCGTTTGGTGATGGAGGTGCACGTGATGGGCGCGGTGCATTGCACCAAGGCCGTGTGGCCCATCATGCAGGCGCAAAACTATGGCCGTGTGGTGATGACCACCTCATCGAGCGGTTTGTATGGCAACTTTGGCCAAGCCAACTATGGCGCGGCCAAGATGGCGCTGGCGGGCCTGATGCAGACCCTGTCGATCGAAGGCGAAAAGCACGACATCCGTGTCAACGCGCTGGCTCCTACTGCAGCCACCCGCATGACTGAAGGACTGATGCCAGAGCCCGTGCTCAAGGCGCTGGAGCCCAGCGCCGTGGTGCCCGCCATGCTGGTGATGGCCAGTGAGGATGCCCCCAACCGCACCATTTTGTGCGCGGGTGCAGGCGGCTTTGAGGCCGCGCAGATCACTCTGACTCAGGGCGTGTACCTGGGCGTGGGCCCCGACACCCCCGAGCGCCTGGCCGCTGCGCTGGCGCAGGTGATCGATCTGACGGGCGCGCTGGTGCCTAAAGCGGGCTCAGAGCAGGGGGCGCTGGAAGTGGGCAAGGCGATGAAGGCTCATGGGGCTTGAATGCCTGATTGTGCAGATGCATCGCCTTTGAGGCGATGCTGGCATAACCGTTAATTTGCCAAATAGCATCATCGCAACAGCCATACTTTGATGCTTCGATTGGACTCTTTGGCTTTTATCCAAGTGATGGCGAGCAGCAATGCCGCACCGTGCAGGACGATCAACGAGGAAAGAAGTGGCATCCTTCCTTCAGATATCCAGCGTTGACCCAGATTGATGCTGTTGTAGTAAAGGATAAAAATCAAGATGGCCTTGGCGATCTGGTAGCTGCTGGCTGCTCGGGGATTGACGGTGGACAAAGCGATGCCAAGGATCGTCAGATTGAATGCACAGAAAAATTGACCAATTCGCCAGAAGAGTTCACCTTCCTCCGTGCTGTTCTTGCGAGAGAGCAGTTCCAGGCTGTTGACCGCATACAAAGGCCGGTCATAAGAGGATGTGTTCAATTTCTCGTTGATCAACAGTTGGTATTTTTCAAAATTGATCAGACGTGATTCATGTGTCTTTGCATTGATGGAAAATTGCTGTCCATTGTGCAAGCTTAAGAACTTGTCACTCTGGATACGTTCTACTCCCCCCTCTTTCGCCGATATCACGGTGTTCCAGTCACCTTCGGTTCTCGACACAAATACATTTCGTCCTGATTCACTGGTGGCGGTGTCTTTGTCAACAAAAAACACACCTGTCCCGCTTGAAAATTCCTGAAACTTTCCAGGTGCTAACCGCTCTATGTCATTGCGAGATTCAAATGCCATTTTGAGGTCTTGAATATGCTGATTGCTCCATGGCCATACCATCAAGGCGGATATCAAGATGCACAGCAAGATGGGCCAGGAAAATCTGAGAACAGGGGAGGCAAGTGAGCTCAAACGTTGACCGCTGGAAAACCAGATCGCCATTTCGTTGTCAACGTACATTCGCGATAAGGTTGAAATGATTGCAATGAAAAGACTCAATGTCAGCAGTGTTGCTGAATAACCAAGAGCAGTGAAACACATCACCTGTATCACATCTGCAGGATGGATGGCGCCTCGACTCGCTTGTCCCAAGGTCTGAATCAGCATGTTGGACATCACGACCGTCAATAAAACCACCAAAGTGGTCGCGAATGACTGTGACAGTTCTTTGCGTATTGACGATTGAAAAATCACATCAACCTCAAAGATGGTCTTGTGAATGGAAGGTCCGAATGGAACAAAGATTCATGGCTGGCAGTCAAGCTGTTCAGGCCTCTGCGAGCTGTTTATGACTTCAGGACTTGTCTTTCCTGTTTGCCAAAGCCAAGTTGACTGACCCTTGAAAACAAGATGCCATGAAGTGTTTGGCTGTGCCATGTGATATTCAAGTGGACTCACAAGCCAGGCGCTTCCATCGGCAGGTGCTTCGTTCAGTGCTTGCGCATTCCGTAAAATTTTGACTGTCTCAGGGTCGAAGTTTGTACCTTCAAGAAAAGTACGTCGCCAATCATCCGTGGAATCTTTTCGGGCCTCATCCCAATCCTGAATCAAAATCAAAGGTTTTTGCAGATTCGCCGCGAAAGGCACATCGTAAGGATAGGTGCCCACCACGTACACCATGTCGCTGGGTTTGAGTCTGCAACTCAGTTGATGCGCGGTATCCAGGCTGGCATCTTTTAGACTGTTATGTCTGGCCAAAAAGTTTGATCCTAAAGCCAAAAATACACTGAGGCCGCAGAGTGCCAAGAACCCGAATTTTCTCCACGCTTTACCTGCGGCGATGCGATCCCAGCTGTGAGTAATCAGAATGGCCAGAGGCACGAGGACGGGCAATATGTAACCCATCAGTTTTGACTTTGGGATCGAGAAAAAAAGAAGAATAACCAAAAGCCAAACCCAGGACAGAACAATCCAAGGGTCTTGTGAGCGCCGATTGAAAAAATCTTTAAAAGAATGCGATTTGATGCGACGGATGACATCCCATATCAACAAAAATCCCCAAGGAAAAACATAAATGCCAATCACGGGCAAATAGAACCACCAAGGTTGTTGGCTGTTGAAGTGATTGCTTGTGAAGCGAGAAAAATGCTGCTCAACAATGAAGTAATTCAGAAAATCAGGAAATTGGCTTTGTACTTTCAATAGCCATGGCAGTGTCATGCATAGAAAGAGAGCTGATCCGCTTATCCATGGCAGTTGAACTGAACGGCGGAGCTGCCCAAGCATTCCAAGCCAAATCAGAACCACAGTGCCAGGCAGCACAATGCCGATCAGGCCTTTACTTAAAAATGCAAAACCGCAGGCCATGAACCCCAGTCTGGCCAGTGTGAGATGGATATTTGGTGATTTGAATGCCAGTGCGAACAATCCAATGGCGATGGTGATCCATGTCGCGACTGGAAAATCATGGTTGATGTATTGTCCGCCGATGAGAAATCCGATGCTGGTGCCTAAAACCAGGGTCACTCTGAGCGCAAAACCTTCGCCTTTGACATGTCTGGCACTCAAATAAAGGCCAACAAGCATCATGAATGCATGAATGGCGGGGACCAAGCGAGCTGCCCACACACCAATGCCGAAAACATGGAAAGTTTCAGCTTCCAGCCAATACAGAAGTGGAGGCTTGTGAAAAAACGGGATGCCATTTAATCGAGGAACCAGCCAATCCCCCGTGATGAACATCCAGCGACCAATGTCTGCATAGCGACCTTCATCTGGCAGAGATAAAGGTCTTATGGTTGCTGACATCAACAACAATGCCTGAATCAGGATGATGGCTGCCCAGGCGGTTTTTTTGATCAGCATTGCTTTTTGAAGTGAACGGATTTCTTTATGCTGATTCTTTCCCTGTGTTCATTAGGATCGCATAAGCATGTGTGCCGACTGTGCCTCATCAACGAGGCACCAGACTTACCGCAGCCATAACGCATGTTGAGTCGCTGTATGAAAGTCCCGCCAGACGCGGTTGATCTCGGTGCGTGGGTCGGCAGCTTGCAGACCACAGCAGGGGTACAGCTGGTCCACGGTGTCGCGGCACTGCTTGACCAGGGCCTGTGAGGTTTGGACCAGTCTGGCTTCGCGCTCAGGGTCCAGATTTGCACCCTGTTGCACCGTGGCCCATGCCTGGTCGAGTTCTGTGTAAAAAACGCTGCGGAGCTTGTCGATTTCGTTGTGGCCCGATTGCCAAAGCGCCTGCGACGCCCGCGACGGGCCATCCAGGAAGGGAATGCGCCGGTAGGTGAAGGGTTCGGCCAGTGCCACAAAGTGCCTGGCCATGCCCAGCACGCAGGCGCTCAGGGTCACAAAAGCCAGTGCCATGAACGGAAATCGGTACAGCGGCCCCTGTGCGGTAGCGTGGGCCGCGTCGATGACGAAGGCGTGCTCAGCCGAAACATGAACATCTTGCAAGGAGAAGGCGCGTGAGGTGGTGGCACGCAGGCCAATGCTGTGCCAGCTGCCTTGTTCCACTTGAACCACGGCAGCGGGCACCACAAAGGCACGCAGCAGCGGCTTGCCCTGCGCATCGAGCAAGGGCTGGCCGCCCTCGCGCAACTGCGCGTTGAACGTGAAGTGAGTGGCGATCTGCGAGCCGCTGGCGTGGTGCCAGCGCCCGTTCAGTCGCCAGCCCTCGCCATCCCGGTCGGCAAACCCGGTTGGGGCGCCGCTGCCGGCCAGACAGACCTTGGGTGTCGCCATGATCTGTTGGCCAAGTGTCGGTGGCAAAAAGCCGGTGAACCAGCCAGCGCCCGCACACAGGGTGACGACCCAGCCGCAGCTGCCATCGATGGCCGAGAGGGCTTCTTCAAGCCGAACGACCTCGGGCAGCGCTGCTTCGTTGCCACCGACGGCTTGCGGGGCCAGCATTTTCAGCCATGGGTGGCCGTGGATCAGCGCAATCTGATCGACTTGCAGCGCCTCCTGTTGGTCAGCAAGGGCGGTCTGGGTTTGGATGCGTTCGGTGACAGCTGTATCTGGAAGCTGCATGGTGTGTTTTCCTGGATAGACCTGAACTCGTGCGTCAGGTGACTGCTTCAGCATAGCGCATGGTTTTTGGACAGTGTGTCTTGTGGTGACTTGTACAACGCCCAGCGTGTGCCACGCTTGATTTACCATGGCACTCATCGAAGCCGTGAATGATGGAGCCCATGTCAAAGTTGTTGGATGCCCAGGCCCTGCGAAAAATGGCGCAAGCCAGACCTGAACAATGCACCTGTGCGCTCAAGGTCTGCCGAGGCTGGGAAAGTGTCAGCGACGACCGCTGGCCAGCCGATCAGATGCAGGCCATGGGCACCTTGCGGCAAGCGCTGCCCGAAGGGCAGACCGAGCCGACTTTTGAAGAGTTTCATCCTCACGGCTCGCGTTATGAATCGGCCGATGCGCCGATTGCGCCGGGGTACTTTCCCTTTAACCGCTGTGATGTGCATGCGTGCACCCGCTGCGGCTGCGCGGTGCTGAAGTACACCGAGTTTGGTGGCTACTACGTGGACCACCGGGTGCGGCTGGTGGATGCCGATCTGGTTGTGGACCGCTGAGCGGCTCTCAGTCAGCGATTGATTCGCTCAGCCACCGCCTCGCCCAGTTCAATCACCGCCATCGCGTAATAACTGCTCCAGTTGTAGCGGGTGATGGCGTAGAAATTTTCTGTGCCTGCCACATAGCTGGGGGCGTCCAGGCCGTTGCGCAATTCGATCAAGGCCAGGGGACCGTTGTGCTGCAGAGCTGGGCCATCCAGTTGTGCGCCTTTGGCCGTGAAGCTGCTGACGCTGAAGGTGGGCAGGATGTCGGGGGCCAGCAGGGCGTCCATGTCGGTCTGGCCGGGTGTCAGGGTGACCGGGTAGTGTGTGGGCATGCCCGGCTGCCACTGGAAGGCTTTGAAATAGTTGGCCACCGAGCCGATGGCGTCCGCAGGGCTTTCAAACAGGTCGATGCGGCCATCGCCGTCAAAGTCCACCGCATAGCGCACCCAGCTTGACGGCATGAACTGGGGCAGGCCCATGGCGCCGGCATAGCTGCCTTTGATGCTTTGCGGGCTGGTGCCGCTGCGCGAGGTCAGCAATAAAAATTGCTCCAGCTCGGCGCGAAAGAACGCCTGCCGCTCGGCTGCGCGCGGGTGTGCTGTCGGAAAATCAAACGCCAGCGTGGCCAACGCATCCAGGATGCGGAAGTTGCCAGTGTTTTGACCGTACAGAGTCTCCACGCCAATGATGCCCACCACGATGGCTGCAGGCACGCCGTATTCGCGTTCGGCGCGTTCCAGGGTGGCCTGGTGCCGACGCCAGAAGGCGGCACCCGCTTCGATGCGTCGGGGTTCAATGAAGCGGCTGCGGTACGCGGCCCAGTTTTTGGCGGCAGGGGTGGCGGGGGGCAACACCAGTTTTTCGATCACCGCAATCCGTTGGGCTTGCTGGATCTGCTTTTGCATCCAGTTGGCGGGCAAGTCGAGGCGGTGGGCGGCGTCTTGTGCCCACAAGCGGGCATCCTCCCGCTCGGCGTATGACGCCCCTGTGGGCACTTTGTCGGTCTTGTGGCTTTTCTTCGCTTTGGCTTTGCCATGCGCAGCCTCGCGTTTTTTGTGATGTGTGCCTGTGGCTTGTGCAGCAGGGGTCAGCCACAAGCCCGCCGCCAGCAGGGCGGTGGCACAGGTCAAAAATGAAGGGGGGCGCAACGTCAAAGACATGAAAGAACCAGGGCAAAGAGGCTTTCAGTTTAAGCCCGATTGTTGGATGCAGATTGAAAGTGAGGGTGGCTGGACGTGATAATCTGAAAATCATCTGGAAGGGCACGATGCCCTGGCGACACAAAGAGGAAGACATCCGCATGGGCGCGACAGGCTACTACTCTCACCCCGATTGCATGAAACACGAGATGGGCCCAGGTCATCCGGAATGCCCTGAACGGCTCAGCGCCATCGAAGACCGTTTGCTGATTTCCGGGCTGGACATGGCGCTCACACGCCGCGAGGCGGCCCCCGCTGCACTGGCCGATGTGGAACTGGCCCATGGGCGCATGCATGTGGCTTCTTTGCGTGGCCTGAGCGACGTGTTGCGCGAAGACATGGCCGCAGGCGGCCCGACCCACACCGCACTGGACACCGATACCTCGATCAATGCCTACACCTGGGACGCCGCCCTGCGTTCGGCAGGGGCGGCCATCGAAGCGACCGATGCTGTGATGGCAGGTGAACTGGAAAACGCTTTTTGCGCCACCCGCCCGCCGGGTCACCATGCCTGCCGTGACAAGGCCATGGGCTTTTGCTTTTTCAACAATGTGGCGATTGCCGCCAAGCATGCGGTGGAGCGCCATGGGCTCAAGCGTGTGGCCATTGTTGACTTTGATGTGCACCACGGCAACGGCACCGAAGACATTGTGGCGGGCGACGAGCGCATCCTGATGGTGAGCTTTTTCCAACACCCGTTCTACCCGGAAGGTGGTTCGCAATCGAATGCGGGCAATCTGGTGAACCTGCCTGTGCCGGCCTACACCAAGGGCATGGACATCCGCGAGCTGATCGAGATGATGTGGATTCCGCGCCTGGAGGCGCACCAGCCCGAGATGATTTTCATCAGCGCCGGGTTTGATGCCCACCGTGAGGACGACATGGGTCAGCTCGGTCTGGTGGAACAGGACTATGCCTGGATCACGATGCGCATGAAGGATATCGCCAAGCGCTATGCCAAGGGCCGCATTGTGAGTTGCCTGGAAGGCGGCTACAGCCTGAGCGCGCTGGGCCGCAGTGTGGAAGCGCACCTGCGGGTGCTGGCCGACGTCTGACGTGCGCTTGCCAGCCTCTGCAGGGGCTGGCTTTGCGCCACAATGGGCGCCATGACCTCTACCGACATTCAAGTGCTCGCTTCGGGCGAGTTGTGCCATGAGCGGGACGCCAGGGGCGTGCACCGCCTGGTGCTCAACAGCCCCGCCAGCTTCAACACCTTGAGCGAGTCCATGCTGCGTGCGCTGCAAGCGGCGCTGGCGCAGATTGGCCGTGACGGCGAGGCCCGCGCCGTGGTGTTGGCCGCCAACGGCAAGGCCTTTTGCGCCGGTCACAACCTCAAGGAAATGCGCGCCCAGCCCGAGCTGGCTTACTACCAGAAACTGTTCGCGCAGTGCACCAAGATGATGATGGCGATCCGTCATTTGCCGGTGCCCGTCATTGCCCGTGTGCAGGGCGTGGCCACTGCAGCCGGTTGCCAGCTGGTGGCGCAGTGCGATCTGGCAGTGGCTGTGGACAGTGCGCGTTTTGGCGTCAATGGCATCGATGTGGGCCTGTTTTGCGCCACGCCCAGCGTGCCCCTGTCGCGCAACATGCAGCCCAAGCAGGCGATGGAGATGCTGCTGACGGGTGGCTTCATCGACGCGGCCGAGGCCCAGCGGCGTGGCCTGATCAACCGGGTGGCCAGCGTCGATGCACTGGATGCCGAGGTGCAGCAGCTGGTGGATGCGGTGTTGTCCAAACCCCGAGAAGCGGTGCGCATGGGCAAGCAGCTCTTTTACCAACAGGCTGAAATGGGCATCGAGGCCGCGTACCAGCTGGCCGGGCAGACCATGGCCTGCAATATGGTGCACGAGGTCGCGCAGGAGGGCGTGCAGGCCTTCATTGACAAAAGGAGTCCGTCATGGCGGCTTTGAAAGCGCACGCAGCGCAGATTTCCGATCCACTGGCCTGGATCGACTCGCTGGCGCGGGCTGAGTCCTTGCAGGTGTTGGTGGCATTTGGCGCTTGTGTTGGACTGGCCGCATTGCTGGTTTGGTTGTTGCGCAAAGTGCTCGCCGGCCACGAGTTGTCTGTGCTGCTGGGTCAGCGCCTGTTCGATGGGGCGCTGTTTCCGGCACTGCTGCTGGGCTTCACTTTTGTGGCCCGCACCTTGCTGACGGGCGACCACCCGATGGCGCTGTTTGGCATCTTGCTGCCGGTGTGCATGTCGTTGGCGCTGATCCGTCTGGGGGTCAAGGTGTTGCAGGTGGCCTTTGGTGGTGCCCCGTTTGTGCGGGCACTGGAGCGCACGATTTCCTGGGTGGCCTGGTTTGCGGTGGTGCTCTGGGTCACGGGCATTTTGCCTCTGATGCTGGACGAGCTCGATCAGATTCAGTGGAAGGTTGGCGGATCGATGCTGTCGGTGCGCACCCTGCTGGAGGGGGCTTTGACGGCTGGCGCCGTGCTGATTGTCACGCTGTGGGTGTCTGCCGCGCTGGAGTCGCGGTTGCTGCGCTCGGCCACGGGCAGCGACCTGTCGCTGCGCAAGGTGATCAGCAATTCGGTGCGTGCCCTGCTGATGTTTGTGGGCGTGCTGCTGGCACTGTCTTCGGTGGGCATTGATCTGACTGCCTTGTCTGTGCTGGGTGGTGCGGTGGGTGTGGGCATTGGCTTTGGTCTGCAAAAACTCGCGGCCAATTACGTCAGCGGTTTTGTGATCCTGGCCGAGCGCAGCATGCGCATCGGTGACATGGTGCGGGTCGATGGTTTTGAGGGGCGCATCACCGACATCAAGGCGCGTTACACCGTGATCCGGGCCCTGTCGGGGCGCGAGTCGATCGTACCCAACGAGATGCTGATCACCAGCCGCGTGGAGAACCTGTCACTGGCCGACCCCAAGGTCGCGCAGACCACACAGGTGGCGGTGGCCTACAACAGCCCGGTGGACGAGGTGGTGCAGTTGCTCGAAGCTGCATGCAAGGCTCAGCCTCGTGTGCTGGTCGAGCCTGCGCCTGCGGCGTGTCTTGCCAGTTTTGGTGCCGATGGGCTGGAGTTCACGGTGACTTACTGGATTGACGATCCTGAGAACGGACCGCTCAAGCTCAAGTCGGACATCAACCGTGCCATCCTGCAGGCCTTGCATGGGCGTCAGGTCGAGATCCCGTTCCCGCAGAGGGTGGTGCACACCCCGCGCTAGGGCTTTGGTGTGTAGAAGCCGCGCTCCCGTGGCGATGGTTTGATCGCGACGGGGCGTTGCTCCCACAGGAGGGGCGTGATGTCCTCAGTCCATCATCGAAGGCAGCCACAGGCTCAAGCCCGGGAACACCAGCAAGATACCCAGCGTGACAACCAGAACCAGGACCAGCGGCCACACGCCACGGAAGATGGTCCCCAGGCCAACCTTGGGCAGCAGGGTGTTGATCACGAACAAGTTCATGCCCACAGGGGGCGAGATCAGGCCAATCTGGATGACCATCACGATCAGCACGCCAAACCACACCGGATCAAAACCCAGCTGTGTGACGATCGGGAAGAACAGTGGAATGGTCAGCAGCACCATGGTGAGCTCTTCCATCACAGTACCCAGGATCACGTAGATCAACATCATGGCACCCACGATCATGAGGGGCGACAAGCCAAGGTGCGTGATCCATTCTTTCAGTTCCATCGGCATGCTGGTGAAGTTCACGAAGTTGGCAAACACCGTGGCCGAGATCAGCAGCGTGAACAACATGGCGGTGGTGCGGGCCGATTCGACCAACACCTCGAACAGGGCTTTGATGCTCAGTGCACCCCGAGCCACCGCAAACAGGAACGCGCCCATGGCCCCCATGCCCGCGCCTTCGGTGGCGGTGAAGAAACCGCCATAGATGCCACCCAGCACGATCACCACCAGCAGCAGAACGCCCCAGATGCCGCGCAGTGCGGCCCAGCGTTGAGCCCAGGTGAATTTTTCACCTGCGGGGGCGTGCTGCGGATCGCGCGAAGTCATGATGACCACCGCCACCATCATCAGGATGGCCGTCAGGATGCCGGGGATGACACCTGCCGCGAACAGCTTGCCGATGTGGGTCTCGGTGATGATGCCGTAGATCACCATGATGGTGGACGGCGGGATCATGATGCCCAGGGTGCCGCCTGCAGCGATCACGCCAGTGGAGAGTGCATCGCTGTAGCCGAGCTTTTTCATGGACGGGTAGGCCACCTTGCTCATGGTGGCTGCCGTGGCGATCGACGAACCGCAGATGGCACCAAAGCCCGCGCAGGCCGCGATGGTGGCATGCGCCAGACCGCCACGGCGGTGGCCGATGAAGGTGTAGGCAGCATGGAAAAGTTCATGCGCCAGCCCTGCACGGGCCACAAAGTTGCCCATCAAGATGAACAGAGGGATCACCGACAGGGTGTAGGCAAAACCGGTCTCGTAAACCACCTGTGCGGTGCTGGCCAATGCAGGCATCCAGCCGCGTGTGACGCCAATGCCCACCAGGCCCACCAGGCCCATGGAGAAAGCCAGAGGCACGCGCAAAAGCGCCAGGCCAAAGATGGCCGCAAATCCAATCAGCGCATCAATCACAGCACGCCTCCTTCGTTGTCTTGTTGTTCCTTGAACATCAAACCCAAGTGGATGACACCGGTGAAGGCGCACAGCAGACCCATGCCATAAATGAATGGGGCTTTGATGATTTTGAGTTGGGCCGTGGTCTCGCCGGTTTCCAGAAAGTCACCACCGGTTTTCCACATGAGCCAGCCCAGTGCAATCAAAGCGGCACCGCACAAAAGATGCACCAAGGCACGCTGGATGGTCTTGACGAAATCGGGCAAGTAAGGGTCCATGGAGTCGAACACCACATGTTCGCCGCGCTCGGACACCAAGGGCAGTGCGCCAAAAATCACCACGACCATCAGCAGCTCGGTCAATTCGAGAGAGCCAGTGATGGAGTTGTCGAGGAGTTTTCGCCCTCCAACGTCCAGGAAGGTCAGCACCATGATCGCGAACAGTGCGATCCCGGCCAGCAGCCCACAAAGGGTTTCAAGCAGTTTTTTCAAAATCAGAGTCTTTCAAATTCAAAAGCGGTCCCCGCTGACAAGCCGGGACCGCTGATCACGCCGTTTGCCCACAGGGCAAAGTGGAAATCACTTCTCCAATTTGGCGATTTCGGCCCGGAAGTCAGCCAGCACCTTGGCGGCATTTTTCAGGCCTTTGCCTTCAGCCGATTTGATCCAGGCTTGCTCCAGAGGGGCCGTCTTGTCCTTGATCTCCTTGACGAACTTGGCGTCGGCTTTGGTGACAACCACGCCGTTGGCCTGCATCAGTGCGAAAGCGCGGCGGTCAACCTTGTCCCAGCCGCGGCCGAAGATGCGGGCTGCGGTTTCACCGGAGATCTCGTCCACGGCCTTTTTGTCTTCAGCCGACAGTTTGTCGTACTTGGCCTGATTCATCATGAAAATGAAGCTGGTGTTGTACAGACCGCCTGGGAAGGTGGTGGCGTGCTTGATGATCTTGTCGATCTTGAACGATTCAGTGGACTCGGCCGGGAACAGGGTGCCGTCCATCACGCCGCTCGACAGCAGCTCATAGGAGTCGGGTGCGGGTTTGAGCGTGACGTTCATGCCCAGGGCTTTGGACATTTCATTGACCATGCCACCACCCACGCGGAATTTCAGACCGGACAGATCATCTGCCTTGGCAATCGCGCGCTTGGTGTTGAACACAATGCCAGGGCCGTGGGTGAACAGGCTGATGACTTTCACGCCAGGATGCTCGGCTGCAAACTCAGGATGCTTGCCACTGATGCGGCTGAAAGCGACTGAGATGGTTTCGGCGCTGTTGCCCAGGAAGGGCAGTTCGGCCATCTGAGGGGTGATGAAGCGGCCTGGTGTGTAGCCGTGAACGGTGTAGGACAGATCGGCCAGGCCATTCTTGACGGCGTCATAGGTCCCGGGCGCCGGGGTCACTCCACGGGGCAGGATGTTGCATTTGATGCGGCCCTTGGTGTTGGCTTCCAGCAGATCACACCATTCCTTTTGCGCCATGCTGGCGGTATGGGTAGGGGGCAGCCAACTGGAGACCGTGAGCACAGTCTGCGCCTGAGCAGAACCTGCCAGACCCAGAAGGGCTGCAGCAGAGAGGGAAATCAGATTTTTTTTCACAGCGGACTCCACGCAAATTGGTTAGAAAACACCATTCCATCTGTTTAGGATTGAACTGCGCCCATGCTAACCTTGATTGGCCGACCGATTGGTCGGTAAATTCCCGAGGTTACGATGTGGCAAAAGTACGCATGCTTGGCATGTAAAATGTGAACGACCGTGCTTTTTTGGCTGAATTTCGAGACATCGAGATCCAACTTGGTGCACAATTGACGTTTACGTTAACGTCAATTGTTTTCTGGTTTTCAAAATCAATCCAACGGAGATGCTTAAATGAAAATTCTCGTGCCTGTGAAACGAGTGGTGGACTACAACGTGAAGGTTCGCGTCAAGTCCGACAACAGCGGCGTGGACATCGCCAACGTCAAGATGAGCATGAACCCGTTTGACGAGATCGCCGTTGAGGAAGCCGTGCGCCTGAAAGAAAAAGGTGTTGCGACTGAAGTGATCGCCGTTTCCTGCGGCGTGACCCAGTGCCAGGAAACCTTGCGCACAGCCATGGCCATTGGCGCGGATCGCGGCATTTTGGTCGAGACCCCTGCTGACTTGGACCTGCAACCCCTGGCCGTGGCCAAGCTGCTCAAGGCCCTGGTGGACAAAGAGCAACCTGGTCTGATCATCCTGGGCAAGCAAGCCATTGACGATGACTGCAACCAGACCGGTCAGATGCTGGCTGCTTTGGCCGATCTGCCCCAAGCCACATTCGCCTCCAAGGTCGAGATCGTGGACGGCAAGGCCCAGGTGACCCGCGAAATCGACGGCGGCCTGGAAACCCTGGCCGTGTCCATGCCTGCAGTGGTGACCACCGACCTGCGCCTGAACGAGCCGCGTTATGTGACGCTGCCCAACATCATGAAGGCCAAGAAAAAGCAACTCGACACTTTCAAGCCAGAAGATCTGGGCGTCGATGTGGCCCCCCGCATCAAGACCCTGAAGGTGGCAGAACCTGCCAAACGCAGCGCGGGCATCAAGGTGCCTGACGTCGCCACCCTGGTGGACAAGCTCAAGAACGTGGCCAAAGTGATCTAAGGACTGAAGAACATGACATCCCTTGTTATTGCAGAACACGACAACGCCTCGATCAAAGGCGCGACCCTGAACACCGTGACCGCTGC
>Ga0228702_1000413_pt1 | contig 33578 bp, 42 predicted proteins | sample McNCre217_Aug_MG_2_FD_178018 | JGI IMG/M metagenome (GOLD analysis project Ga0228702, IMG submission 178018) | Freshwater microbial communities from McNutts Creek, Athens, Georgia, United States - 20-17_Aug_MG | ecosystem: Environmental > Aquatic > Freshwater > Creek | place: USA: Georgia...
AAATCGCCAGTGAACCCGAGGCTATGACTGGTGAGCCTTTCAGACTTCATCTTGTCGCCAATCGTGTGATTGGACGTTATCTGACCGATGAGCAGCAAGCCATGACTTACCCAGCTCGTGACACGGACGGGAAGTTGCAACAAGTGGGCTCGGCTTTGAAGTTCTTTGTCTCACTGCGAGCCAAGCGAGGTTCTGAATCGCCATTTGTCTGGCTTGGAAAGTCGGGCATGTATCGACTCAAGTCAGACACAGAAGTGATCGAAGAGGCCGATGAAGACACAGACGAAAACGTAGAAGACCAACCCACCGTTGAATTCAACGGATGGATTTACGCCTTTACATTCCCCACCATCAAAAGGTTCGATCAGCCTTTTCCCATCAAAGTTGGACTGACGACAGCGGCGGATGTAGAGACCCGTGTCTATGGTCAGTGCAAAGGCTCAGGCTTCTTTGAGCGCCCCGAAATTCTTGGGCGTTGGCAGGTCCAACGAGTGGCACAGATTGAAGATGCCATTCACGCCGTTCTCAAGGCTCGTGGCCGCTGGAAAGAAGATGCGCCGGGTGATGAATGGTTCATGACAACGATCGAGGAAGTCAGCGCCGTTCTGGAATTCATCAACCAATGATTCAATCATGAGCTTCCACAAAAAAGCACTGATCACATTTGTGATCTTTCACATCGTTGTCACCTTGGGCGGACTGATTGTTGGCATCCTGCAAACCCACCCAACGCCAACCAATGACCGAGACATGATCAGTCAAGGTGTGTGGCCTTATGTTTGGGTACTATTTTGGGCAGTGATTTCATTCATCGGACTTGGCTCGGCTTACTTGATAAGAACCGTAACCCGAATGGTCAGTCAAATGCGCAAATCTGACCACAAACAGCAATAGCACGAAGAGATTCAGCCTATGAAAAAAACGATCGTGATCGCAACGATTCTTGCAGCAGCATTGCTACTAATCACAGGATGCGATTCAAAAAAATCATCCCAAGTTATCACCCTTTACAAAGGCTCCATCGCTAGCGGAAACAGCATCGTCAACTTCGTTGACTACGCCGACCCCAATGGAGCTCAGGCGCAAGGGTTTTGTGAAGACATGAGAGATTTATACAGTCGGAAATGGCACGAAACGTACTATTGCTCAAGCGTTCAATTTAAAGAATTCGCACCAACGATCAAATGGAATCTATCCGACTGACCACTCTCTTGCCACAAAGACTCAACCCAGCTTCTTCATCAACAAAGCATTGACCTGCGCCGGATTGGCCTTGCCCTTGCTGGCCTTCATGATCGGCCCCACCAGACCGTTCAGGGCTTTGGCGTTGCCCGCCTTGAACTCCTCGACGTTCTTCGGGTTGGCAGCCAGCACCTCGTCGATGATCTTTTCCAGCTCGCCGGTGTCGTTCATCTGCTTGAGGCCTTTGGCTTCGATGATGGCGTCGACTTCGCCTTCGCCGTTCCACAGGCCTTCAAACACTTGGCGAGCCGCGTTGTTGCTGATGGTGTTGTCGCTGATGCGGCCGATCAGGGCGGCCAGTTGGGCGGCGCTCACCGGCGCTTGCTCGATTCCCATCTCGCCTGCGTTCAGGCGGCGCGAGACTTCGCCCATGATCCAGTTACTGGCCAGCTTGGGCTGACCGCAGGCTCGTGCCGTGGCTTCAAAGTAAGCCGCCATGGCCTTGCTCTGCGTGAGCGTGGTGGCGTCGTACTCGGGCAGGGCGTAGTCCTTGACGAAGCGCTCGGCCATCACGCGGGGCAGTTCGGTCATTTCGCCTTTGACGCGCTCGACCCAGTCGCGGCCGATCACGAGCGGCGGCAGGTCGGGGTCGGGGAAGTAGCGGTAGTCGGCCGAGTCTTCCTTGGTCCGCATGGCGCGGGTTTCGCCCGTGTCGGGGTTGAACAGCACGGTGGCCTGCTGGATGGCGCGGCCGTCTTCAATTTCTTCAATCTGCCAGCGCACTTCGTAGTCGATGGCCTGCTGCATGAACTTGAAGCTGTTCAAGTTCTTGATCTCGCGGCGCGTGCCCAGCGGCTGGCCGGGTTTGCGCACCGAGACGTTGGCGTCGCAGCGGAACGAGCCTTCTTGCATGTTGCCGTCGCAAATGCCGATCCAAGTGACGATCTTGTGCAGCTCTTTGGCGTAGGCCACGGCCTCTTCGCTGCTGCGGATGTCGGGCTGGGTCACGATCTCCAGCAGCGGCGTACCGGCGCGATTCAGGTCGATGCCTGACTGGCCAATGAAGTCTTCGTGCAGCGATTTGCCCGCGTCTTCTTCGAGGTGGGCGCGTTCCAGGCGCACGGTTTTGTGCACCGTCTCTTTGCCTTCTTCCAGGTAGAACGACACCTCACCGCCCTGCACCACCGGGATCTCGAACTGGCTGATCTGGTAGCCCTTGGGCAGGTCGGGGTAAAAGTAGTTTTTGCGCGCAAAGATGCTGCGCTCGGCCACATGGGCATTCACCGCCAGACCGAACTCGATGGCGCGTTCGACCGCGCCTTTGTTCATCACGGGCAGCGTGCCGGGCAGCGCCATGTCCAGCGCACAGGCCTGCGTGTTGGGCTCGGCGCCAAAGGCCACGCTGGCGCGGCTGAAGATCTTGCTGTTTGTCGACAGCTGGGCGTGGGTTTCGAAGCCGATGACGACTTCATAGCCTTGTACAAGTTTGCTCATGTCAGATGCCCTCCGGCTTGCGAAGGTGGAAATCGGTCGCTTGCTGCAGGCGGTGCGCCACGTTCAGCAATTGGGCTTCCTTGAAGTAGTTGCCGATCAGCTGCAGGCCCACGGGCATGCCGTGTGCGCCAAAGCCTGCAGGCACGCTCATGCCGGGCAGGCCGGCCAGCGAGGCGGGCAGCGTGAAGATGTCGGCCAGGTAGTCGGCCACCGGGTCGTTGGCGTTTTCGCCCAGCTTCCAGGCCACCGACGGCGCCACCGGCCCAGCGATCACGTCGCACTGCTTGAACGCGTTCTGGAAGTCGTCGGCGATCATGCGGCGGATTTTTTGCGCCTGCAGGTAGTAGGCGTCGTAGTAGCCGTGGCTCAGCACATAGGTGCCGGTCATGATGCGGCGCTTGACTTCGCTGCCAAAGCCTTCGGCACGCGACTTCTTGTACATGCTCTCGAGGTCGGTGTAGTCCTTGGCGCGGTGGCCGAACTTCACGCCGTCAAAGCGGCTCAGGTTGGAGCTGGCCTCGGCCGGGGCAATGATGTAGTACACCGGGATCGACAGCTCGGTGCGCGGCAGGCTGATGGGCACGAGCGTGGCGCCTTGCTTGGTCAACTCGGCCAGCGCGGCATCGACTGCAGCACGCACATCGGCGTGCAGGCCTTCGCCAAAGAACTCTTGGGGGATGCCGATGCGCAGGCCTTTCAGGTCTGCTCCCAGCGAGGCCGTGAAGTCTTCGGCTGGCACATCCAGCGAGGTGGAGTCGCGGTCGGCGTCAGGGCCGCACATGGCGCTCAGCAGCAGCGCGCAGTCTTCGGCGGTGCGGGCCATGGGGCCCGCCTGGTCGAGGCTGGAGGCGTAGGCGATCATGCCGTAGCGGCTGGCGCGGCCATAGGTGGGTTTGATGCCGGTGATGCCGCAAAAGCTGGCGGGCTGGCGGATCGAGCCGCCCGTGTCAGTGCCGGTCGCGGCCGGGGCCAGGCCTGCGGCCACTGCCGCGGCACTGCCACCCGACGAGCCGCCGGGCACGCGGGTCGTGTCCCAGGGGTTTTGTACTGCGCCGTAGGCCGAGTTTTCGTTGGCCGAGCCCATGGCGAATTCGTCGCAGTTGAGCTTGCCCAGGGTGACCATGCCCGCTGTGCGCAGGCGCTGCACCACGGTGGCGTCAAAGGGGGAGCGGTAGCCGCTCAGAATTTTGGAGCCCGCAGTGGTCGCAAAGTCTTGCGTCACAAACACGTCTTTGTGCGCCACAGGCACGCCTTCGAGCGGGCCGGCTGTGCCGTTGGCCAGTTTGGCGTCAGAGGCACGGGCCTGCGCCAGCGTGGCTTCGCTGTCGATGTCCAAAAACGCGTTGTGCGGGTTGCCGCCCATGCGGGCCAAAAAGCGGGTCGCCACTTCAACGGCGCTGACTTCTTTGGTCTGGAGCAGGTTGGCCAGCGCTTTCACGCTGAGGTTGTGCAGATCATTCATGGCTTACTCGATCACCTTGGGCACCAGGAACAGGCCACGCTCGACCGCGGGGGCGCTGCGTTGGTTGGCTTCGCGGTTGTTGGGCTCGCTCACCACGTCTTCACGCAGGCGCAAGGCAATGTCCTGAATGGCCGCCACAGGGTGCGCCAGTGGCTGCACGCCCGAGGTGTCCACGGCCTGCATGGCATTGACGATGCCAAAAAAGCCATTGATTTGTGCGAGCATGCGCTCACTTTCTTCGGGTTTCAATTCCAGACGGGCCAGGTTGGCGATCCGGTCAATATCCTGCGGGGTCAGGGACATGGATTCAAAGGGGTTGTTGGAGACAAATATTTACCCAGGTTCACCAGCGGTCAGGCCGCCTTGGACGGGGGTGATCGGGTATTATCCAGTGTTTGCTTGAGGCCCCTGCAAGCAGCATGGCAAGCCCGTCGCAAACTGCTGATTTTTGATCGCTGCGCCCCGTCTTCACCGCCCGCTGTCTGGCCGTCGGATCGGGCCCCAAAGGATTCCCGCATGTTCTCCTCCTTCCGTCGTTATTTTTCAAGTGACCTGGCCATTGACCTGGGCACCGCCAACACCCTGATTTTTGTGCGCGACAAGGGCATCGTGCTGGACGAGCCTTCGGTGGTCGCCATTCGCCACGAAGGCGGCCCCTCGGGCAAGAAAACCCTGCAAGCCGTTGGCCACGAAGCCAAGGCCATGCTGGGCAAGGTGCCTGGCAACATCGAAGCCATCCGTCCCATGAAAGACGGCGTGATCGCCGACTTCACTGTGACCGAGCAGATGCTCAAGCAGTTCATCCGCATGGTCCACCCGCGCAGCACCTTCCGCCCCAGCCCGCGCATCATCATTTGCGTGCCTTGCGGCTCCACCCAGGTCGAGCGCCGTGCGATTCGCGAATCGGCTCTGGGCGCTGGCGCCTCCGAGGTGTACCTGATCGAAGAACCCATGGCGGCCGCCATCGGCGCGGGCCTGCCCGTATCTGAAGCTTCCGGCTCCATGGTGGTGGACATCGGCGGCGGCACCACCGAAGTGGGCGTGATCTCGCTGGGCGGCATGGTCTACAAGGGCAGCGTCCGTGTGGGCGGCGACAAGTTCGACGAAGCCATCATCAACTACATCCGCCGCAACTACGGCATGCTGATCGGCGAGCCCACCGCCGAGTCCATCAAAAAGAACATTGGCTCGGCCTTCCCTGGCAGCGAAGTCAAGGAAATGGAAGTCAAGGGCCGCAACCTGTCTGAAGGCGTGCCCCGCAGCTTCACCATCAGCTCCAACGAAATTCTGGAAGCGCTGACCGACCCGCTCAACAACATCGTCTCGGCCGTCAAGACCGCGCTGGAGCAGACGCCCCCCGAGCTGGGCGCCGACATTGCCGAGCGCGGCATGATGCTGACCGGCGGCGGCGCGCTGCTGCGCGACCTGGACCGTCTGCTGTCCGAAGAGACCGGCCTGCCCGTGCTGGTGGCTGAAGATCCACTGACCTGCGTGGCCCGTGGCTGCGGCATGGCGCTGGAGCGCATGGACCAGCTGGGCAGCATCTTCACCAGCGAATAACACGCCTTTCAGGATGCCCCCTGCGGGCATCCCCTGCAGCCTCCCACAGACCTTCGCAACCGGCGCACGCTTCATGGCCTTGGACACCCTGGACCACAGTCCGCCACCCATCTTCAGGCAAGGTTTGTCCAGCCTGTCCAAGCTGGTGCTGCTGGGTTTGCTGGCCATCTTGCTGATGTCGGTCGACAAACGGCTGAACATCTCGGAACCGATCCGCTCGACCGTCAGTGTGCTGCTGACCCCGTTGCAATGGCTGTCGCTGCAACCTGGCCGTGCTGCAACCGCCCTGGGGGCTTATTTCAGCCGAGTGGACGAGGCTCGCGACGCTGCACGTGACTACCAGACACGCACCATCGGGCAGGCCCAGCGCCTGCAACAAGTCGAGCAGCTGATGCAGGAAAACGCCCAGCTGCGGCAACTGATGGAGCTGCGCGGCCAGATCGCCAGCACGTCCAAAGCGGTGGAGGTGCTGTACGAAACCGCTGACCCCTACACCCAGCACATCGTGATCGACAAAGGTCAAACCTCGGGCATCACCAGTGGCTCTGCCGTCATGGATGTGGCAGGCGTGGTGGGCCAGGTCACCCGCGTGTACCCGCTGGTGAGCGAAGTCACCGTGCTGACGGACCGCGATCAGAGCATCCCTGTCATGAACGCCCGTACCGGTCAACGCTACGTGGCCTTCGGAGACCCTGTCACACTGGGCGGCTCGCTGGAGCTGCGCTTTGTCCCGGCCAGCGCCGACATGCAGCAAGGCGATTTGCTGACCACCAGCGGCATCGATGGCATTTACCCTGCCGGATTGCATGTCGGCAAGGTGCAGCGCATTGACCGCCGCATCGACACCGCATTTGCCAAGGTGTACGCCACCCCCATGGCCACGGCACGTGGACGGCATTTGCTGATCCTGCCTCCGGCCAAGGACGTGCCCGCAAAACCACCGGTCGAAGAGCCCGCGCCTCGCAAAAAAGCACCCAAAGCGCATGCCCCTCAGGCGGCCACGCCTGCAGCAGGAGCCAAGCCATGATCATGCCCGCAGGCAAACACCTGCTGCTGCCCGCCAACCCCAAATTCATCGCCACCAGTCTGGTGCTGGCACTGTTGACCAACATGTCCCTGGGGCTGACTGGCCAAGCCTGGCTGCCCGATGTGCTGGCCGTGGTGCTGGTGTTCTGGACGGTCAACCAACCGCGGCGCGTGGGCATGGTCATTGCCTTTCTGCTGGGCTTGGCACTGGATGTGCACGAGTCCGCCCTGCTGGGACAAAACGCGCTGTCTTACGTGTGCCTGAGCTTCATGGCGGTGTTCATCCACCGGCGTATCCAGTGGTTCCCTTTGCGTGAGCAGACTGTGCAGGTTCTGCCCCTGTTCGTGCTGGCTGCCTTGCTGGAGTGGACCACCCGGCTGATCGTGCAGGACGCCTGGCCACACTGGAGCCAGCTGCTGGCGCCCTTGCTGCAAACGGCACTCTGGCCCCTGGTGGGCGCCGTGCTGCTGGCACCTCAACGCCGCCCGGTTGAACGCGACAACATTCGCCCGCTCTGACCATGTCGCTGAGCATCCCGTCGCTGGCTGAACTGCGCAACACCCAGGCCGAAATCCACCGCTTTCAGATGCGCATCATCACCATCCAGCTGGTGGTTTTGGTGTGCTTCGTGCTGCTGCTCAGTCGCCTGTTTTACCTGCAGGTGGTTCGCCACGATGACCTGCTGGAGCAAGCCGAAGACAACCGCACCGCTGTCTTGCCCACCGTGCCGCCCCGAGGCACCATCATGGACCGCAACGGCGTGGTGCTGGCCAGCAACTACTCGGCTTACACACTCGAGATCACGCCCGCCAAGGTGCCCGACCTGGAAGCCACCATCGACGAGCTGGCCGAGCTGGTGGACATCCAGCCCAAAGACCGCAAGCGCTTCAAGCGCCTGCGCGAAGAGTCCAAGAGCTTTGACTCGCTGCCCATCCGCACCCGCCTGAGCGACGAAGAGGTGGCGCGGTTCTCTGCCCAGCGCTACCGCTTTCCGGGTGTGGACATCCAAGCGCGACTGTTCCGTCAGTACCCGTATGGCGAGCTGGCCAGCCACGTGATCGGCTACATCGGCCGCATCAACGCCAAGGACAAGGAACGCATCGAGGACGATGACGAAGACGGCAACTACCGAGGCACCGAGTACATCGGCAAACTGGGCGTCGAGCAGAAATACGAGCGCGAGCTGCACGGCATCACGGGCGTGCAAGAGGTCGAAACTTCTGCAGGCGGGCGGGCCATCCGCCGTCTATCCAGCCGCCCGGCCATTCCAGGACAGAACGTGGTGTTGTCCATCGACATCCAGCTTCAAAAACTGATTGAAGACCTGTACGGCCCACGCCGCGGTGCGCTGGTGGCGATCGACCCCAAAACTGGCGAAGTGCTGGCTTTTGTCAGCAAACCCACCTTTGACCCCAACCTGTTCGTCGAAGGCATTGACGTCGAGAACTGGCAGGCCCTGAGCGAATCGATTGACAAGCCTTTGCTCAATCGAGCCTTGCGCGGCACTTACCCGCCCGGCTCCACCTACAAGCCTTTCATGGCACTGGGCGCACTGACCACGGGCAAACGCAGTGCCAGCGCCATCATCAATGACGCCGGCTCATGGACTTATGGCGGACACACTTTCCGCAGCCACGGCGACCACGGCCTGGGGCCGGTGGACATGGTGCGCTCCATCGTGCTGTCGAGCAACGTCTACTACTACTCGCTGGCCAACGAGATGGGCGTGGATGCCATCCACGACTTCATGAAGCCCCTGGGCTTTGGCCAGATCACCGGCATCGACCTGCCCGGTGAAGTGCGTGGTGTGCTGCCCAGCACCGAGTGGAAGCGCAAGACCTACAAGCGCCCCGAGCAGAAAAAATGGTTTGGCGGCGAGACGATCTCGCTGGGCATCGGGCAGGGCTACAACGCGTTCACCATGCTCCAACTGGCCACAGCCACCACCATTTTGGCCAATGGCGGCAACAAATTCACGCCCCGTGTGGTGCAAGCCACGCAAGATGCGCTGACCCACCAGCAGCAGCCCGTGGCCAGCGCCCCCTTGGAGTCACTGGGCTTCAAGCCAGAGCACCTGGACGTCATCCGCAACGGTTTGATCGGTGTGGCCACCTCAGGCACATCGGCGCAGGTGTTTGCAGGGTCTGCCTATCAAAGCGCAGGCAAGACGGGCACGGCACAAGCGGTGACCATCGGGCAAAAAGACAAATACAACGCCGCCAAACTCTCGGAGCACCAGCGTGACCATGCCCTGTACATGGCTTTTGCTCCAGCAGAAGACCCTCAGATCGCACTCGCGGTGATTGTGGAAAACGCGGGCTTTGGCGCAGCGCACGCGGCCCCCATTGCCCGGCGCGTGTTCGACTACTGGTTGCTGGGGCAGTACCCGAGCGAAGAAGACATTGCCGCCACCCAGCTGGGGCAGACCGGCCGGCCTGTGGGGCAGCCCAGGACCAAAAAAGACGTGCCGCTGACGGCGGTCAGCCGCACGCGCAACTGAGCACCCAACAAAAACGCCACCTCAAAGGGTGGCGTGCTTGCATTTGGTGCGGCTGGCGGGGATCGAACCCACGACCCTTGGCTTCGGAGGCCAATACTCTATCCACTGAGCTACAGCCGCATCGGCTTTGCCTAGCCCGAATTATCTCACGCCTTGTCAGCGGCAATCCGCAGCTGCAAGGTGGGTGAAGGGTGGGCCGCTATAATGCCCGGTTGATTCCAGTCAAACTCCGGTTCCAGACGAACCAGTCCAACAAGAGGATGTCATGAGCGACAACAGCCACGATCAAGCACACGAAGCCCACACAGGTCCCATCAAGAACGCCAAGCAGCTCGTGTGGGCCAGCATTGCCTCTTTCGTGGTGCCAGTTTTCATCATCATCGGCCTGGTGAGCTATGTGACATCGGCCAACAAAGAAGCCGCTGGCAGCACTGACACGGACAAAGCCGTGGCCATGCGCATCCAGAAGGTGGGCGCGGTGGAAGTGCGTGACGCCAACCGCCCCCTCAAGTCGGGCGAAGAGGTCTATACCGCTCAATGTGCCGCCTGCCACGCCACGGGTGCAGCCGGTTCGCCCAAATTCGGTGATGCCGGCGCCTGGGGTCCTCGTATCAAGCAAGGCCTAGACGGTCTGACCAACTCCGCACTCAAGGGCAAAGGTGCCATGGGCGCACAAGGCGGCGGCGACTTCAGCGACATCGAGATCTCGCGTGCTGCAGCCTACATGGCCAACAAGGGCGGCGCCAAGTTCGACGAACCCAAGGCTCCTGCTGCGGCCGAAGGCGAGAAGAAATAATCTTCACCCCCACCTGTAAAAAAAGCCGACCATGGGTCGGCTTTTTGCTTTTCTGCGGGCGACTACGCGCGCCCTGCCTGCGCTTGCGGGCTGAGCACAAAACCATAGCGTTGAGGCAGCGTCTGCGCCTCACACTCTTGCAGTGTCCATTCACCTGCCTCCAGCGCTTCGGCGGCCAGGCCCACATCCAGGGTATGGACAAGCCCCAGGCCCAAAGGGGTGTGAAGGTACACGCGGCCTTGCTCATCCACCAGACAGGCGAGCACCTGGGTCCGCTCACCGCTGTGCGCAAGCGGCACATGATCGGCCCCGAGTCGCCAGACCCACGGCGCGACCTCCAACTCAACAAACACGCGTTGCGGCCCGTTCTGGAAGTACCAACGCCCCTGTGCATCGGCTTCGTAATTGCGTTGGATGAAATCGACCAATTTCTCGTGCCTGAGCACCGAGCCCTTGGCGCCAGGGACACCACTTTGAAAGCTGCCCAGCGCCTGCACACGGTCATCGCGCATGAGCCATTGGCCACGGCTGTCCAGCCCCAGCCAGCCTGTGCAGGCGGGCACGTTGGGCCATTTGCTCATGGCCTGGCGAACGATGTCATCCATGCTGCTGCGCCTCCCTCATGGGCACGGTCGCACCTGCGGCCCGCAATAACCAGCCCCCCACCGCATCGGGCAAGCCACGCACATGGCCAGGCCATGCGCCTTGCGCAAAACCCACATGCCCCCCATGAGGCGGCTGCCAAAGGGTGACGTGACGAGACACATTGGCCACGCTGGGCAAACTGAGTGCAGGCACAAAGGGGTCGTTGCGTGCATTCAGCGCCAACGCAGGCACGGCGATGTCCCCCATCAGCGCGTGGGCAGAGGCCTTGCGCCAGTAATCGCTGGTGTCGCGAAAGCCATGCAAAGGGGCAGTGAACACGTTGTCAAACTCATAGAGGTCTTTGACCGCCAGCAGTTTTTGCCGATCAAACAAGCCGGGGTGCTGCGCCAGTTTGGCCAAGGCTTTGGGTTTCATGCTGCGCAGAAACATGCGGGTATAGACCTGCCGATTGAAGCCGCGCCCGATGGCGTGGCCACTGGCCGTCAAATCCAGCGGGGAACAAATGGAGGCCACCGCATCGACGGATCGGGCTGCCTCGCGGCCATGTTCTCCCGCCCAGCGCATGAGGGCATTGCCCCCCAGCGACACACCTGCCGCCACCAGTTTTTGCCCGCCTGCGGCCTGGTGCTCAGCGCGCAACTTTTGCAGCAACCAATTGATTTCTTCATGGTCACCCGAGTGGTAGGCCCGAGGGGCGCGGTTGAGCTCCCCACTGCAGCCTCTGAAGTGCGGGAGCGCGAACTGGATGTCGTGCTCAGCGGCCCAGTCAGCAAAGGCTTGCGCGTAGTGGCTCTGTGACGAGCCTTCCAGGCCATGGAACAGGACCAGCAAGGGGCGCGTTGGGTGGCTGGCGGCCTGCCTGTCCACATCAACAAAATCACCATCGGGGGCTGTCCAACGCTCTCTTTGCAGTGGCGCAGGCGGATGCCATCTGCGCTTGGCATAAAGCGCAGGCCAGATGGTTTGGGCATGCCCGCCGACAAGCCAGGCAGGAGCGCGGTGGTCTTTCAATGCAGTACGGGGCTGTGGTGGCCTTGGTCTGCCACGTCGTGGGCAGTGCCTGGACTGGTGTGGTGGGCCACCATGCGCCAGCCTTGTGGGGTCTTGTGGTACACGTTGGTTGCCAGCACCCAGGCCATTTGCACACCTTGCGGCGTGAGGACTTCGACTTTTTCAATCAGATGGTGCACGGCACTCGCCAAGGATTCAATCTTGTGGATGCGTTCGGGATGCGCCTGCACGCTGCCATTGGAAAACATGGTCTCAAAAGCCTGCCGAATGGCCCCCGCGCCAATCAGGCGTGGCCCACCAGGGTGGACGCAAACGACTTCGTCTTCCTCTGCCCAACAGCCCATCAGTTGCTGGATGTCGGCGTTGTGCAGCGCTTCGTAAAAAGCTTGCTCAACATCATCGGGCGTTCCACCCACAGTGGCGGCTTGGAGTTTGGCTTTTTTCATGGAACACGTGTGCAGACTGAAGGCTCCATTGTGCCGTTTTCAACGGTCACATACCGCATACATCTGGGTGAGCCAGCGAACACAGCCCGACATCAGCGGCCCAAGAAAAAACCCGGCCACATTGCTGCGCCGGGTTTGACAGACCTTGTTCGCCAAAACGAACAGGTAGGGGTCACTTGTTGCCGCGGTACCGGCGCAGTGCAGACAGTTGAGCGGCCAGGATGGCCAACTCGGACTGGGCGCGGGCCAGGTCGATTTCTGTCTTGGCGTTGCGCAGCGCTTCTTCGGCAGCCGCTTTGGCTGCATTGGCTTTTTCTTCGTCGAGGTCTTTGCCGCGGATGGCGGTGTCGGACAGCACGGTCACGCAGTCGGGCTGCACTTCCAGAATGCCACCGGCCACGAAAACGAATTCCTCGCCACCGTCAGCCGTCTCGATGCGAACCGACCCGGCCTTGATGCGGGTGATCAGCGGGGTGTGGCGGGGGTAAATGCCCAGTTCGCCAGACTCGCCGGGCAAGGCCACAAACCGGGCTTCGCCCGAGTAAATGGACTCTTCGGCACTGACCACATCAACGTGGATGGTGTTCATGTTTACTCCTTAAAAAGGTGCGCTCTCAGCAGGCGTCGGGGTGGCTGCATCAGCCGCCGCCCCTAGGCGTTGCTTTAAGCGGCCTTTTTGGCCTTTTCGAAAGCTTCGTCGATGGTGCCAACCATGTAGAAGGCTTGTTCTGGCAGGTGATCGCACTCGCCAGCCACAATCATCTTGAAACCGCGAATGGTTTCGGCCAGTGTGACGTACTTGCCGGGCGAACCGGTGAAAACTTCAGCGACGTGGAATGGCTGCGACAGGAAACGCTGGATCTTGCGGGCACGGGCCACAGCCAGCTTGTCTTCAGGTGCCAGGTCGTCCATGCCCATGATGGCGATGATGTCGCGCAGTTCGCGGTAACGCTGCAGGGTGCCTTGCACAGCACGGGCTGTTTCGTAGTGGTCTTGACCGACCACCAGAGGATCCAGCTGACGGCTGGTGGAGTCCAGAGGATCCACGGCAGGGTAGATACCCAGCGAAGCGATGTCACGGGACAACACGACGGTGGAGTCCAAGTGAGCGAAGGTGGTCGCTGGCGATGGGTCGGTCAAGTCATCGGCTGGCACGTAAACGGCCTGGATGGAGGTGATCGAACCGACTTTGGTCGAGGTGATACGCTCTTGCAGACGGCCCATCTCTTCGGCCAGTGTAGGCTGGTAGCCCACAGCAGAAGGCATACGGCCCAGCAGAGCGGACACTTCGGTACCGGCCAGTGTGTAGCGGTAGATGTTGTCCACGAAGAACAGCACGTCTTTGCCTTCGTCACGGAAGGATTCGGCGATCGTCAGACCGGTCAGGGCGACGCGCAGACGGTTGCCTGGTGGCTCGTTCATCTGACCGTACACCATGGCCACTTTGGACTCAGGCAGGTTCTCGAGGTTCACAACGCCGGAATCGGCCATCTCGTGGTAGAAGTCGTTGCCTTCACGGGTACGCTCACCCACACCAGCGAACACGGACAGACCCGAGTGCGCCTTGGCGATGTTGTTGATGAGTTCCATCATGTTCACGGTCTTGCCGACACCGGCGCCACCGAACAGACCGACCTTACCGCCTTTGGCGAACGGGCAAACCAGGTCAATCACCTTGATGCCCGTTTCCAGCAGTTCTTGCGAAGGGCTCAGTTCGTCGTAAGCAGGGGCTTTGCGGTGAATGGAGGCAGTCAGTTCCTGGCTGACAGGACCGCGCTCGTCGATGGGCGAACCCAGCACGTCCATGATGCGACCCAGTGTGGCTTTACCAACGGGCACAGTGATGGGGTTGCCGGTGTTGGACACGATCAGACCGCGACGCAGACCGTCGGAAGAACCGAGCGCAATGGTACGCACGATGCCGTCGCCGAGTTGCTGCTGCACTTCCAGGGTCAGCGCAGAGCCTTCCATCTTGAGAGCGTCATAAACCTTGGGCATCTGGTTGCGTGGAAACTCCACGTCGACCACAGCGCCGATACACTGAACAATTTTTCCTTGGGCTTGCATTTTTCGCTCCAAATAATTTGAATTTGCTGAACTGGGAATCAACCGCTGATCGCGGCTGCGCCAGAGACGATTTCCGACAGTTCTTTGGTGATGGCTGCTTGGCGGGTCTTGTTGTAAACGAGCTTGAGCTCGCCAATCACATTGCCAGCGTTGTCTGTAGCGGCCTTCATGGCCACCATGCGTGCAGCATGCTCTGAGGCCATGTTTTCGGCCACAGCCTGATAGGCCAAGGCTTCGGCATAACGAATCAACAAATCGTCGATGACCGACTGGGCATCGGGTTCATAGATGTAATCCCATCCATGCGCCACAGCACCCGCCGCCTTGGTGTCCGCTTCCATCTTCGAAGAAGACAGGGGCAGCAACTGGTCGATGGTCGGGACTTGCGCCATGGTGCTGACAAACTTGTTGTAGCACAGGTACACCGCACTCACCTCACCTGCAGCATAAGCGTCGAGCAGCACCTTGACGGGGCCAATCAGCTTGTCCAGATGAGGTTTGTCGCCCAAATGTGTCACGTGCGCCACCACTTTGGCGTTGACACGGTTCAGGAAGCCCAAACCCTTGCCACCAATAGCCACAGCCTGAGGCGTTTTGCCTTCGGCTTGCACTTCACGCAATTTACCTGTCACGGCGCGCAGCAGGTTGGTGTTCAAGCCACCGCACAAACCTTTGTCCGTGGTCACCACAATGAAGCCGACGGACTTGCCATCGTTTTGCTTCATGAAGGTGTGCACGTACTCAGGGTTGGCCTGCCCGAGATGAGTCGCAATAGCGCGAATCTTCTCGCTGTAAGGCCGGGCCGTGCGCATACGCTCCTGCGCCTTGCGCATTTTGGAGACGGAAATCATCTCCATGGCCTTGGTGATCTTCTTGGTGTTTTCCACCGATTTGATCTTGGTGCGTAGTTCCTTGCCCGATGCCATCAGCGGCTCCTTTTGATCAGGTAGAAATTAAGCAAAGCTTTTCTTGAAAGCGGCGACAGCAGCGGTCAGTTCAGCCTCGGCTTCTTTGTCCAGTGCTTGCGAGCTTTCCATCTTGGCCAACAGGGCTGCGCTCTTGTCTTTGAGGTAAGCGTGCAGGCCGTGTTCGAAAGCCAGGACTTTCTTGACATCGATGTCGTCCATGAAGCCTTTGTTCACAGCGAACAGGCTGGCACCCATCAAGCTGATCGACAGAGGGCTGTACTGGGCTTGCTTGAGCAATTCGGTCACGCGGGCACCGCGATCCAGTTGCTTGCGTGTGGACTCGTCCAGATCGGAAGCGAACTGGGCGAAAGCAGCCAATTCACGGTACTGGGCCAAGTCGGTACGGATACCGCCGGACTGGCCTTTGATGATCTTGGTCTGAGCCGAGCTACCCACGCGGGACACCGAGATACCGGCGTTGATCGCAGGACGGATACCGGCATTGAACAACGAGGTTTCCAGGAAGATCTGACCGTCGGTGATCGAAATCACGTTGGTAGGCACGAAAGCAGACACGTCGCCGGCTTGGGTTTCGATGATTGGCAACGCAGTCAAGGAACCTGTTTTGCCTTTGACGGCACCTTTGGTGAATGCTTCGACGTAGTCGGCATTCACGCGGGCTGCGCGCTCGAGCAAACGGCTGTGCAGATAGAACACGTCGCCAGGGTAGGCTTCGCGGCCTGGTGGGCGGCGCAGCAGCAGCGACACTTGACGGTAAGCCACGGCTTGCTTGGACAGATCGTCATAAACGATCAGCGCGTCTTCACCACGGTCACGGAAATATTCGCCCATCGTGCAGCCGGAGTAGGCCGACACGTACTGCATGGCAGCAGATTCAGAGGCGGAAGCGGCCACCACGATGGTGTATTCCATCGCGCCAGCTTGTTCCAGAGCGCGCACCACGTTCTTGATCGACGAGGCTTTTTGGCCAATCGCGACGTAAACGCAGGTCATGTTCTGACCTTTTTGGTTGATGATGGCGTCGATCGCAACGGCAGTCTTGCCGGTCTGACGGTCGCCAATGATCAATTCGCGCTGACCACGGCCCACGGGCACCATGGAGTCGATCGACTTCAGGCCGGTTTGCATAGGCTGGTCAACCGATTTACGTGCAATCACGCCAGGGGCGACTTTTTCGATCACGTCGGTCATCTTGGCGTTGATGGGGCCTTTGCCGTCGATCGGCTGACCCAGTGCGTTCACCACGCGACCAATCAGCTCGGGGCCCACAGGCACTTCCAGAATGCGGCCTGTGCACTTGACAGTGTCGCCTTCGGAGATGTGCTCGTACTCACCCAAAATAACGGCGCCGACAGAGTCGCGCTCGAGGTTCAGGGCCAGGCCAAAAGTGGCTGCGCCATCGGCAGTCGACGGGAATTCGAGCATTTCGCCCTGCATCACATCAGACAAACCATGCACGCGAACGATACCGTCGGTCACCGACACCACTGTGCCTTGGTTGCGGATATCGGCGCTGGCGGACAGCCCTTCGATGCGGCTCTTGATCAGTTCAGAAATTTCTGCGGGATTGAGTTGCATGACTCTTTCCTTCTTTCTTTAAATTTGTCCGGTCTCGTCCGCTCAAGCGGTGAGGGCCGATTTCATTTGTTCCAGTCGGGCTTTGACGGAGGTGTCGAGCACCTCGTCACCCACCACCACACGGATGCCACCGATCAAGGAGGCGTCCAGCTCAACGCTCACATTGAGCTTGCGCGCAAAGCGCTTTTCGAGTGTGGCCGACAAATCGGTCAGCGCCGAAGCGTCGATGGGGAATGCGCTGTAGACCACCGCATCAGCGGTGCCACCTTGCGAATTCATGAGAGCCCGGTACTGCTGTGCAACGACAGGCAGTGCACTGAGGCGACGGTTTTCGATCACCAGGCGCAAGAAATTCTTGCCAGCCTCGGGCAGTGCAGTACGCACCACGCCAGAGATCAGCTCGAACATCTGCTCGTCGGACACCTTGGGGCTGTCGGAGAACTGTTGCAGTTGCGCGTTAGCGGCAACCACAGCCAGTTCGTCCAGCCAAGCGGCCGTGCCAGCGAGATCGGATGCCTGCGCCTTGAACAGCGCTTCGGCATAAGGGCGGGCGATGGTAGCAAGTTCTGCCATGGTCTTCTCTGGCTGGAGCTTTTTACAGCTCGGTCTTGAGGCGGCCCAGCAGATCAGCGTGGACGCCCGCATTGACTTCCTTGCGGAGAATCTGCTCGGCACCCTTGACGGCCAGAGCGGCGACCTGCTCACGCAGGGCTTCACGCGCCTTGACCGACTGCTGCTCAGCTTCAGCTTGGGCAGCGGCGATGATCTTGTTGCCTTCTTCGGTGGCTCGTGCCTTGGCTTCTTCGACGATGCCGTTTGCACGGCGCTCGGCATCAGCCAGGCGCGAAGCCGTCTCGTTGCGCGACTGCGCCAGCTCGGACTCGACACGCGCATTGGCGTTGGCGAGTTCGGATTTGGCTTTGTCAGCAGCAGCGAGGCCGTCAGCGATTTTCTGTGCCCGTTCGTCGAGCGCTTTTGTGATCGGGGGCCACACGAATTTCATCGTGAACCACACCAGGATCGCAAAAACGACCATCTGAATGAACAGAGTAGCGTTAATGTTCACGGTTCAGTCCTTCTTCGGGTTGAAGAGGTACGTGGATTACTTCAGAACGAAGGGGTTGGCGAAGGCGAACAGCAGAGCGATAGCCACACCAATCAGGAAAGCAGCGTCGATCAGACCAGCCAAGATGAACATCTTGGTTTGCAGTTCGTTCATCAACTCAGGTTGACGAGCAGAAGACTCGAGGAATTTACCGCCCATCAAAGCGATACCGATGGAAGCGCCGATAGCACCCAGACCAACGATCAAACCACAAGCCAATGCCACCAGGCCGAGAATGTTTTCCATGAGAAGCTCCTAAAAGTTAGTGGAAAAAAGAAACAGGAAACGAGAGAAAAAGTGTCATCAATGTGCGTCGTGCGCTTGACCTGTATAGATCAGCGTCAACATCATAAAGATGAAGGCTTGCAAGGTGATGACCAGGATGTGGAACAGTGTCCACACGGTACCGGCGATGACATGACCAACGGCCAAACCAACACCCGTTGCCGACAATGCCCAGCCGCCACCCATGAGGGCAATCAACATGAACACCAACTCACCCGCAAACATGTTGCCAAACAGTCGCATGCCGTGCGAAACCGTCTTGGCCAAATACTCAATCATCTGCATCAAGAAGTTAATCGGATACAGAGCCCAATGATCACCAAAGGGCGCAGCAATCAGTTCATGCGCCCAGCCACCCAAACCTTTGATCTTGATGTTGTAAACCAGACAAATGAACAACACCGAGCACGACAGACCCAGCGTAGAAGACAGATCGGCAGTGGGCACCACACGCAGATAGTCTTTGAAACCCAGAGCAGGGCCCGCACTGTGCCAGGCACCTGGAATCAAGTCCACAGGCAGCATGTCCATCGCGTTCATCAGGAAAATCCAGACAAACACCGTCAAAGCCAGAGGGGAAATCAGCTTGCGGCTCTTGGCATTGTGGATCACGCCTTTGGCCTGGTTTTCAACCATTTCGGACAGGATTTCAACAGCTGCCTGGAAGCGGCCAGGAACGCCAGCAGTGGCACGGCGGGCAGCAGCCCACATCACCAGGCAACCCACCAGACCCAGCACCAGCGAAAACACCACCGAGTCCAGATTGAACAAACTGAAATCAACGATGCTCGTTTGTTTCACACCCTCAAACGAGAAATTCATTTGCAGATGCTGCAAATGGTGCTGGATGTACTCTCCAGCCGTCGGGGCGTGTGCGCCAGCGTGTTCAGCAGACATAAATCACCAATCCGTCAAATTTAAATTCTTCAATGCCAAGTCAGGCTTGCGCTTTGCGCTGCATCCAGCCCAGCGCCATCGCGAGCCAATACACCTTCATCGTCACCACAAAGCCCGCCACCAGAGCAAGCCAGCTCAAATCAGAGACCACCTTGGGCGCCACCAACAGCAGCGCCACAGTCAAAACGACCTTGACCAACTCCCACACAAACAGGCCCACCAAAGCAGCGCCAGCTTGTGCCTGCCGCATTTGCCGAGCCAGAGCCCGCACAAACACGACACCAGGAACCACCACAGACAAAACCCCCCAGGCCACAGATGCCGCCAGCCGGAACTGGCCGCTGACAACATATGTCAGCGCGGCAGCCGCGACACCCACCAACAATTGCAGCAACAAGACCCGCCAAGGCAAAGTCAAAGGGTTGCGCCGCCGCCAGGCCGCAGCCTGCTCAGGGGTCAGGGGCTTGAAATCAGGTTCAAGGCCTTCATCTGCAGAATCTGCATCCACCCAGGAAGCCTTGACTTTCGGGTTTTGCGCTGCGCCCGGATTGGAATCGTTGACGATTGTGCTCATCTCAAATTACACCGAGGTTACGCGCGGGCAGTTCCGCAAAGCCTCTAATTATACGTAGAAACCCGTGCAAAACCAGCATTTTCAGATACGGGTCACGGTAAAACTGCCAAAAAGGCCATGAAAAACCGTTCCATGACACCCTCCACCGCCCTGGCACAGTGCCTTGCAATCCTTGCTGTTCAGGTCTGGAGATAATGCCCACATGAGCGCGACATCCCCCCCCCCCACCGGCAACGATCCACGCAAGGATTCGCTGATCGAATACCCTAGCCTGTTTCCGATCAAGGTCATGGGCGCCATGGTCGAGGGCTTTGCAGAAGCCCTGGCGGCCGTGGCCTGCGAGTTTGACCCCGGCTTTGACGCCAGCACCATGGAAATGCGCCCCAGCAAAGGCGGCAACTACTTGGGCGTGACGCTGACCATCACGGCCACCAGCCGCGAACAACTCGACGACCTCTACCGCGCCCTGACCTCCCACCCCATGGTCAAGATCGTGCTCTGATGCTGATCCGCCAGCTCGGGCAGGTGCCTTACCTGCCCACCTACGAGGCGATGCAGACCTTCACAGCCGAGCGCCACGCGGACACGGCCGATGAACTCTGGATCTGCGAGCACCCGCCGGTCTTCACCCAGGGCCTGGCCGGCCAGGCCGACCACCTGCTGATGCCAGGCAACATTCCCGTGATTCAAACCAACCGGGGCGGGCAAGTCACATTCCACGGCCCAGGCCAGGTCATGGCCTACCCTTTGATCAACCTCCAGCGGGCGGGCTACTACGTCAAGGAATACGTCTACAAACTCGAAGAATCGGTGATTCGCACCCTGGCCCACTTTGGCGTCACGGGCCACCGCGTCGCAGGTGCCCCTGGCATTTATGTCCGGCTGGATGACCCGTTCAGCCATGCTGCGCTGAACAGCCCGACACACCCCTCAGACCCTTTTCGCGGCCTGGGCAAAATCAGCGCCCTGGGCATCAAAGTCAGCCGCCACTGCACATACCACGGCGTGGCCTTCAATGTGGCCATGAACCTCGAACCCTTTGAACGCATCAACCCTTGCGGCTATGCGGGATTGAAGACCGTCGACCTTTCTACAATCGGGGTTCAAACCACCTGGGACGAAGCGGCCCAGGTGCTGGCCGAGCAGCTTGCGGCACGACTGTGAGCCACACGCCAATCCATAAGGCATCACCATGAGCAACCCCACTCCCGAACGCAACGTCGTGCGCGAAGCACAGACCGTCGAAAACTACGACCCGCTGGCCAAACAGAAGGCCGCCGCCAAACTCTCGCGCATCCCCGTCAAGGTCGAACAGGCCGAAGTGCTCAAAAAGCCCGAGTGGATCCGCGTCAAGGCCGGCTCACCCACCACGCGCTTTTACGAAATCAAGGACATCCTGCGCAGCAACAAGCTGGTGACGGTGTGCGAAGAAGCCAGCTGCCCCAACATCGGCGAATGCTTTGGCAAGGGCACCGCCACCTTCATGATCATGGGTGACAAGTGCACCCGCCGCTGCCCGTTTTGCGACGTGGGCCACGGTCGTCCCGACCCGCTGGACACACAGGAACCCGAAAACCTGGCACAAACGATCGCCAAGCTGGGGCTCAACTATGTGGTGATCACCAGCGTGGACCGCGACGACCTGCGCGACGGCGGCGCCGACCACTACGTGCAGTGCATCACCCGCACCCGCGAGCTGTCACCCAAGACGCAGATCGAAGTGCTGGTGCCCGACTTCCGCGGTCGCCTGGACAAGGCGCTGGACATCATGGCCAATGGCCTGCCAGATGTGATGAACCACAACATGGAAACCGTGCCGCGCCTGTACAAGGAAGCGCGCCCCGGCGCCGACTACGCGCACTCGCTGAAACTGCTCAAGGACTTCAAGGCCCGCTTCCCGAACATCCCGACCAAGAGCGGCCTGATGGTTGGCCTGGGCGAAACCGACGAAGAAATTCTGGACGTCATGCGCGACATGCGCGCCCACGACATCGACATGCTCACCATCGGCCAGTACCTGGCCCCCAGCAACAGCCACCTGCCGGTGCGTCGCTACGTGCACCCTGACGTTTTCAAGATGTTCGAGACCAAGGCTTACGAGATGGGCTTCACGCACGCGGCCGTGGGTGCAATGGTGCGAAGCAGCTACTGGGCGGACCAACAAGCACATGCCGTGCTGAACCCAGGTCAAAACAAAGCTTGATGCAGCCGGAGCAGCAAGCCGCGTTGTTCAACGCGGCAGCACCAGGCTGGCCGGATCGTCGCTGTCCAGCACCTCTTGCGCCCAGGGCGCGAGCTTGCCCATGTCCGAACGCAAGATCTTGTGTTTGACGGCCAGCACCTGTGAGGGATGCATGGAAAAGCTGCGCAAGCCCAGGCCCAGCAAGAGGCGCGTCATGGTCACATCGCCCGCCATCTCGCCGCAAACCGACACCCCCTTGCCTTGCGCCTGACAGGCCGCAATGGTGTCGGCCACCAGACGCAGCACCGCCGGATGCAAAGGGTCGTACAGGTGCGCCACCGATTCGTCGGCGCGATCGATGGCCAGCGTGTACTGGATCAAATCGTTGGTACCGATGGACAGAAAGTCAAAGTACTTGAGGAACAAGCGCAGCGACAGGGCCGCCGCAGGAATTTCGATCATCGCCCCCAGACGGATTGGGCCATGCACCAGGCCGCGTTTGTCCAGGTCCAGCCGGGCTTGCTCGATCAGGGCCACGGTCTGGCGGATCTCGCTGCCATGCGCCAGCATGGGCACCAGCATGTTCACCTTGCCATGGGCTGCGGCGCGCAAAATGGCGCGCAGCTGGGTGAGGAACATGGACGGGTCGGCCAGGCTCCAGCGGATGGCTCGCAAGCCCAGCGCAGGGTTGAGGTGGGCCGCATCGTGGCGTGATTCGTCCAGCGGTTTGTCGGCCCCCACGTCCACCGTGCGGATGGTCACCGGCAGACCGTTCATGCCTTCTACCGCCTGGCGGTAGGCCTGGTACTGCTCTTGCTCATCGGGCAAGTTGCCCTGACGCCCCATGAACAAAAACTCGCTGCGGAACAAGCCCACACCCACGGCGCCTGCGGCAATGGCCGCCGCCGTGTCTTCGGGCATTTCGATGTTGGCCAGCAGCTCGATCTTCTGCCCATCAAGCGTGACCGCCGGGGTGTGGCGCAAGCGGGCCAGGCGTTCGCGCTCAATCCCCTCCTGGCGCTGCTTGAAGCTGTACTCGGCCAGGATGATGGGCGACGGGTCCACAATGACCACGCCCAGGTCACCGTCGATGATGATCCAGTCGTCCTGCTTGACCAGCTGACTGGCAGAGCGCGCACCCACCACTGCAGGAATGTCCAAACTGCGGGCCACGATGGCGGTGTGCGAGGTCTTGCCCCCCACATCGGTCACGAAACCGGCAAACACGCTTTGCTTGAACTGCAGCATGTCTGCGGGCGACAGGTCGTGCGCCACCAGCACCAGTGGAACATCGGTGTCTTCAAGCTGCAGCTCCTGCTGTGGCCTTGCCGGCCGCGGCGCACGCACCACAGGAGAGTCGGTGCCCTTGAGGCTTTGCAGCACCCGCTCGGCGACCTGTTCGACGTCGGCCTTGCGTTCACGCAGGTAAGGATCGTCCATTTCGTCGAACTGGCGGGCAATGACTTCGAGCTGGCTGGTCACGGCCCACTCGGCGTTGTACAGGCGCTCCTTGATCCACTGCACCACGCCGGCACTGAGCTCATCGTCCTGCAGCAGCATCAGGTGCACATCGAGCAAGGCCACCAGTTCATGTGGCGCATCCTTGGGCATGTCACGCTGCAGGCGCTGCAGTTCGTCGATCACTTCATCGCGTGCCTGACGCACGCGAGCAATCTCGGACTCGATCTGGTCCGGCTGGATGAAATAGTGGGCCACATCGACCCGGCTGGAAGCGACCAGCACCGCACGCCCGATGGCAATGCCGCGGGCCACCGCCAAGCCATGGATGCTGAAGGTCATCGCCAAATCTCCTCAGGCATACACATGCTCATTCGCCCTCGCCGAACTTGTCGGCCATGAGCGCCAGCAAGGCCTGCAGCGCTTCTTCGTCGCGCTCGCCGATGGTTTCCAGCACCACCTCGCTGCCCAGACCTGCAGCCAGCATCATGACGCCCATGATGCTTTTGGCGTTGACACGGCGCTCGCCCTTGCTCAGCCACACCTCGCACGGGAAGCTGCCTGCGAGCTTGGTGAGTTTGGCCGACGCCCGGGCATGCAGGCCCAGCTTATTGCTGATGGTCGTGGTGGCTTGAGGCATGTCTCTTTCCTGTCTGATTCTGGGGTGCGGTGTTGCCCACCGGCATGATGCCCTGGGTGCCGCCAGCCTGGGCGCGGGTGACCAACGCTTCCAGGCTCTCGTGTCGGTAGCACACGCTGCGCAGCAACATGGGCAGGTTCACCCCGGTCACCAGCCGCGTGTCGGGGCTGTCGTTGAGTTTTTGGGCCACATTGCAGGGTGTGGCACCGAACACGTCGCTGAGCAGCAAAACCCCGTCGGTGTCCAGCTGCTGCACAGTCAGCCGGGCTCGGCTCAGCGTGTCCTCGGGCGCTTCGTTGGCCAGCACATCCATGGCCTGAACACCCGCTGCGCAGTCGGGGAACACGTGCAAGGCACATTCACGCAAGGCACTGGCCAGCGGGGCATGGGCGATGATGAGGATGCTGTTCATGTCTGGATCTCATTATCGGCTTTGTTCAGCAAGAAATAGAGCCATGACACAAAGGAGCAAAGGCCATACACGGCAAAGGCCGCTTGGTATGCGGCCACCCGGTCCAAGCCCAGCGTCATGGCCAGGTCCACCAGCAAGCCAATTCCCCACTGCACCACAAACACCCCGGCAAAAATGACCAGGTTGTAGGCCGACAAGGCGCGCCCTGCCAGGTGCGAAGGAAACGCCATACCCACCGCAGGCTGCGCCAGCGACACAAAAGTGCAGGTGACACAAAACAAGGCCAACAGGCCCGCCGCTGCAGCGCCGATGCCCGGCCCGATCAGCACCAGGGCGCACAGACTGGCAAAGTTGAGCGGCATGCCCCAGGCGATCAGCCGGTTGGCTCGGATGCCGCGCCTGGCCAGCCCGGGCGTGATCCAGCCCCAGGTCCAGAAAGCCAGCAGCATGGCCAGGTTGATGACAAACAACCCGGTGGCAGATTCAATGGGCGTCCAGCCGGCCACCTGCGTCATCCAGGGGGCCGCCCACAAGGTCTGAATGGCCACCAGACCCCCGTAACTGAAAAACCCCACGGGTGTCATGCGCCAGAAATAGCGGCTGCGCCAGATGTCACGGTAGCTGCCATCGTCGCTCTGCATTGCAGTGGGCACCGTGGCGTGGCTCTTTTGCCAACTCGGAACGATCCAGAAAATCAGCAGCATGGCCAGGGCAATGCCCGCCCCCAGCGCCACAAAAAGTGGCCGCCAGCCCCAGATGGGCACCAGCCACTGCACCGGCAAAGTGGACGAGAGCATGCCCAGCGAACCGGTCATCAGCATCCAGGAATTGGTGCGCAGCTGGGTGCTGGCATCAAACCAGCGACGGTACCCGGTCAGGGGCGCCATCAGGCAAGCGCTCACGCCCACCCCACACAGCATGCGTGCCAGCAACAAGCCGCCAAAGCTGTCGGCCATGGCAAACGCGAAGCAGCCCAGCACCGCCACCGCCAGAAAGGCCAGAATCACGTTTTTCGGGCCCTGTCGATCCAGCCATCGCCCCAGCGGCAATTGCGTGAGCGAGAAGCCCAGAAAGTAGCCACCCGCCAGCAAGCCCAGGTCTTTGGCCGACAAGCCCAGCTCCTGGGTCAGCGTGGGCGAGAGGGTGGCCGTGATGGCGCGCACCAGTGCAGAGAAGAAATAGGCCAGCGCAAAGGCCAGAAAAACAGCCACCGCCACGCGGCGTGGCAGGTGGGCATGGATTGCTGCACTCATGGCTTCAGGCTTTCAAACAGGGTGTCGGCCAAGGCGGGCGAGACTTGGCGGTCGTAGACAGCCGCATGCACCAGGCGCACATGATCACCTTCGACAAAGGCCCCCCAGACGGCCTGTGCGGCCACCGCCTGGCCATCGTTGCGCTGGCCTTGGGCGCTGATGCGCTGGGCTGCGGGCAAGGCCAGCATGCGCGAGGGCATCCAGGCTTGCCGCTGCGGATCGGTGGCCTGCATGTTGTTCAGCACGGCTTGCTGCCAGCCCAGCATCACGGCATTGGCATCGCTGCCAGGTGGCAGGGCTGCGGTCATCACCGCCACCATGGCCGAGCCCGACTCGCAGCCTGCGACCTGCAGATCTACCGGCAAACCGCCCAAAGGAACCTGCCGCGTGGCCTTGTCCGGTTTGCAGGGCAAATCGGCCTTGAGATTCGTTCCGTCAAAACCTGTTTGACGCCAGTTCAGATCGGGGCTGCAGGAAGCCAGCAAAACCGCCAGCAAAGCCCAAGACAAGAGTTGATGCATGCCCGGATTATGAAGGGCCACTTTTCCACCATGGCGACAAGTACCCGGCAGGTTTTTCGCGACAATGGCTGCATGAATTCACTCGATGGCATCCGCATACTTGATCTGTCCCGCGTCCTGGCGGGCCCCTGGTGCACCCAGACCCTGGCCGACCTGGGGGCCGACGTGATCAAGATCGAGCGCCCCGGCAACGGCGACGACACCCGCAGCTGGGGTCCGCCCTTCCTGAAAGACACCAACGGTCAGGACACGGCCGAAGCCGCTTACTACCTGGGCACCAACCGCAACAAACGCTCGGTGACCTGTGACATTGCCCACCCCGACGGGCAGGCGCTGATCCGCGATCTGGTCCGGCACTGCGATGTGTTCATCGAAAACTTCAAGGTAGGCGACATGGCCCGCTACGGACTGGACTACGCCAGCCTGTCGGCCATCAACCCCAAACTGGTTTACTGCAGCGTGACCGGTTTTGGCCAGACCGGCCCCTACCGCGAGCGCGCAGGCTACGACTACGCCGTGCAGGGCATTGGGGGCCTGATGAGCGTCACCGGCGAGCGTGATGATCTGGGCGGTGGTCCGCAAAAAGTGGGCGTGGCGGTGGCCGATTTGTTCACCGGCATGTACGCCACGGTGGCCATCCTGGCGGCCTTGCGCCACGCCGAGCGCACGGGCGAAGGCCAGCACCTGGACATGGCCTTGCTGGACACCCAAGTAGCGATGCTGGCCAATCTGGGGGCCAACTACCTGGTCAGCGGCAAGGTGCCTGGTCGGGCAGGCAATGCGCACCAGAACATCGTGCCCTACCAGGTGTTCGAGGTGAAAGCACCATCGGATGCCGCTGCGGGCAGCCGCGACCACCTCATCCTGGCCGTGGGCAACGATGGTCAGTTCGCCAAATTCTGTGCGGTCGCGGGTGTGCCCGAGCTGGCCCAGGATCCCCGCTACGCCCTCAACGCCAACCGTGTGCGCCACCGCGCCGAGCTCGTGCCGCAGCTGCAGGCGATCATGCTGACCCGCACCAAGGCCGACTGGCTCGGGGCCCTGGAGGCCGCCAAAGTGCCTTGCGGCGCCATCAACAACCTGGCCGAAGTCTTTGCCAACGAACATGTGAACGCCCGCCAGATGGTCCACACCTGGCAGCACCCGATCGAGCCCGAACTGAAACTGGTGGGCAGCCCGATCAAGATGAGCCGCACACCGGTTCGCCAAGACCTGCCTCCGCCCTTGCTGGGGCAGCACACCGGCGATGTATTGCAGAGTGTGCTGGGCTACACAAAGGAGCAGCAAACCCTGCTGCGCGACAAAGGGGTGATCTGATGGCCAACTTCCTTCTGGTGCACGGTGCCTGGCACGGCGCCTGGTGCTGGCAGCGCGTACTGCCCGGCCTGATGCAGGCCGGGCACCGTGTGCATGCCGTCACCCTGACCGGCGTGGGCGAACGCGCTCACCTGCTGGGGCCGCAGATCGACCTCGAAACGCACATCACCGATGTGATGGCGGCCATGGATGCCGAAGAAATGGGCGACGTCGTTCTGGTCGTGCATTCGTATGCGGGCATGCTGGGCACGGCAGTGGCCGATCGCCGCCCCGAGCGCCTGCGGCACCTGGTCTACCTGGACGCGGTGCTGCCCAAACCCGGCGAGAGCTGGAGCAGCACCCATGCCAGCGCCACACGCAACGCCCGCCTTGCGGCTTGCGAAGCGTCACCGCTGCGCAGCTTTCCGGCACCCGATGCCTCGGTGTTCGGCCTGTCCGATGCCGACCACGCCTGGGTGCAACGCCGCCAGACGCCGCACCCGGGTGCGCCCTACACCCATGTGCTGCAGTTCGATCCCAAACGCGTGGCTTCGGTGCCGCGCACTTTCATCAATTGCACCGAGCCGCCACTGGGCACCATCGAGATCAGCCGCCAGCGGATGCTGGATCCCCAATTCTGGGACGGCGCCTGGCTGCCCGGCTCGCACATCGTTGAGATGAAAACCGGTCACGACCCGATGGTGAGCGACCCAGAGGGTCTGGTGAACATCTTGCTGGCGCTGGCTTGAGCCCCTGAGCCGACCGGGGTTTCGCACGCCCCGGGCGTTGCGCCCGGTCCCGGCCTTTTACAATGCCTGCCATGCGACGCTTTTCCTTTTCTGCCCTGCTGCTTGTTGCCGTCCTGGCCCTGTCTGGTTGCGGCCAGGAACGTGCGCCCGAGTCGTCCTTTGTTTTGCTGGACGGCTCCAGAATCAGCACCTCTCAACTCAAGGGTCGGGTGACGCTGGTGAACTTCTGGGCCACCAGCTGCACCACCTGTGTGGCCGAAATGCCCGAGGTCGTGGCCACCTACCAGCAGTACAAGGACAAAGGCTACGACACGCTGGCCGTGGCCATGAGCTACGACCCACCCAGCTATGTGGTGAACTTCGCGCAAACGCGCCAGCTGCCCTTCAAGGTCGCGATCGACAACACGGGCGCTGCAGCCAAGGCCTGGGGTGACGTTCAGCTCACCCCCACGACCTACCTGGTCAACAAACGCGGCGAGATCGTCAAGCGTTTTGTGGGTGCGCCCGACTTCAACGAGCTGCACCGGTTGATCGAAAAGCTGCTGGCCGAGGCCTGATACGCGCTGCCGGGCTCAGTCTTTGCGGAAGTTGTCGTGACAGGCCTTGCAGCTTGATCCGGCCGGGCCCATGGCGGCCTTGAGGGCATCGAGGTTGCCGCTGCGAGCGGCCGTCACCACTTTGGCCAGTTCGGCCTGACTCTTGTCTGCTGCTTCCTTGAACTTGGCCGACTCTTTCCAGATCTCGGGCTTGGCGCGCGTCTCGCCTTTGTCCGTGCCATCCACAAAAGCCGCCCAGGGCAATTTGGCCACTGTGGCGATCACCTCAGCGTTGTCCGCTGCGGCTTTGGCGTCATAAGGCACGCGGCCATTGGCCATGGCCCCGAGTCGGCCAAAGTGCGTTGCCAGCACGGTGAGGCTGGCCTTGCGGTACTTGATGGCGTCTTCCGGCTTGGCAAATTGGGCCTGTGCAGGCAGCGTCACAGCGGCGGTCACAACGCCCACGATCGCGATGAGTTTGAGCATGACTTTTCCTTGAAATGGTGGATGATGGCGCTCAAAGTCTCGCATGTCCTCATTTCATTTGCATTAGGGAGTGCCCTGCCATGGTCAAGGTTCGCGTCTGGGATCTGCCCACCCGCTTGTTTCATTGGGCGCTGGCCCTCTCGGTCATCGGTCTGGTGCTGACCGGGCAAGTGGGCGGGGACGCCATGCCCTGGCATTTCCGGCTCGGGCATGTGGTGTTCACCCTGCTGTTGTTTCGCCTGTGCTGGGGTTTTGTTGGCGGGCATTGGTCACGCTGGCAGCAACTGCCGCTGTCCTGGCGCAGCCTGAAGGGCTACTGGCAAGGCACACACCAACCCGAGTTGTCGACGGGCCACAACCCTGCCGGGTCCTGGTCCGTCTTGCTGATGCTGGGCTGGCTATCGGTGCAGGTGACCACGGGCATGGTCAGTGACGACGAGATCGCCAGTGCAGGTCCCTGGACCTCGCTGGTGTCGGGTGCCCTGGTCAGCACGGCCACCGCCTGGCACAAAGGCCTGGGCAAAGGGCTTTTGATCACCCTGGTGCTGCTGCATGTGGGCGCCGTGCTCTGGTACAGGCTGCGCAGGCGACAGAACCTGGTGCCTGCCATGGTGCATGGGGACAAGCTGCTGCCGCCTGACTCGCCAGCATCACGCGACGATGCCCGTGCCCGGGTGCTGGCCATGGCGCTGCTCTTGTTGTGCGCTCTGGCAGTGCGCTGGGCCAGCGCACTGGGCGGTGCCTGACTGACCTGACCACCGCCCTGCGGCTACACTTGAAACCTTCTTCACTTCCTGCTTCGACCGTGGACTCGCCTACTGTTGTTTTGCTTGCACCCGACAGCGCCGATGACTGGCGCGAAACCCGCAGCATCTTCACCGAGTACGCCCAAAGCCTGGGCGTGGACTTGGGCTTTCAGGGCTTCGAGGAAGAACTGGCCACCTTGCCAGGTGACTACGCACCGCCACGGGGCGCACTGCTGCTGGCACGGATTGATGGCGCGGTGGCAGGCTGCTGCGCCTTGCGCCCCCTGGATGCCGCCGACTACCCCAATGCGGCTGAAATGAAACGCCTGTATGTGCGCAAGGCATTTCGAGGGTTTGGCCTGGGCCGCCAGCTGGCAGATGCCATCCTCGACCAGGCGCGTCTGGCAGGTTACAGCTGCGTTTTGCTCGACACGCTCGACGAGATGGAGGCGGCTCGCGCACTCTACGAAGATCTGGGCTTTGAAGAAGTGCCGCCCTACTATCACAACCCCCATGCAGGGGCGCATTACCTGAAGGTGGACATCGACTGATTTGGTTTTCCCCATGGAAAAAGGGCTGCAGTTGCAGCCCTTTTTCGCTTTGGCGTCAACCAGCGATCAGCCCTTGGCCTGGGCCAGCAGCGTGGCCGCGTCGCTGACTTCGAATTTGCCGGGACCTTCGATATTGAGCGTGACCACTTTACCGTCCTTGACCAGCATGGAATAGCGGTTGCTGCGCAGACCCATGCCGCGGCTGGTCAGATCCAGCGTCAAGCCTGTGGCTTTGGTGAAGTCGGCACTGCCATCACCCAGCATGCGCACCTTGGCTCCGGTTTTTTGGTCACGGGCCCAGGCGCCCATCACGAACGCATCGTTCACGCTGACGCACCAGATTTCATCCACGCCTGCGGCCTTGAGTGCATCGTGTTGCTCAACGTAGCCTGGCACATGCGTGGCCGAGCAAGTGGGCGTGAAAGCACCTGGCAAGGCGAACAGGGCAATGGTTTTGCCTGCCGCGGCTTTGGCCACGTCGACCGGATTAGGGCCAATGCTGCAGCCATTGCCTTCGACTTCAACGTATTCCGTCAGTGTGGCGGCAGGCAGTGTATCTCCGACTTTGATCATGGGTTCTTCCTCTTTTGTAGGTGAATGGACGAAAAAAAACGACCCACCATTGTGGGTCGTTTTGGGGAAGTTTGCTTGCGTCGCAGCTTTTGGGCTTAAACGGCAGCAGCCTTCTCAACCAGGCGGGTAGCCACCCAGTTTTTGGTCTTCGAAATCGGCTTGCTTTCAGTGATTTCGATCATGTCGCCCAGGTGGTATTCACCCTTTTCGTCGTGCGCATGGTATTTGCTCGACTTGGCCACAATCTTGCCGTAGAGGGCGTGCTTCACACGACGCTCCACCAGCACGGTCACGGTCTTGGCACGCTTGTCGCTGACCACCTTGCCAATCAAGGTGCGCTTGAGGGATGTTTTAGCTTCCGTCATGGTCACTCCTTATTTGGCCGCTTGCTTTTCAGCAAGGATGGTCTTTGCACGGGCGATGGCACGGCGAGTCTGGCTCAACGTACCGGTGTTACCCAGTTGTTGCGTGGCTTTTTGCATGCGCAGACCAAAGTGGGCTTTTTGCAGCTCTTTGATCTCGGCCTCAATACCAGCAACGTCTTTTTGGCGCAGTTCAGCAGCTTTCATTTCTTCTCTCTCCTGAATTACTGGCCAATCATGCGGGCCACAAACGTGGTGCGCAGGGGCAACTTGGCCGCGGCCAATTTGAAGGCTTCACGGGCCAACTCTTCAGGCACGCCCACGATTTCGTAGAGCACCTTTCCGGGTTGGATCTCAGCCACATAGTACTCGGGGTTACCTTTACCGTTACCCATACGCACTTCAGCAGGCTTGGTGGAAATCGGCTTGTCAGGGAACACGCGAATCCAGATGCGGCCACCACGTTTGACGTGACGGGAAATCGCACGACGTGCGGCTTCGATCTGGCGGGCCGTCAGACGGCCGCGATCTGTGGACTTCAGACCGAAGTCACCGAACGCTACCGTGTTGCCACGGGTAGCGACGCCGGTGTTGCGGCCTTTCTGTTCCTTGCGGAACTTTCTGCGAGCAGGTTGCAGCATGTTGTTACTCCTTATTGACCGTCAGCTGCTGCAGCTGGCGCGGCGACTTTGCGTACGCGCTTAACGGCGGGTTTGGCGTCACCACCTGCTTCGGCAGGCTTGTCGCTGCCATCGGCGGGTGCTGTGTTGGTGCCAGCGGGGCGACGTGGGCCACCACGGCGGTCACCGGCAGGACGGTCGCCTGGGCGGCCATCACGGCGGGGACCGCGCGGGCGGCGCTCTTCTTCGGCACGTGGCTCAGCCAGTGCTGGAGCGTCGTTGCGGCCCAGTGTGTCGCCTTTGTAGACCCAGACCTTGACACCGATGATGCCGTAGGTGGTCTTGGCTTCGGACGTGGCGTAGTCGATGTCAGCGCGCAGGGTGTGCAGTGGCACACGGCCTTCGCGATACCACTCGGTACGCGCAATTTCGATACCGTTCAGACGGCCAGCCGACATGATCTTGATGCCTTGGGCACCCAGACGCATGGCGTTTTGCATGGCGCGCTTCATGGCACGGCGGAACATGATCCGCTTTTCGAGCTGCTGGGTGATGCTGTCAGCGATCAGTTGAGCATCGATTTCAGGCTTGCGCACTTCTTCGATGTTCACGGCCACTGGCACGCCCAGACGAGCAGCGAGTTCTTTCTTGAGCAACTCGATGTCTTCGCCTTTTTTGCCGATCACCACACCTGGACGAGCCGAGAAGATGGTGATGCGGGCGCTCTTGGCTGGACGCTCGATCAGCACGCGGGAAACCGCAGCGTTCTTGAGCTTGGCCTTGAGGTACTCACGCACCTTGATGTCTTCGGCCAGCATGCCGGCGAAGTCTTTGTTGTTGGCATACCAACGGCTTGCCCAGTTACGGCTGACAGCCAGGCGGAAACCGGTAGGATGGATTTTCTGTCCCATAGTTCTTCCTGATTAATTGCCAACCGTCACATACACATGGCATGTGGGCTTGCTGATGCGGTTGCCACGGCCTTTGGCGCGGGCGGTGAAACGCTTGAGCGTGGTGCCTTGCTCGACGTAGATGGTCTTGACCTTCAATTCGTCGATGTCGGCGCCGTCGTTGTGCTCGGCGTTGGCAATGGCGGACTCCAGAACTTTCTTGACGATGCCCGCAGCTTTTTTCTGCGTGAAGGTCAGGATGTTCAGAGCTTGATCCACTTTCTTGCCGCGAATCAAATCGGCGACCAGGCGGCCTTTATCGACCGACAAACGGACGCCCCGGAGGACTGCACGTGTTTCCATGGTCTTTCCTTATTTCTTCTGGACTTTTTTGTCCGCAGGGTGACCCTTGAATGTGCGGGTCAATGCGAATTCGCCCAATTTGTGGCCAACCATCTGGTCGGTCACGTAAACAGGAACGTGTTGCTTGCCGTTGTGAACGGCGATGGTCAGACCGATGAACTCGGGCAGAACCATGGAGCGACGCGACCATGTCTTGACGGGCTTTTTATCTTTGGTGGCAACGGCTTTTTCAACCTTGGCCAGCAAATGGTGGTCAACGAATGGACCCTTTTTGAGAGAGCGAGTCATTGGCTACCCCTTACTTCTTGCGACGCGACACGATCATGACCTGTGTGCGCTTGTTGTTACGGGTACGGTAGCCCTTGGTGAGGTTGCCCCACGGGTCTACTGCATGACGGCCTTCGCCGGTACGGCCTTCGCC
>Ga0228702_1000417_pt1 | contig 33432 bp, 26 predicted proteins | sample McNCre217_Aug_MG_2_FD_178018 | JGI IMG/M metagenome (GOLD analysis project Ga0228702, IMG submission 178018) | Freshwater microbial communities from McNutts Creek, Athens, Georgia, United States - 20-17_Aug_MG | ecosystem: Environmental > Aquatic > Freshwater > Creek | place: USA: Georgia...
CATTGCTTTTGCGCCAAAGCAGGAGCGTGGGGATATTTCTTCCGGTGTTTTGTTGGAGAAAATCCAAAAGGAATTCTTCGAAAAGCCTATCCCAAGTGTTGAGATGGCTATTGAGCGTGAGGCCAAAGGTCCTCCGACAGGTAAGCCTATCTCCATTGAGATCGCGGGGGATGACTTTGCTGTCCTACAAGAGTTGGAGCAGAAAGTTCGTAAAGTAATTCAGAAATCGGGTATTGAAGGTATTCAAGAATTGAAATCTGATTTAGTAACAAACAAGCCTGAAATCATCATCGATGTGAATCGTGAAAAAGCGAGTCGGGAGGGGATATCCTCTGCGCAAGTAGCGATGGCGGTTCGTACCGGATTGTTCGGAGCGGAGATTTCGAAATTCCGTGATGTGAAAGATGAGTATCCAATTCAATTGCGATTGAAGGGGGATTCTCGTAATCAAATCGAGAAGTTATTATCGATGAATGTGACCTACCGTGACATGAACATGGGAGGGGCTTTGCGCCAAGTTCCATTGAATTCGATTGCAGATATTCGTTATGCAACTTCGTTTAGCCAGATCAACCGGAAGAACCAGGAGCGTGTGGTTACCTTGGGATCTGATGTAGTTCAGGGCTATAATGCGAATCAAATTGTGGGTGAACTAGAGTCTTTATTTGAGACGATGGAAATGCCACAAGGTTATAAGATTCGTATGGGTGGTGAGCAGGAGCAGCAGAAGGAATCGGGGGAATTCTTGGGAATCGCTTTCTTGGCGGCGTTGGTATTGATCTACTTGATTTTAGCAACGCAGTTTAATTCTGCGGTGAAACCATTCATCATTTTTGCAACGATCTTGTTGTCATTGATTGGGGTATTCTTGGGCTTCATGGCCTTTGGAATGACCTTCTCGGTGATTATGTCCGGAGTAGGGATTATTGCCTTGGCGGGTATCGTTGTGAAGAATGGTATCTTGTTAATTGAGTTCATTGAGGAGCTGCGTTTCAAGCGCGGCTACGATTTGAAGGAAGCGATTATCGAAGGAGGCGGGATTCGTTTGACTCCCGTATTGTTGACGGCTTCGGCTGCAGTATTGGGCTTGATTCCCTTGGCAGTTGGCTTGAGCATCGACTTCGTGGCGATGTTTACCGAGTTGAATCCACATATTTTCTTTGGATCTGAGTCGGCCGATTTCTGGGGTATATTAGCTTGGACGATCATTTTCGGATTGACGTTCTCGACGGTATTGACCTTGGTCATCGTACCGTGTATGTATTACATTTCGGAGCGGATAAAGCAAAAGTTTTTTCCAAACCGCGTTTAGTTAATTTGGAGGTTCAAATTTTAAAAACCCTCGAACATTGTTCGGGGGTTTTTTGTGTTTAATGAATTCTGTTGAGTTCCCAAAACTTTATTAGAGAATAGATGATAAGTCCAAAGATAGGTACGCCTAAAATTAGTAGTATAACAATTGATTTTTGAAAGGTTGTAGTTAAACTATTTGAAATAATTTGTTGAATAGCTTTTAATACTAATTTGATGTAAAGTATCAATGCGGCCGCGATTATTATTCTGAATAAAATGGCGGCAGTTGGGGATAAAAAAGACATGGCTAATGGTCTGTATAACATTTAAAAGTTGAAATGGTGACACATCCAATGGATTCGTAAAAACAAGAGGTGCTTGTTCCAAGTAATTTGCATTTATATGTTTCAATGAGAGAGCCTGCGCCTTTTCTTGTTTCAAGTTCATCATCGATGGATTGTTCTCGTGTAAATCCCCAACCGATGATATATCCATAATAATCTCTCCCAATGGGGGCATCATATTCGGATTTAAGATTTGAATAATGATTAAAATAAGGGTTGGAAATTCGTAATTCATCATAGAAGTTTGATAAAATCATGATAACGATTCGTTGCCGGTTAGTTAATTCTACTAAATTATTTTGGCCAATATTTTTTTCATTATACTTAAAAGTAAACTTTTTTGAAGATCCGTCAACTGAAATGTAAGCCTTCGTGCCCCAACTTTGTAAATAGGTTGAAATTGAATAGCGCGAAGGTGATTCCTTTTTGAAAACGATTTCGGTATTATCTAAATTCATATTTTCGCCGTTGACCATGGTTTTATTACCTTCCACTTTAAATGTAATTTCATTCGGTTTTGTATGTTTCATTTTTTTGTACCTCGCAATTCCCAAAACATAACTAATTTTTGAAATGTCAGATTTAACCGAATCAAATGCAATTTCCTTGGCTATAATTTCATTGATTTCATCATTTCTTAAAACTAAATTTTTTGAAATACAACTTTGTAGCGTGGCAAACAATCCAATTATAATAACGGAGTGGACAATGTTTGTATAGATATTTAGGTATGTTTTCATAGTAATTAGATGGTTATGTTAAGATAATAGGTGAAATTTTAGTGCTCAAGTTAACATTCATGACTCCGAATTGTTATTCTATTTAAGACTATCAGGATTGTATTTTCAAAACGAAAGGTTAATTTACCTTTACAAAATCAACGACATGAAAAAACTACTTCTATTAATTTTATTGCCACTTCTCGGGAGCGCGCAAGACCGAAACTATGGCAAACTTTGGGCGACACGCTCACAGGTCATGGCTCAAAATGGCATGGCCGCGACCTCTCATCCGCTATCGACTCAAGCCGCTTTGGATGTACTCAAAGCAGGCGGAAATGCCATCGATGCAGCCATTGCAGCCAACGCCATGGAAGGTGTGGTGGAACCACATGTGAATGGGATCGGGGGTGATTTGTTCGCCATTGTTTGGGATGCCAAAACCAAGAAATTATATGGCTTGAATGGCTCGGGTCGTTCACCCAAATCATTGACGCTCGCCGAGTTTAAAAAGCGTGGCTTGACGCACATTCCTTCCACGGGACCTCTTCCGGTTTCTGTACCTGGCGCCGTGGATGCCTGGTTTGAATTGCATAAGAAATTCGGATCCATGCCCATGAGCAAGATTTTGAGTTCTGCTGTTTCCTATGCCCGCAATGGCTTCCCGGTACACGGCGAATTCGCGTCGGCATTAACGCGTGTGGAGGCCAATTATGGCAAGTTCCCCAATGTGGCACAGCATTATTATCCGAACGGAAAAGTGCCTGGAGAAGGGGATATCTTTAAAAACCCAAACTTAGCGAACACGCTGGAAAAGATAGGTAAGGAAGGCCGAGATGCCTTTTATAAGGGAGATATGGCCCGCACAATGGATGCCTTCATGAAGAAGAATGGCGGATTTTTGAGCTATGAGGATTTAGCAACCCATACATCCACTTGGATCGATCCCGTATCTGTGAATTACCGAGGTTATGACGTTTGGGAATTACCTCCAAACGGACAAGGTATCGCCGCTTTACAGATGTTGAACATCTTGGAAGGCTACGACTTTTCTAAAATCAAGTTGGGCTCCGCGGAACATGTTCATCTATTCACCGAAGCGAAAAAATTGGTATTTGAAGATCGTGCCAAATATTACGCTGATCCGGAGTTCGCCAAAATTCCCGTGCAAAGCTTAATCTCCGAAGAGTATGCTGCGGAGCGCCGGAAATTAATCAATCCGAATCGGGCTTCGAGGCATTTTGATGCAGGTAATCCGGCATTGAAGGATGGGGATACGATTTATTTGACGATTGCCGACAAAGACGGCAACATGGTATCCTTGATTCAAAGTAATTACCGAGGATTTGGTTCGGGGATGATGCCAGATGGTTTGGGCTTTATGTTCCAGGATCGTGGGGAGTTATACAGCTTAACGGAAGGCGAGAACAATACCTATGCGCCGGGTAAGCGGCCGTTCCATACGATCATTCCAGCGTTTATGACGAAGGATGGCCAACCGGTCATGAGCTTTGGTGTGATGGGTGGGGCGTTCCAACCGATGGGTCATGTGCAGATCGTGATGAACGTGGTTGATTTTGGAATGAATGTACAGGAAGCAGGCGATTATCCGCGGATTAACCACGAAGGTTCTTCGGAGCCGACGGGCGAGAAGATGGAACCTACGGGCGGTATGATTACCTTAGAGCACGGCTATCCTTACGAAGTAATTCGTGAATTGTTACAAAAGGGTCACCAAGTAGGATATTTGAATGGCATCTACGGAGGTTATCAATGCATCCGCTGGGATCCTGTTCGTAAAGTATATTTTGGTGCGACCGAGTCGCGGAAGGACGGTCAAGCAGCTGGATACTAAAAGAATATGACCCAAAAACTGATATTCAAACGTGTATTTACGGGCCACGAATGGCTCGAAAACCAGGCAATTTCATTCGAGGACGGACAGATTAAATCCATGCAGATGGAGACGGGTGGCGTGTCGGAGGGATTCCTGGTTCCTGGGTTTATAGATTTACAAGTTTATGGGGGCGGGGGAATTCTATTCTCGAATCATCAAACGGAGGAGGCAATTCAGTCGACCTTTCAGGATCATTCAAGGAAAGGTACGATTGCCTTTCAAATTACGCTGAATTGTTCTCCGAAGCCCGCGATGTGGCAAGCGATTGATGCGTGTAAATCCTATCAAGGGAAAGGCTTGGTCGGGCTTCATTTAGAGGGGCCATTTTTTAATCCTGTCAGACGCGGGGCGCATCAAGAGGCCTTTGTTCAAAAGCCCACGAAGGAATTTGTGCAGGAAATCATTGATCGAACACAAGGTCTGCCGACCTACATGACGATTGCCCCTGAGATGTTTGAAGCCGAGGTATTGGACTTGTTGAAAAGCAGTCCCATCCTGTGCTCGATGGGCCATTCGGATGCGACGTATGAGGTGGCCCAACAAGCTGGAATCTCTCGAATCACTCATTTATTTAATGCCATGTCGCAATGGCAGAGTAGAGCGCTCGGTTTGGTGGGAGCTAGTTTCCGCTCGGATGCTTGGACGAGTATTATTGCGGATGGTTTGCATTGCGATTTTGAATCTTTGCGTTTGGCGAAGCAATTGAAAGGCGATAAGTTGTTTTTGATTACCGACGCGGTGACCCATGACGAGTCGGGCCCCTACATCTTCAAAAAAGTGGGTAATCGCTTTACCAATGACGACGGCGTGCTTTCAGGCTCTGCATTGACCATGGACGAGGCGATTCGAAATTGTGTTCAAAAAGCGGGAATCTCGATTGAGGAGGCCGTTCGTATGGCCACACTTTATCCTGCCGAAGTTGCGAATTTGACTAATTTGGGAAGTATTGAGGTAGGGAAACGTGCTTGCTTTGTTCACTTGAATGATGCTTTAGAGGTTCAGCAAGTTTGGTATGATGGGGAAGCTTTGATAAATTAGGGCATGATTCATTTTCCCTCGAAACAACCCCAGGTTCAAACGACGATTTTCACGAAAATGTCCCAACTCGCTTTGGATGAGGGGGCGTTTAATCTATCCCAAGGTTTTCCAGGATTTGATTGTTCGGAAGAGTTACAGGAGCTTCTGAAATTTTATTCCAAAGGACATAATCAATATGCTCCGATGGCCGGTGTGCCCGTCTTACGCCAAAGCATCGCCGCCAAAACCCACGATTTTTACGGCATCGACATGGATGCCAATACCGAGGTAACTGTGGTTTCAGGCGCAACTGAAGCACTTTTTGCGGCCATTCATTGTTGCGTTTCTCCAGGGGATGAGGTGATCATGTTCGATCCATCCTATGATGCCTATGACCCCATCGTTCGTTTGGCTGGAGGAGTTCCTGTTCATATTTCTTTAAAGGCCGATGATAATTTTCGGATTAATTGGGAGGAATTAGCTGCCAAAATCACGGATAAGACCCGCGCGATTATGGTCAATACGCCGCATAATCCGACGGGTTCGGTTTGGGCCATGGAAGATTTAGATGCCTTCGCGGATGTTGTCAACGGAACAAATATATTGATCGTCTCGGATGAGGTTTATGAGCATATCGTTTTTGATGGTGCCCAGCATGCTTCCGTATTATTACATCCTGAATTGCGCAAACGCAGTTTTGTCTGCGGGTCCTTCGGGAAGACCTATCACATTACCGGTTGGAAAATGGGCTACTGCCTCGCACCGGAGTACCTGACCAGCGAGTTCCGTAAACTACATCAATGGGTAACTTTTTCGAGTGCGACGCCCCTGCAATATGCCTTAGCAGATTATTTGAAAACGCCAGCGCATTATGTAGGATTGTCGGATTTCTACCAACAAAAACGAGACTTATTTGCCTCTTTCTTCACCGATTCCCGTTGGAAGATTTTACCATCCAAAGGTAGTTTTTTCCAATGCCTCGATTATTCGGCGATTAGTGATGAGAAGGATGTGGATTTAGCGGTACGCCTGACCAAGGAACTAAAAGTTGCTTCTATTCCTGTTTCCGTCTTTTATGAAACACCTCCAGCTGATCGCATATTGCGCTTTTGTTTCGCGAAAAACGATGATATGTTGCAAGAAGCGGCCCAAAGGCTCGCGAAATTATAGGTATTTCAACGCGATAGCTTCCCCGATTTGTGTCAGGTATTTCGCCGCATTTTCCATGGCATCCGTTGGACTCTCCGCGATATCTGTGATGCTGTAAACTTCTTTCGGATCCAGAAATAAAGGAATGCGTTCCGGATCCTCAAACAAACCACAAACTAAAATCGATTGCTTTAATTGCTTGTCGGCCCGGTCGACAATGTTGGATACCAATTTCCCCGACCAGCTTTGTTGGTCAATTTTTCCTTCCCCCGTAATCACAAAATCTGCCTTGCGAATAGCGCGGTTGATGTGCAATTTATTCAACAACCATTCAGCTCCTGGTTCCATCCGCGCGCCTAAAAAATACATCGCACCGGCACCTAATCCGCCAGCCGCTCCGGCGCCAGGGGTATCGGACGGCAACCATTGACTGATATTAATTAGACCTTTGTCTAATTGTTTAATTGAATTAACATTCGCTCCCTTTTGTTTTGCATACACATGGGCTGCTCCGTTGGGGCCATGGAGCGGATTGCTCACGTCGCTTAACACGATAAACTGAATGGCAGGGTATGGATTTGTGCCTTTGATTTCGATGATTTCGCTGAGATTTTCACCAATAGCCGTTAATTCTGTTCCTTTTTGATCGATAAACTGATATCCCAATGCCGCCGCCATTCCGATTCCTGCGTCATTCGTCGCGGAACCTCCGATGGTCAATACAATGGTCGTTGCGCCTGCATCTGCGGCATGGCGAATTAATTCCCCGGTTCCATAGGTACTCGTTTTCAAGGGATTTTGTTCCTTTTTGGCGAGTAATCCCAATCCAGATGCGCGCGCCATTTCGATGTAGGCGGTTTTTTGGTCGGCCAACCATAAATATTCCGCCTGAATGGGTCGAAACAAGGGGTCGTTCACTTGAACAGAAATCCATTGACCTCCATGAATTTGTTGGACAACTTCCAATGTTCCCTCCCCACCATCCGCTAATGGAATGCATTGGATGCTTGATTTTTTTCGCCTTGCCAGAATACCTTGTGCAATGGCTTCGGCAGCAGCTTGTGCGCTTAAGCTTCCTTTGAATTTATCGGGACAGATTAATATGTTCACAACTTGAATTTAATGGCTCAATTTACTGACAATTCTTTACTTTTGTGCAGCTAAAACAAACCCATGAAATACCTCGCATTTCTTATCGGTCTTTTCTTCCTCGCGTCTTGTACGCATCAACCCGATTTACAGGGATTCGATGCGGAGGCGTTTAAAAAGGACCGTGGGGCATGTGCTGGGAAACGAGGCCAGCAACTCGCTTGGTTAAAAGCGCATAAAATGACCTTCCGCGGCGTTACTTCGAACAACATGGAGGATATTTTGGGGAAACCCGATATCCAACAATTAGCGGATCGTAACCAAGAATATTACATCTATTTTCTAGAACCGGGACCGCATTGCAACCAAAAGGCCTCGCAAGCGAAGTCAATCGCCTTCCGTTTCAGTGCCATGGGCATTGCTACCGAAGTGACCTTCCAACAAGGGATTCCGCTCTAATTTAACGTCTTCTTTTTCCGCGAGGAATTACTTTGGAACTACGTGCTCCGCGTGGCATATCGCGCTTACGGGAACGATTATTCGCATAAGCCCCTGCACCTCGCATGCCGACCATCTCCAAATCGATCGTTCGTTTCGCTAAGTTGGTATCCCGAACTTTAACCTTCACCGCATCCCCAAAAGTAAATACGCGGCCGTTTGATTTACCCACAATTCGATAATTTTCTTTATCCAAATCATAGAAATCATCGTTCAAATCCACCATGCGAACCAATCCCTCACATGAGGTATCCCCGATTTCCACGAACAAACCAAACTCGGTTACTCCAGTGATGATTCCGTCGAAGATTTGTGGCTCATGCAAACTCATGTATTCCACTTGCTTGTATTTGATGGATGCGCGTTCTGCATCGGCTGCTAATTTTTCACGGTCCGATGAGTGCTTACATTGAATCTCCAAGGGTGCGCGCTCCGGAGAAGCCCCACCATCCAAATAATGTTGCAATAAACGGTGTGTCATCACGTCTGGATAGCGACGAATCGGACTCGTAAAGTGCGAATAAAACGGAAATGCCAAACCAAAGTGGCCAATGGCATCCGTACTATATCGTGCCTTGGACATCGTGCGAACGGCCAAACTTTGTAATACATGTTCCTCGCCTTTGCCCTCAATCGATTCCATCAGGGCGTTAAACGACTTGCTCACCTGCTTAGGTTCCGTAGTTACTTGGTACCCAAATTTCTTCGCAAAAGTTGAGAACACGCGCAATTTTTCCGGATCCGGTGCTTCGTGCACCCGGTAAACCATCGTGTTACGAGGGTCTGTTTTCTTTAGGTCGTATACGTAAGTGGCCACCCGCTTGTTGGCCAATAACATAAACTCCTCAATCAACTTATGGGCATCCTTGCGCACTCGCGGATGCACAGCAATCGGCTTGCCGTCAGCATCTAATTCAAAACGGACTTCTGCCGTTTCAAAATTCACCGAACCATTCGCAAATCGGGCATCGCGCAATTTATGCGCTAATTGATTTAATGCTTTAACAATGGGCTCATACGGATCGGTCACTTCGCCCGTATGTTCGATTAATTCTTGTGCTTGCTCATAAGCAAAACGGCGGTCGGAGTGAATGACCGTACGCCCAAACCATTCCTTCACAATCACCCCACTTGCGTTAAATTCAAAGACGGCGGAGAAGGTTAATTTATCTTCATTGGGACGCAAGGAACAAAGTCCATTGGATAATTTTTCGGGCAGCATCGGTACGACACGGTCCACTAAATACACCGAAGTTGCTCGTTTATAAGCTTCCTGGTCCAGTAAACTTCCCGGTTTGACATAATGTGATACGTCGGCGATGTGCACCCCAATCTCCACATTCCCATTTTTCAATACTTCGTAACTCAAGGCATCGTCGAAGTCTTTGGCATCGATGGGGTCAATGGTAAAACTTAACACCTTGCGCATGTCGCGGCGTTTCTTGATTTCTTCTTTGGGAATTGTCGTGTTGATTGATTCCGCCATGGCTTCCACTTCGGCAGGGAATTCATAAGGCAAGCCAAATTCCGCTAGAATCGAGTGCATTTCTGTCTCGTTTTCGCCTGCTTTTCCTAAAACTTTGATAACTCGACCTTCCGCTTTTTTGCCGGGACTTCCCCAACGGGTTACTTCGACAATCACTTTATCGAGGTGATTGGCACCCATGACCTCGGTGCGTGGAACGTAAATATCTTCGTAAATCTTTTTCGAATCCGGGATGAGGAAGGCGTAATGTGGGGTCACTTGAATGACGCCTACGACCTCGCTTGATCCGCGTTCGAGGATTTCGATCACCTCGCCTTCGGGGCGGTCATTCTTCTTTTTTTCGGAGGGTTTACGCGCTTGAACGCGGACACGGTCCCCGTCTTTGGCATTCATCAGGTCGGCCGATGCCACCCAAATATCTTTTCCTTCACCCTCCACAATCACAAAAGCGAAGCGAGAGTTGACGTGGTCTACGCGGCCTTCTACGACGAAGGATTCATTATCGTATCGGTAATTGCCGTCGGCTTGTCGGATCAACCGACCTTCTTTGGCGAGATGCGTTAAGGCATCGCCGTATATTTCTTTTGTTTTGCGATCACGGATCGCAAATGCTTTGTGTATCTGATTGAGTGAGTAGGAGCGGTAGTCGTTTAGTTCGAAAAAGTCCAACAACTCGACCTGTATACCTTTAAAAAATCGTTCTTCTTTGGGGTTCATACCCTTGTATTTATAATATTAGTCTGCAAGGTACATAACCTTCACAGCGTTTCAAATCTTAAAACCTTATTTGTATCTTTGCCGGATGAATCGCTCCCGCATCGCGCTATTGTTATTGGTACTCCTTATCCTTTCAGGAGTCTATTACGGATACCAATCTTTCCAAACAGGTACTACATCAACGACATCGGCACCCAATATAGTTCCAACACCGGAATTTGCTGCGGATTCTGCATTTGCTCATATTGCGAAACAGGTTGCCTTTGGCCCCCGAGTACCTAATTCATCGGCTCAAAAACAATGTGGAGACTGGATTGTCGGCAAGATGAAATCCTATGGTTTGCAAGTGTCGACACAGCCCTTTGAGGCGAATCGGTATGATGGGAAGAAGTTGAATGGAACCAATATCATCGCGTCGTATAATCCTTCAGCAACTAAACGGATCTTAATTGCGGCGCATTGGGATTCTCGCTCGATTGCGGATAAAGATTCGGTACGCAAGGATGAACCGATCGATGCTGCCAATGATGGCGCATCGGGTGTTGGGGTAATGATCGAATTAGCGCGCGTTCTCTCGCAAACGAAAGATAAACCAGCTGTCGGTGTGGATTTCGTATTCTTTGATTTGGAAGATCATGGAGAGCCGCATGACATGGAGGCTGGGAATCCTTTGAGCTGGGCCCTCGGATCACAGTATTGGGCGGCGCATTTAATGCCAGAAAATTACCGACCGTATTATGGAATCTTGTTGGACATGGTAGGTGCCAAAGGCGCGGTATTCCCACATGAGGGCTCCTCGATGCAATATGCGCCGGGATTGGTTCGCTCGATTTGGGCGACGGCGGCTGATTTGGGCTATGGATCCCAATTTGTGGATATGGAGGCATTTGGTATTTCGGATGACCATACGGCGGTTAATGAGGTCGCTAAAATTCAAATGATTGATATCATAGATATACGTCCGGTGAATGGCGGATTTGATTTCGGATCTTACCACCATACACATCAAGATAATTTATCGATCATCGATAAATCCACGTTGAAAGTCGTGGGCCAAACCCTTTTACAAGTTTTATACCGAGAATAATGGAAGAATTATTGCAAGTACATTTGAATGATACGCACGTTGCTTTGGGTGCCAAAATGGTTCCTTTTGCTGGTTATAACATGCCCGTGTTGTATACGAATTTGATCGAGGAGCACAATTGTGTGCGTAATTCGGTGGGGGTTTTTGATGTGAGTCACATGGGCGAATTCTTCTTGAAAGGGGAGAAGGCCTTGGATTTAATTCAATACGTGACATCGAACGATGCGTCGAAATTGGTGGATGGTAAGGTACAATATTCTTGCTTGCCCAATGTCGAGGGTGGTATTGTGGATGATTTATTGGTTTACAAGATTCGCGATAATGAATATTTATTGGTCGTGAATGCGTCCAACATCGAAAAGGATTGGAATTGGATTTCCTCGCACAATACCTTTGGGGTTGAGATGACCAATGCCAGTTCGGAATATTCCTTATTCGCTGTTCAAGGTCCTAAGGCGACGGGTGTTTTACAGCGCTTGACTTCGGTAGATTTATCAGCCATGCCTTATTATACCTTCAAAATTGGCTCGATGGCTGGATTTGAGGATATTATTATTTCGAATACGGGATATACGGGTGCCGGTGGATTTGAGATTTATGTGAAGAATGAAAATGCCTTGGCGATGTGGAATGCGATTTTCGCGGCCGGTGAACCGGAGGGTATTCAACCCATAGGTTTAGGAGCGCGTGATACGCTTCGTACGGAGAAGGGTTATTGCTTGTATGGACACGATATTGATGATACAACTTCGCCGATAGAAGCGGGTTTGGGTTGGATTACGTCCTTCAACAAAGATTTTATCATGAAGGATCACCATGCGGCGATTAAAGCAGCAGGACCTTCGAAGAAATTAGTTGGTTTTGAGATGATTGATCGCGGGATTCCTCGCCAACATTACCCGATTTTGAATGCGGCGGGAGAGGTGATTGGGGAGGTAACATCGGGAACCCAATCGCCAACCTTGTCCAAGGGAATTGGGATGGGTTATGTGTCCACGAAACATGCGGGATCGGAGATATTTATTTCGATTCGGGAGAAGGCTTTGAAGGCTGAAATTGTAAAAATGCCCTTTGTATAAATGCAAAAGATCGATGTTTGTTTATCGCCGGATTTAATTCACCTCTACGAGTTGGCGGGTAAAGCCGTCGTCGTCGTGGATGTTTTTCGGGCTACATCCTGTATGGTGACTGCTTTTGCGCATGGTGCGGTCGAGATTATCCCGGTGGAGGATGTCGACCTATGTGCCTCGCATCGCGATCAGGGTTATTTGATTTCGGCAGAGCGTAACGGAATAACGCCGGAAGGTTTTGATTTTGACAATTCGCCTTTTTCCTATCAGGTTGATCGCGTTAAAGGAGCGAAGATATGTGTGACTACGACGAATGGGACGGTCGCGCTTCGTCGCTCGGTCAGCGCGGATCGTGTTTATGTAGGCGCATTTTTGAATATTTCTTCGGTCGTTGGGGCCTTGAAAGCCTGGTCAGGCGATGCCTTGGTGGTTTGTGCGGGATGGAAGGGAAAACCAAATTTGGAAGATACCTTGTTTGCAGGGGCATTAATCGATGAATTAGTAGGCCAATATACCGTGGCCGATGATGCGGCATTGATGGCATGGAAACAATACCACGTGGCATCAAGTGATTTGATTACGGCGGTGAAAAAATCGTCCCACGTGAATCGTTTATTGGGGTTGGGAATTGAAAAAGATATTGCTTTTTGTTTGGAGCGGGATCGCTATGATGTGTTGCCGTACCTGCAAGGGGATAAATTAGTGTTATGAAGTTATACAGTACAAAACACGAAAGTGCCGATGTAGATTTGCAGGAGGCGATTTTCAGGGGTTTACCTCCGGATAACGGATTGTATATGCCCTATGAAATTCCGGTAATGCCTGCGTCCTTTTTTGAAACAATTCACACGCTTTCCTTGCCTGAAATCGCTAAAGCCGTTTGTCAAAACCTTTTGGGAGATGATTTGACGGATGCGGAAATCGAGGGGATCATTGATTCATCGATGACTTTTGAGGCGCCTGTGGTGCCATTGGAGGAAAATGTGGGTGTGTTGGAATTATTCCATGGTCCATCCATGGCTTTTAAGGATTTTGGCGCGCGCTTTATGGCGGCGATCATGTCGCATTATTTGGTTAAGGCCAAAAGAGAAATACGCATTTTGGTGGCGACTTCTGGTGATACAGGAGGCGCGGTTGCTCAGGGATTTTATAATACCCCCGGGATTTCAGTGACGATTTTATACCCTACGGGGAAGGTTTCGGATATACAAGAGAAGCAGTTGACGACCCTTGGGGGCAATGTGACGGCTTTGGAAATTGATGGAACTTTTGATGATTGCCAACGATTGGTCAAGCAGGCATTTTTGGATGCCGATTTGCGTTCAGCGTTTAATTTGGCCTCTGCCAATTCGATCAATATTGCGCGGTTGATTCCGCAATCCTTCTATTATTTTGCGGCCTATGCAGCCTTGCGTAAGCAAGGAATTCGGAAGCCCGTGGTATTCAGTGTGCCATCGGGCAATTTCGGAAATTTAAGTGCGGGCTTAATGGCCTATCAAATGGGGTTACCGGTGCAGGCTTTTGTCGCGGCTTGTAATGCCAATCATCCGGTGCCTGATTATTTAGCCACGGGAAATTATGAGCCTAAGCCATCGGTGGAAACGATTTCGAATGCGATGGATGTGGGTGCTCCGTCCAACTTTATTCGCATGCAGATTTTGGCTGGAACGGACATTGAGAAGGTACGTTCACTGGTGAAAGGCTATTTCACTTCGGATGAGACGACCAAAGAAATCATGCTGGAGGTTTATCAGCGCACGGGCTACGTGACGTGTCCGCATACCGCTGTGGCGTATGATGGCTTGAAACAATATGAAGCGGAGTCTGCTGGAGATTTCTATGGCGTGATGTTGTCGACGGCACATTATGCGAAGTTCTTGCCGACGGTCGAAGCGACATTAGGTACGCAAGTCGAGGTTCCTACTCGTCTAGCCGAGCTACTCGATAAAGAAAAAAAATCCATTCCCATGGGAACGGATTTCGAAGGTTTCAAAAAGTATTTATTGGGATAAAAAAAAGGCCATCTTTCGGATGGCCTTTTTTATTATAAAAGGGCTTTGAATTTATCTTGATCCAAGTAAGCTTGAATCAATACTAAAATTACACTGACGATTCCTACACCCATGATGGATCCTGCGATGTAGATATCAAACAACATGATATTTACGGCAATAGGTCCTAAAATTAGGAGTGCTTTCGCGCGATGTGCTGGCAATAAGATCAGCGCACCTCCAATGATTTCTAAAACTTTTACGACCGCAAGGTAGCCCGTTCCGCCAAATAGTTTCATGAATTCAGGCGCTCTTCCTGGCATTGGTTGGTCGGCCCCAACGCCTAAGAAAAATGTTATTCCTCCGGCAAGGAAAAGTAATCCCAATAATACAGCTGGTAAGTGTTTTAAGAGTTTCATTTGTTTGAGTTTTTTGGTTAATGAGAAGCAAGTAACTAGTATCTTTTTAAAAATCCAATTTATTTTGAACTACCTAAGTAAGCCAACCTCGAAGTTTTATTAGCCTGAATCGTATATAACCAAAGGTTTTTATGACTTAGTTCGGCCAACTGCATTGAGTTTACTTCGAGTATTTTGGGTCTATTCGCCTTATCCGCATGGAAGGGTAAAATCAATTGATTTGCTGGATTTAGGGCAGATTGAATGATTATCCAGCGAGAATCGTCACCGTTTTCTTTGTTTGGAATACTCTTTATTCGGACACTAAATGCGCCGGCATTTTTCTTTTCGATTTCCAATTCTATTTCCCTGATTTTGGAAGGTTTAGGTAGTGGTATTTTGAGTAGCTCATCTGAATTCACTTGGTAAAAGGGAGCATGTATAAATGAATGGATTTGCGCCGATGGCATGGGATAGCTGGTACAGGCCGACTGGAAATAGGCGTTACTCAGATCAGCTCGTAGTCTGCTGTGTAGTTTGTTTGGATTGAAAAAAGCAGATGATCCGAAGAAATATAGTAGGCAAATCGAGATGCATATCCATTTACTAGTTCTTTTCTCAAGGTTGGGAATAATGAGTAAAAAGGTGCTGACAAGTGCTAAGTTCGCATACGAATGAAAGCGCTCGGAAAGGATGAGTGTGCTGATGGAGTCACCTTGGCTGCGCCCGAGAACAATCATTGCTCCCGTTAAAGTTAGTTGGAGCCAAATGATAAACGGGAATTCCCATTTCGAAGGAGAGTCAATTTTTCTTCGAATTGCCCATATGCTCAATAAGACCAACAATCCCCCTAAACTAGCATTCAACCCAATTTTATAGGTGTCCGTGATGGGCCAAGCCGCATTTCCCAGAAAGGTGAGAAGGGCAATGGGTGCTTGAGTTAGGGTATCTAGTAGAGGTGTTTTGTTCGACGGCGTGGGTTGTTGGCCGACTAAATAAGCAAGTCCTCCAATGGCCGTAATGCCCATCACAATGACATACTTTTTTAATGGGTGATTGGTGATCCACATGTATAGGGCTACGAAAGGGAGCATCGCCCAGCCTTCCGTGGAAATCAATGGGTAGGCGGCCAAAAGAATTAATAAGAGAATTGAATGCCTTTTTTGAGTTACTAAATAAGCAATCGAAACCAAGCATCCAATGGAGCCAGTATGCTGCACTTCACCAATTAAGTTGTAGTTGTCAATGTTTGCGTTTGGTGCAAAGAGCAGGCAAGTGATGGGAATCAGGTAAGCTGTAGAAAAGCTTTGGCTTTTGAGGAAACGATAAAGCGTAAATGTGATTCCTAGCAGCATTAAATTGGCAGCGATAATGATCCATTTAAGTTGTAGGCTACCCAAGATTACATAACCGAGAAGGACGAATAATTTGCCAAATACAAGGAGATGAATATGATTATGTGGTTTGAATAAAAACGCAACGAAATCGGGTAATGAATCTTTTTTGAGATGTTCAATTAATTCAAAAAATAGGAAATCATCTCCCCAGGTTGGGAAGTTGACAATTGTTGACGATACTAGATAGAAATGAAGGACAACGGGAATTGCAGCAAGACAAAGAAATAAGTGGTTTCTTGTCAATTTCATGCTAGTTTTCTCTTTTTAAATAGTCATTTCGCGATAGGTATTTTTCGATAATGACATAGAGTAAAATGAAGAGGTATCGACTGCCCATTTCTTTGATCTTCAAATTGGATTCTCCAGCTTTTCGATTACGCCAGGAGTTCGGCAAGATGCCATAGCTATAACCGCGGATAATTGCTTTTAAGGGCAATTCAATTGTCAGGTTAAAGTGGGCCGATAAAAATGGTTTCAGACCTAATATGGTCGACTTTTTGTACATCTTAAACGCATTGGTGGAATCGTTATATGGAATCCCGAGCAACAAACGAATTAAGGTATTCGCGAAGCGATTAATGAGGTATTTGTGTTTTGGATAATCATAGGTAGCTCCACCCTTGATGAAACGCGATCCAAATACACAATCTAAATTCTCATTTACCATCTTACGGTAAAATGCGACCAGGTCGGCAGGGTCATCTGACAAGTCGGACATCATAATCGCCACGCAATCCCCTTGAAAACGCTCCAATCCGTATCGAATGGCATAGCCAAACCCATTGGGACCGAGATTGGTATGTACGACCAAGGTGGGAATGGTCTCTTGAATCTTGGTCAAAAGTCCTAGCGTATTATCCTTGGAATTGTCATTTACGACTAAAATTTCATGGTCGATTTTTTCATCCTGCAACTTTGCATAAAGGGTTCTAAGAGTCTCTTCAATAGAGCCTTCTTCATTGTAGGCGGGTAAAACGACGCTTAATTTCATTAGGCTAAAATGGCTTTTAAGGATGCTTCATCTGCGATGAACCAATCATGAACTTCTTGTAATAGCGTAGGAACACTGATTTCGGGTTTCCATCCACTGAATGCCGTTATTTTGCTATTATCGGTGATATAGATAGGCAAATCACCTGGGCGATTTTCCAAGGAGGAGCCCATTTCGATTGTGTTTCCGGTGATTTGGGTACACAAATCCGTTAACTCAGCTAGTGAAACGGTATTGTGCAAACCGCCACCTACATTAAATATTTGGCCCTTCTGTAATCCTAAATTGGAAATCTGCCATTGAACCAAACGGAATAAATCACGGACATGTAAAACGTCTCGAGCTTGTTGGCCCAAGCCGCCATAGCCAATATAGCCCAAACGACCTTTCCAGAAATGCTTTGCCATCCAAAGAACGATCACTCCTTGATCAATTTTCCCCATTTGGTAGGGACCACTTAATACACCACAACGGTTGATGACGGCAGGCAATCCAAAATTATGGGCAAATTCTTGGATAAAGTATTCAGAAGCTAATTTGGTCGCTCCGTATAGGGACCTTAATCCTTCTAAAGGATAGTTTTCGGCAACACCTTGTTCGGATAAACCAGGCAAGGGCTGTTCATGGGATAAATTGAATCGCTTGGCTGAGGCTACTAATTTTGCTTCTGCTAAGGTATCGTATGGATAGACGCGCGAAGTAGATAAAAAGATAATCGCAGCCTGATGTTTTTTGGCAAAATAGAGCGTATTGATTGTCCCATTTAAGTTGGTATCAATCAAGTTTTCCAATTCTCCGGGTACTTTTCCTGCTAAAACCGATGGCTCTGCAGCGGCATCGATTACGATATCGACTGCTGGGATTCGATCAAAGTCTGTTTTAACGCGGACATCGCCATGCACAAATTGTCCACCGGCGGCCAATACTTTTTGGAGGTTTACTTCTGAGCCCCGACGGGACAAATTGTCCAGGCAATATACCTCAGAGTCCGTGTAGTATTGCTTGAACAATACGGCCAAATTGGAACCAACAAACCCACAACCTCCGGTAATTAATATTTTCATGCTTCCATGTAACGGTTATAGATGTCAACAAAGACATCTTCCAATGATTTTGTGATATCCCAATTTGGGTAATGCGCTTTCATTTTACGCAAATCACTGTAATAACAGATGTGGTCGCCAATACGGTTTTGGTCCACATATTTATATTTCATCGGTTTGCCCGAAATTTTTGCGATTAAATCAAATGCTTCTAAGATGGAAACCGAGTTGTCTTTTCCGCCACCAATGTTGTAAACTTCCGCAACGCGTGGAGCTTTGATGAATTCTTCGATAAACCGCGCCACGTCGTAAGAGTGAATGTTATCCCGAACTTGTTTTCCTTTGTAGCCAAACACAGAATACTCGCGCTCTTCGATGTTACATTTGATCAAGTAGCTCAAGAACCCATGAAGTTCCACCCCCGCATGGTTGGGGCCCGTTAAGCAACCACCACGTAAACAAGCCGTTGGCATGTTAAAATAACGGCCATATTCTTGGACAGAAATATCAGCGGAAACCTTGGATGCACCGAATAGCGAGTGTTTCGACTGGTCAATGCTGAATGTTTCGGCAATTCCATGTTCGTACGCGCTATCATCGTAATCATAACGAGTCTCTAACTCCTTCATTTTTATGTAGTTAGGGGCGTCACCGTATACTTTATTTGTTGATAAATGGACAAAGGGAACCTCTGTTGAATAGCGACGAAGGGACTCTAATAGGTTGAAAGTACCTACGGCGTTGGTATCAAAATCTTCAAATGGAATCGATGCAGCCCGGTCATGGCTCGGTTGAGCGGCTGTGTGCACAATGGCATCCGGTTGGATTTGAGGAATAATATCTAAGATAGCTTGTCGATCACGAATATCGATGTTTGTGTACAACTTATATTGACTGCCATATTTAGCCAAACGGTCTTTATTGGATGAATTATCCCCTTGCAGTCCAAAGAATATCGCGCGCTGATTATTGTCAATCCCGTGAACTTCCCATCCTTTTTCTAAGAAATATTCACTTACTTCTGAGCCAATTAGGCCCATCGAACCTGTTACGATTAATTTTTTAGACATCTCATAAATTTTAAAGCACAAAGTTAGCGAAAATTTAATCTTAGTCAGAATTTAAGCTGAATCTAAGCGAGCTTCTGTGCTTTTTTTAGCGAACGGAAGTATGACTACAACGAATATTGTAATCCTAGCTCGATGAGCTTGACATCAAATTTGCCGTAGGGTAATTGATTTGAATAAATGATCAGCGAATAGTTATCGTCGATATGATTGTATTGGTTTCCGCTCATGGGGAAATCAAAGTATTGAGTTGGCGTAGAAATTCGAATAAGGAAGTAATGCCCAAGTCCCTTTTTGGGAATGGAAATGTTTATGAGTTCGTTGATTTGCCCGCTGGGTTTATTTTCAATCTGACCTTTGGGGGTCACATTTGTTTCAACAAAAGTTAATGGGTTCGTTTTCGTATCGGGCAGTTGGATGGTTTTGCGTCCATATCCAATGAACTCGTTGAAGATATAAAGGTGTTCAGGCACAGATCCATTAATTCCATTTGGGATCAAGAATAAAGGCTTTTCGTTGAAATCAGTTTTACGGAACAATTTTTCAGATTGCTTTCGTATCAAATCCGTTGGGAAAAAATTCGCCGAATGGTTTCGAGTTATATTGTCGGTTCGAACGATTTTGTCCAAATAAATATCGGGTAGAATTTCAACGAGTGCGAAAAGTAGAATCGCGTAATTTAAGATGGATATCCAGGCCAATGCTTTTGATAATTTCACATTGGGGTATAGATCAGTTAAGTAAATTAGTGCAAATGGAACAAAAGTACAGGAATAAGCCAGGTAGCGAATTTCAGATACTTGACGGAGAAATAATGACGCCACAAAACATCCCAACGAATAAACCATTAATCCGACCAAAAAGTCCTCTCGGGCGCTATTTATTTGATTCTTGATTTTCTTAAAATAGTCGAATCCGATCAGACAAAAAATGCAAATCAGCGCCGAGGAAAGAAGGATTTGGAAAAAAGTGAAATGGAAATTAAAGGGTGGGCAAAGTACTAAGAATGCCTCTTTTAGTTTCTCAAAACTGATATTTTCGAGAATAGAACTCGCATAAATCGGATTCTCATTAAGGTATTTACTCGCAAACCATTTGATCCCCACCGTGATTAAAATGGGAAATAGGATAACTCGAAAGTTTGTCTTTTTTATGATTCCATAGGCAATTCCAATGGGCAATAGGACCATCGCTTGGGAGCTCGAAAAAATGGCGGCGATGTAGAAGATGTTTGAGCGCGTGTATTGCTTGTTTAGCAAGGAGTGCCAACATAAAAAAACAAAAAGGTTAACGAGGATATTTTGAATTGATAATGCCCAATAGAATAAATCGTAAAATATTGGGATCAGCATTCCAAAGCTCAGTATAAGCTTTTGAGAATTGCTAAGTTTAATCGTTTTTAGGATGAAAAGATAGGTTGCAATAAATCCAATGATGGATAAATAGCTGATCCATTTTAAATTAATGCTACCTAAAAGCAAATAGTTCAAGCCGAAAAGAAGTTTGACCACGGATAAAATGTGATCGTTGTGGGGAGTGAATAGTTCGACTAGGACGTGTTTAATTGAAGGGAAGTTTCCGGCATGATAAACGTAAGCCACGGGCACGATGTCATCATTCCAAATATCGTATGTTGCGAATAAATAGCCGCATATTATCAAAATGATGATGGGTATGTATGTTAAGATACGACTAGCCTTCATGATTTATCCATTATCAAATTTATCTACTTAAATCTAGAATGCGAAGTTGCAATTTGCGATCACCTCGAAACTCGTTAATATCCAGGTGGTAAACGATTTTAATTGGCAACTGCTTTTCATAGGCTTCAACCAAGTCTTCATAAAAGTCGCCTCGTATTCCAAAACCGACAGCTTCCCAAGCGCGTCCCATGGGTTGATCTGAGATGACTATTTTTAGATGCTCTTCCTTCATGATCAATGGGGCTTGACACAGGTAGACATTGGCGCTTAAAAAATTGGGCAACATATTTCCCGGGCCATAGGGGGCTAAACGGGCCAATAAATTATCGTAAAAGGGAAGACTCAAGGCTTGTAAAGGAATTTCCATGTCGATCCGAAGCTCCGCTTTTTGGGGACCTTCGGCTGTTCCTGCTTTAACAAGTGCTTCAAATCGGTCAATGAATGCGGGTAAATTTTCCGGACTCAGGTGCAAGCCTGCCGCATGCGTATGTCCTCCAAATTGGGTAAGCAGATCGGCGCATTGTTCCAAAGCCCGATGCACATCGAAGCCCTTCACCGAGCGTGCGGAGCCTACAACTTGTCCATGTGATTCTGTCAGGATAATGGTTGGCCGATAATAATGTTCTTGAATTTTACTCGCAACAATGCCCACCACACCTTTGTGCCAACCTGCTTGAAAAAGAACCGTACTACTCGCCTGTTGGAGGAAAGTATTCTCCTCAAACATCTTTAAGGCTTGTTGGACAATTTCTTTTTCCACCACCCTGCGGTCGAGATTTTGTTGGATCACAGCCTCCGCCATCATGCCAGCTTCGGTGTTATCGGAAGCGAGGAGTAATTTGACGGCTCCATGTGCGTGGTCCATCCGACCGGCTGCATTGATGATGGGAGAGATTGAGAAAACGATATCGGAGATTTGAATGGGTGCTTTTTTATTTGCTTTTTGTAGCAAATAGCCTAAGCCTGGGCAGGGGTTTGAACCTAATTTTTGAAGTCCAAAATAGGCCAATACGCGATTCTCGTCCATGATGGGAACCATGTCCGCTGCGATGGAAGCCGCTAATAAATCAATTCGATCCATCAGCGGTTCCATTTCGAGTTCATTGGCCTGAATGAAGGCTTGAAGGAGTTTGAATCCAACGCCGCATCCGGTGAGTTCTTTAAAGGGGTATTCGCAATCTTTTCGTTTGGGATCTAGCACTGCATAAGCTTCCGGCAGACTTGATTCAGGAAGGTGGTGGTCGCAAACGATGAAATCAATCCCATGATCTTTACACCACAGGACACGTTCGTGTGCCTTGATTCCGCAGTCCAAGGAAATAATAAGCGTATATCCATTATCAGCCGCAAATTGAACGCCCGCTTGCGATACCCCATACCCTTCTGCATAACGGTCGGGAATGTAATAATCACAGTCGGCCCCTAATTCCTGCGTCAAGTAACTATATACCAATGCGACCGATGTAGTTCCGTCGACATCATAATCGCCATAGATCAATATTTTCTCTCCAAATTCAAGTGCTTGGTTCAGTCGGTCCACAGCCTTATCCATGTCCTTAATGAGAAAGGGATCATAAAGCTGTTCCCAGGTGGGAACCATGAATTTTTTTGCTTCAGCTAAGCTGTTTAAGTTTCGGGAAACGAGTAAGCGCAAAAAATAAGGATTGATGTTGGCTTGAAATTCCTCCCCCAATGCTTGTACGGTTTGCAAATTGGGTTCAGGGACAAAAATCCAGTTTTTCTTGGCGATTAGCATGGGGTTTTTCTTGGCAATTTGCATTTCCTTTCGGGGACTTGCAAGTGGGTTTTTGAGATTATCAGGAAACTTTTAGGAAAAAATGGGAACTTGCTCCGGGTAGACGCTGCCGGGGTTTCTAACCCCGGCAGCGTCACTCGAGTCAGTGCTGAATCCCTTCACGCTTCACTACCTTATAAAAAGTCAATAGGACGACATAAACATCGAAAATCAGTGATTTTTTATCAAGATATTCATAATCTAGTTGCACCTTTTTCGCTAATTCGATTTCGTCCCGACCGTTCACCTGGGCCCAGCCGGTTAAGCCGGGTTTGATTAAATGTATCCCTTTTTCGGTCCGAGCATCAATCAAATCTTGCTGATTGGACAGGGCGGGTCTTGGTCCTACGACCGTCATATCCCCTCGTAAAATACACCACAATTGGGGTAATTCATCCAAACTACTTTTTCGCAAAAATGATCCGATGGATGTTAAATAGGCATCCGGATTTCCCAATAGATGGGTTGGCAAGACCGGCGTATCAACCCGCATTGTCCGGAATTTAGGCATGTTGAATAAACGATTATTTTTTCCAACGCGTTTCGACCAGTAGAGAATAGGACCTTGGGAGGTCAGGCCAACCGCCATCGCAACCAGAATCATGGGAATGGCAAATATTAGACCAGCAACGATGACAACTAATAGATCAAAAAGTCTTTTCATGAAAGAAGTGCCTGATTTAAATCTTCCCACAAATCATCTACATGCTCCAAGCCGATGGATAATCTCAATAAATTTCCGGGCGTTGTACTCCCTGCGCCCTCAATCGAACGGCGATGTTCCACTAAACTTTCTACCCCACCTAAACTAGTGGCTTGTTGGAATAAGCGAAGTTGATTCGCCACCGCGCGCGCTTTGGCCTCATCTCCCTTGATTTGAATGGAGATCATTCCACTTTGGCCTTGCGGCATTTGTTTAATAGCTAACAAATATTGAGGATTAGAGGGAAGTCCTGGGTAATGTACTTTTTCGATCGCGGGGTGATTTTCTAGGCGCGTAGCGATTTCTAAGGCATTTTTACTATGCTCTCGCATACGAAGCGCTAAGGTTTTCAATCCACGGGCCAATAAATAACAGTCCATTGGATTTTGCGTAGCCCCCATCAAGACCTGAACGCGTTTCACACGCTCCGACCATTCAGATGCTTCCTTGAAAACGATAGCTCCGCCCAAGATATCGGAATGGCCTCCAATGTATTTGGTCGTCGCATGCATGACAATATCTGCGCCAAATGAAATTGGATTTTGGAGAATAGGACTTGTTAGGGTGTTGTCGACACCCACCTTTATTCCACGGGCATGTGCAATTTTACACACCGCCTCGATGTCGGTTAAAGTTAATAAGGGATTCGCCGGAGTTTCCACCCAAATTAGTTTCGTTTCCGGACGAATCGCTGCCTCGATTGCTGCGTGGTCCGTCATGTCTACTTGAGAAACCTGCAAACCCCAAGGCCCCATGATTTCTTCGGCTAATTTATAACTCGCATAATAACCCACTTCGGGCATGAGTACGTGATCTCCGGATTTTAAACATTGGAAAACTGCCGAAACCGCTGCTAATCCCGAGCCAAAAACAAAGGCAATTTCTCCACCTTCTAATTTCGCTAAGCCTTGCTCCAAAACGTCTCGATTCGGATTTGAATTTCGCGAATACATGTGCCCTTTGGGGTAAGTACCATCCGCTGAGCGCTCAAATGTCGTTGTTAAAAAAACAGGTGGTGCAATGGATGCGGCCGTCTCGTCTTTTAAGTGTGTTGAATGAATGGCTAATGTCTCTTTTCTCATCCTTATTTCTTTTTCAACTCAAAATTCTTGCCTAAATAGAGTCGGCGAACCTGTTCATCATCTGCCAATTCCTGAGGCGTTCCCGCCTTCAAAATTTTACCTTCAAAAAGTAAATAGGCTCGATCCGTGATGGAAAGTGTCTCATCCACATTGTGGTCAGTAATCAAAATACCAATATTCCGATATTTTAACTTTGCCACGATACTTTGGATTTCCTCCACTGCGATGGGATCTACGCCAGCGAAAGGTTCGTCCAAAAGGATAAATTTAGGGTCCACGGCCAGCGCGCGTGCAATTTCGGTTCGTCTTCTTTCTCCACCAGATAAAACTTGTCCTAAATTCTTACGAACATGGGTTAAGGAAAATTCTTCCAAAAGACTTTCCGTTTTCTCCTTTTGTTCTGCCTTCGTTAAATGGGTCATTTCTAACACGGCAAGGATATTTTCTTCGACCGTCAACGTACGAAAAACCGAGGCTTCCTGTGCTAAATAACCTACTCCCAACCTTGCCCGTTTGTACATCGGCAAATCGGTGACATCCAATTCATCCAGATAGACTTTCCCGGAATTGGGTTTAACCAACCCAGTCGCGATGTAAAAAGAGGTTGTTTTTCCTGCACCATTCGGGCCTAGAAGACCTACGATTTCGCCTTGGGCGACTTGATAGGAAATATGGTCATTGACAAGTCGTTGCCCATATTTTTTAACCAGATTTTCGGTGCGTAATATCATATATTTTTGAAATGATTTTGCCCCAGTTCCAAGGCGGGGATAAAATTACGAAATCCGGCTGTATTGAAGTAATTATTGAATAATGTATTTTGCTCCGATACGCACGCCGACGTTCCCAGGTAGTCGGTCACCTTGATCAATCGCTAAAGAACCCTGTAGAATCAATTTATTTGTAAGTGTTTTCTGTACATCGATTGAGCTGGAAAGCTGCTTTAGGCCAGGCCCAAGTATCTTTGCATGCGTTCCGTAAGACAATCGAAATTGATATAAAAGGGAATTGGAAACCTGACCACCAATTCCTAAATACCAACTATTTACGGCATTGTAAGTGAATGTGCGGTCACCTCCTTGAAGACTTTCCGAATCAATGATGATCATGGGAGTTCCAATTCCTTTTCCTTGGTAATTGAAGCTACCTCTTCCACCATTGTTGAAATAACTTTCGATTTCACTTTTGTGTGGATCGGGAATGTTCAACAATTTCCCCAACCAGGAAATATAAGTACCTTGATTCGCCGTGTAGATATTTTCCAATACGATATGATCGACAAAGCTTTTTTCTTTCAGTCGGAAAGAAATTCCCGTAATCCCATCATCAAATGTGGTTAATGAGGCAACTCGTCCGGTTTCATAGGGGGTTTGTTTATAAACTAAAACCTGCCCCCATTTTGGTTGTAACTTAAGTGCCAAATCGATTGAGCCGAGGTGATTTCCAAACTGATTATTGGCATCATCATACGATAATGTTTGATTGATTTTAACGATAGAACGGTCTTTCAGCGCGGTAACTACATAAAAGTAAGCTGTAAGATCCGAGGGATAGTAGTCATATTCTCCCCCTGTTTTTACTCTACTTTCGCCGCCCCACGATACATTGTGATTGATTCCTCCGAATACATTGATGAAACTATTGGGTTTCCCAATTCGCCCATACAATGTTTTTTGATGAAGATAGGCATTCAGTGTATTTCCTTGATTGTCAAACCAGCCATGGGAATAGGTCATGTGAAGGCCCACCCATCCCTTGAATATGTTAATGTAATCCCGCGTTCCAAATTGAACCTTGGGCATGGGTGTTGCATTGCCCGACCAAGCATAAAATCCACTCGTTAAACTCGTATCACCTAATCCAATGATTTCTTTTCGACGACCAGCCCACAATTCCCATTTTTTAAATCGACCAGCTACATAGGCTTGTGTCAATAATACATCATTACTTTTTCCTCCCCAGGCGGTTGCCTCAACTTCGTATTTCCAGCCTAGTTTGTCTAGGTAGTTATCCGTTTTGGCATGTCGGAAAATTGCCACCACTCCTGGATTTTTAATAGGAACTTGTCCGTATCGTAGGCTTCGCTGCCAAAATGGAGTTTGCCCGGCATCGGAAGCGTATACCGCAAGGTTGACATCCGTACGAAATGTCGTGTCTGGGGCAGGTGAGGAACTTGCTAAACCTAAGAAAGTAATGATGATTGCAAACATAACGTGCAATTAAATTAATTATGTTTAAAGGAGCAATTTATTCACCGCTCAATAACCTGAAAGAATTATTTTTAAACTCAAATTGGGATTAAATAAAAACTTTCCTATTTTTGCAGTCCCAATTAGGGGAATCACCTATGGTGGATTAGCTCAGTTGGTAGAGCATCGGACTGAAAATCCGTGTGTCCCCGGTTCGAGTCCGGGATCTACCACCATGATTGATTTTAAAGGCCTTTCTTGCTTGCAAGAAGGGCCTTTTTGGTATGTAGCAATTGACCATTTCCACTAAATTTGCTTAATCCTTCAACTTATTCGACAGCATTAGAGAATAATCTGTAAATTGTTTTGAATTTACTTTAAACCTCTATGAATACGTTATCAAGACGCTCCTTGCTGAAAGCAAGTGGTTTAGCAGTTGGAATTTCCCAATTCCCACATGTCGAAAAAGCTAAGCCTGCCGCGAAATACAAGCCCGAACTTTCCCTGAACATGAGTACCATCATGGGTCAAAAGTTGGGCTACATCAAAGAAATTGAAGTCGCCGCCGCTGCGGGTTTTCGCTCCTGCGAAATCTGGATGCCTACGCTTGAGGCCTACCTTAAATCCGGCGGTACCCTCAAAGAAGCTCGTCAACGGGCCGATGACCTCGGCATGAAAATTCAGAATGCCATCGGTTTCGCCCAATGGATCGTCGACGATGAAAATGTGCGTGCCCAGGGCCTCGAACAAATGAAACGTGAGATGGATATGCTTGCCCAGCTAGGTTGCCCGCGCACCGCAGCACCCCCGATGGGTGCGACCCAACAAGCTGGATTGGACCTTCGCAAGGCCGCTGAACGCTACCGCACTGTGCTCGAATTAGGCGCAAAAATGGGGATAAGACCCATCTTGGAAATGTGGGGACATTCCAAAAATCTAAGCAAAGTCTCCGAAGTATTATTCGTTGCGGCAGAAGCGGGTCACCCAGATGCACGCTTGCTTTTAGATGTCTTTCACATCTACAAAGGCGGCTCGTCTGTCGATGCACTTCATGTGGTAGGCCCCGATACCGTCGAAGTATTTCACGTGAACGATTATGTCACTTCCATTGCGCCCGGTCAAATTACCGATGCCGATCGTATTTATGCCGGTGATGGAGACGCGCCCATTGCAAAAATCCTGAATACCCTGAAACCCGAAGTCATTTCACTCGAATTGTTTAATAAGGAATTGTACAAACAAGATCCATTAACCGTCGCTAAAAATGGCCTTGAAAAAATGAAACGTATATTGGCATAAGTGGTGGATACCCTGCCGGGGTCAAAGACCCCGGCAGGGTTCAAAAAAGCAATAATTCTCAAAAAAAACCTAGCAAAAAACTGATGAAAAAAATCTGTTTCCTGATTCTTTTAAGCATCCCGACGCTCGCACAGAAAAACCTCAAGCTGTGGTACGACAAACCTGCGACCTATTTCGAAGAAACCCTCGTACTCGGTAACGGTACACAAGGGGCCACCGTCTTTGGCGGAACAAAAACCGAACAAATTTTCCTCAACGACCTCACACTTTGGTCGGGCGAACCCATGAATCCACGCATGAACCCCGAGGCCTACAAACACCTACCCGGCGTTCGTGAAGCCCTCAAAGCCGAAAATTACCGCGCCGCCGATTCACTCGTGAAAAAAATCCAAGGTAAATTCTCGGAATCCTACGCCCCGCTCGGAACGCTTTACCTCGATTTCCCCGATAAAAACATCAGCCAATACTACCGTGAGCTCGACCTCAATCAAGCGACAGCTAAAGTTCAATATCGCGCCGATGGTAACCTCATCAAACGCGCCTACTTCGTTTCTCACCCCGACAAAATCTTCGCGATCCATTTAAGCAGCGAACAAAAAGGGGGTCTTTCCTTTGCGATTCGAATGAATTCAAAATTGAAGTTTCAGGTGCACACCACCACCAATCACCTGCACATGAATGGCACCGCACCCGTTCGCGCCGACCCGAATTACGTTCGGAAGAAAGATAATCCTATTGTTTTTCAGGCCGACAAAGGGACACGCTTTTCCACGGATGTACTCCTTCAGTCTACCGACGGGAAAGTAACCCGTACCGATACGTCCATTGTTTTTAAAGATGGAACGGACGCAGTCATCCTAGTATCCATGGCGACTAGCTTCAACGGCTTCGACAAAAGTCCTTCCAAAGAAGGACGCAACGACGACTCGCTCGCCCAAAAACAATTGCAAGACGCTAGTTTAATCCCATTCAAATCCTTGGTTGCCCGTCATTTGGCGGATTATCAACCATTTTTCCAAAGAGTGTCGCTTTCACTTGGGGGGAAGCCAGCTCCGGAATTACCTACCGACGAACGCCTACGCCGTTATGCGACAGGTGAATCAGATCCCTATTTAGAAGCCCTGTATTTTCAATACGGCCGGTACTTACTGATCAGCAGCTCTCGAACACCCAAATTGCCAGCTAACCTGCAAGGCCTGTGGAATCCGCATATCCAACCGCCTTGGAGCAGTAATTACACGATGAACATCAATGCCGAGGAGAATTATTGGTTAGCCGAAAATACCAACCTATCCGAAATGCATCAGTCCTTTTTAGGGTTCCTCGAAAACCTCGAAAAAACAGGCCGAATCAGTGCGCAGACTTTTTACAACGCGCCAGGTTGGGTGACACACCACAACTCCGATATCTGGGCGATGACAAATCCTGTCGGGGATTTTGGAAACGGGGAACCGAGTTGGGCCAACTGGCCAATGGGGGCAACCTGGGCATCCACACACCTTTGGGAGCATTACCAGTTTACGCAAGACAAAAAATTCTTGCAGGAAAAGGGCTATCCTTTGATGAAAGGGGCTGCCGAATTCTGTTTAGCATTCATGGTCAAAGACCAAAACGGGAAACTCATGACATCCCCGTCGACTTCGCCCGAAAACAAATTCATTACACCTACTGGTTACATCGGCTCCACACTTTATGGCGGAACGGCAGATTTAGCTATGATTCGGGAATTGTTTTTGGATATCATCGCTGCACAAAACGTTCTTCAAAACGACCCCGCTTTTGTGTCACAGGTGAAAGAAGCATTGGCAAATCTATATCCTTATCAAGTTGGCAAACTCGGGAACCTTCAAGAATGGTACCACGATTGGCCAGATCAAGATCCCAAACACCGCCACCAAAGTCATTTGTATGGTCTTTTCCCGGGCAATCACTTGACGGTGGAGGAAACTCCAAAATTGACTGATGCCGCCAAGAAAACCCTGGAGATAAAAGGGGACGAAACAACCGGTTGGTCCAAAGGCTGGCGCATCAACCTCTGGGCGCGCCTCAAAGACGGGGACCATGCCTACAAGATGTATCGCGAACTTCTCAAATACGTTGAGCCCGATGGAGTCAAAATCAATTACCAACGCGGCGGTGGAACCTATCCGAACCTTTTTGACGCACACCCTCCCTTCCAAATCGACGGAAATTTTGGAGGTGCAGCGGCCGTAGCTGAAATGCTTGTGCAGTCAACTTCTTCGAAGATTTACTTACTACCTGCGTTGCCAAAAGCCTGGGATTCCGGAGAAGTCAAAGGGCTAAAAACACGCGGCGGCTATACGCTTAACATGACCTGGGCCAATGGCAAAGTGAAAGACTTTAGCTTGACCCGAAAAGGCGGTGGAACCGTTGATGTGCAAGTGAATGGAGCTTGGAAAAAAGTAAAGGCCAACTAACTATTTGGCATAAATTAAAAGCCCTAACCCGAGGATGTATAAAGCCAACATGAGCTTTAGCATTCCTTGGGTTTTTGCGTCACTGCCCTCAAACTCCTTCCATACATAAATTCCCCAAAGGGCTGCGACAACCGTCGCTCCCTGACCCAAGCCATAAGAGATGGCTGTACCCGCTTTTTCGGAGGCCAAAATACTGAAGGCCATCCCCACAAACCAAATGGCGCCGCCCAACATACCCACACCATGATCTTTTAAACTTCCACGGAAATAATCCGCAAAGCTCACCGGCGCACCCTGAAACGGACGATACATTTGTAAGGTGTTAAAGAGCAATGAACTTCCTAAAATTCCGACCGCAAAAAAGACCAGTGCAGAATACGGAGTCAATTTACCTGCTTCTGGAATCGAGAAATTAATTACCATGGAATTAGCCACATACTTATAAAATAAGCCCATCATGCATCCACTGACAACGGCAATCAGCAAACCTTTCACCGACATCCCCGTCGACCCGCGCTTCCCATAAGCCCAAGCATTCAGGATGATCGCCAACGTAATCAAAGCAACTCCGCCGAAAATGATTGCCGGATTACCCGTGGGACTATCCAAATAATTCACCAAAACACCCAACACCAAAGCGATCCCTATGCCCACTGGAAATGCCACCGACATCCCCGTGATTCCAATCGCGGCTACTAATAATATATTGGCTGCATTAAATACCGCCCCACCGATTAAGGCGGATTGAACATTTTCAGAACTTGCCTGATCCAAATCGGCGAGAAAGCTCCTTCCCGCATCTCCCGAACTTCCCAGGGTCAATGCAAGCAGCAATGACGCCAGCAATATTCCAATCGAATAATCCCAATAAAATAATTCAAAGCGCCAAGCGGAGGTGGTGAGTTTTTGGGTATTGGCCCAAGAACCCCAGCATAACATAGTTACCACGCAAAGACATACAGCTGTCGTATAGGTTTCGATAATGAACATAGTGCAGTGATTTAAAGATTTCCTAAGCGATAATTTTTTGGGTCTGTCACGCGAATGGCCTTGTCCTGATAGATCAAAATATCCGTCAATTTGCATTCGTAACCTGCCGTTGGATTTGTCAACTTCAACTTCACATCATGCTTGCCCGATTTCAAATCATATTTCCAAGTTACCTCATGACGTCGCGTGGTAAAGGACACCGGTAATTTTACATGTTCCATCAAAGCACCATCCACCCAAACTTCCAAATCGAATGCATGCGGATCCAATGACGCCCATTTGGCCATCTCACCCTTCACGACAAATCCCGTTCCCTCGAATTGAAATTGATATTCCTCCTTCAAGGGCTTATTCACCCAAATCCGATCCACCGGATACACATCCGTAAAACTCTGCTCAAATGGCACTGCTTTTGGGGCTTCCAACGGAATCTGAATTTGATTCTCCGAAATCTTACCCCCACGCATTTCGATGTTTTTCAAGGCATGTCGGTAACCAATCTCATACACCTTATTCAAAGACGTCGTCGTATACTTGAAGTCGATATCCTCCGCCTCCTTCAATCCCAATTTCCAGTAGGCAGGGATTTTATCATAGCCCAACATCGTCCCTAAAATACCGGCTGCCGATGATGGATTGCAATCCGCATCCTGTCCACAGCGCGTCGCAATCTCAACTGTCTTGCCAAAGTCCCCTTGACCATACAACAATCCGATCACCACATAAGCGGAATTGACCGTTGCATCGATGTTGAACGGCGCAAAAACCCCATCCGGGCAACCAATATCGTCCGACCATTTGTTTTGAACCTCTAACCAAGTCTTCCGCCAATCCGTTGGGTATTGTTTATGCCAACGAATCACATCCGAAATGCATTTGTAGTAATTACTCTGTGCCGGGATCGTCTTCAATGCCTCGCTGACAATTGTATTGATGTCGTTGTGCACAAAAGCCAAGGTATAACAAGCCCCTAAATAAACGCCGCCGTAATAGCCATCGCCGTAGTTCATGATGTGTCCGATTTTATCAGAAATTTGCGAGGCCGCATTCGGCATCGCCGGGGACATTAAACCCGCAAAATCACATTCGATTTGGTAATCAATGCAGTCGGCATGTGGGTTGTTCTTCCAATGTCCGGAAGCTGGGGGCATCATGCCATTCAAAATATTGTATCGACCTGCTTGATTCGCATGCCAAAGGGCATAACCAGCTTGCGCATATGCCTTCGCATGGGAGGCAATCGGTGCTTGTAAACCCTCTCGCTCAAAGACCTCCACGAAGGTTAAGTCCATGTATAAGTCATCGTAAAGTCCCGGGTTTTCCAGCATCGTTTTTTTCAAATAGCCATCATACCAGGGCACAGGTTGATACGAGTTAATCATTGTTCCATTGTAACGGAATTCCATGGGACCGCCGAAGGTTACCCCGATTGTTTGCCCGGCCCAGCCCCCTTTGATTTTGTTTTTTAATGCAGCAGGGCTGATGTTCAGCATCTTGGTTTGTGCGGATGCCAAGAAGGCAAATAGCAAACAGGGGATAAGAAATAAGAATTTTTTCATCGTTTAGGTTGTAGGTTTTGATAGAGGAATTTTTTCATGATGCGGTCGATAAACGCCGAGGTATCGATGCGAATGCCAATTTCTGCATTGGGGCTTTTATTTGGAAGGATTCGAGTAAAACCCTTTTCATCCACATCGATGTGCACTTTTTCCGTTTGAAACAAGCTAGGAAAAGCTTCCATGCCAATGGCCACGGGGTCAAAAAGGGTAGGAGTTTCATTTCCCCAAAGCACATATAATCCGCTTAATGCATTGGTGAGTGGCGATTGACGCTGTAAAATTCGGTCACGATTTGCACGATCTAATTTGACCATCGCGGTGACATCCAATCCTGCATAAATAATTTTGGCTCCCGAGTGCACGAATTTTTTCGCTGCTGGAATATCTACAGCGACATTCCATTCCGCATCGATGGGTTCTT
>Ga0228702_1000418_pt1 | contig 33413 bp, 27 predicted proteins | sample McNCre217_Aug_MG_2_FD_178018 | JGI IMG/M metagenome (GOLD analysis project Ga0228702, IMG submission 178018) | Freshwater microbial communities from McNutts Creek, Athens, Georgia, United States - 20-17_Aug_MG | ecosystem: Environmental > Aquatic > Freshwater > Creek | place: USA: Georgia...
GCCCGCAGCCAGGCCAAGCAAATGTTTGGCAACGAGTTTGTGCCCGAAAAACCCCGCGTTTACACGGGCAAGAACAAGAACGCGCAGGAGGCCCACGAGGCTATCCGCCCATCTGGTGAAGTTTTCCGCACTCCGGCCGAGGTTGCCAACCAACTATACGGTCGTGCACTTGAGCTCTATGACCTGATCTGGAAGCGAACCATTGCCTCCCAGATGCAGGACGCTCGTGTTAGCACCACCACCGCCAAGATTTCGGTTGAGCCGCTAAACGGAACTCACTTTGCTTCGGCAGACTTCAGCGCCAGCGGAACAGTGGTTACTTTCCGTGGTTTTCTGGCGGCCTACGAGGAGAGCCTCGACGAGTCGCGCAACGATGACGAAGAAAAAGACGAAAAGAAGTTGCCAAACCTGGAAGTCGGGCACGCGCTTACTGCCATCGATGTGTTTGCTAAAGACCACCAAACACTTCCACCTCCTCGTTACACCGAGGCAAGTTTGGTGAAGGCTCTCGAAGAAGACGGCATTGGTCGACCTTCCACCTACGCCGCCATTTTGAGCACCATCTTGAACAAGGGTTACGTGTCAAAACGCGGCCAAGCCCTGGTGCCGGAGTGGATTGCGTTCACCGTGACTCGCTTCTTGGAAGAGAACTTTGGCACCCTGGTGGACTATGACTTCACAGCCAGCATGGAGGAAGACCTAGACCAGATTGCCGATGGCAAGTTGGACCAAAAGGAATGGCTTCGCGGCTTCTACTTTGGCGAAAACGGTGGTTTTGGTCTGGTGAAGAACGTTGAGAACCTGCAGGACCAGGACCCAAGACTCATCAACTCGATGGTCCTGAGCGAGAAGGTAACACTTAGAACCGGCAAGTTTGGGCCTTACCTGGAGGTCCAGTTGGAACCGGGTGCGGAGGGTGCCGACGAAACCGGTCGCCGCGTGGTGAACATTCCCGAGGAACTGGCTCCCGATGAGTTGACCCTGGTGAAGGTGCAAGAACTCATCGATGCGCCTGTTATGACCGACCGTGTCTTGGGCGTGGATCCGGAATCCGGGCTCAACGTGTTGGCCAAGGATGGTCGTTACGGCCCGTATGTGACCATTGACGACTCCAACGCCAAGAAGCCAAAGACCGCGAGCCTGTTCAAGACCATGTCTTTGAATGAACTGACGATTGAGCAAGCCTTGCAGCTGCTTTCGTTGCCGCGCGAGGTTGGAACCGACCCAGCCACAAAGGAAGTCATTACCGCCCAGAACGGCATGTACGGTCCTTACCTGTTGCGCGGAACCAGCGGACGCGACAGCCGCAAGTTGGAAACCGAAGAGCAGATCTTCAACATCACCCTTGAAGAAGCACTGGCCATCTATGCGCAGCCTCGCACCCGCGCGGCTCGTGGTGCTGCCGCCGCTCCGCTCAAGGAGTACGGCACCGACCCAGCCAGCGGTGGGGTAGTGGTTGCAAAGACCGGGCAGTTTGGACCATACGTGACCGACGGCTTTGTGAACGCAACCATTCCTAAAGACGAGCCCGCCGAGGAGATGTCTAACGATCGGGCCTACGAGCTGCTTGCGATTCGTCGCGAAAAGCTGAATCTGGAACCCGGTGTGGCACCCGCAAAAACCAGCAAAGCCGGGGCTCGCAAATCCGCTCCCGCTCGCACCGTAAAGCGCGGCACCACCCGTAAGAAGTAGCTGTGTCCGGTCTGTTCATCACCTTTGAAGGCATAGATGGCGTGGGGAAATCAACCCAGGCCAACCTGTTGCAGCAATACCTCGAGGAGCTTGGCCACAGCGTGGTTCGCACTCTTGAGCCGGGTGGAACCGAACTCGGCCACCAAATTCGTGAGTTGTTGCTGCACCGCAAGGGCCACGTGGCTCCGCGCTCCGAGGCTTTGCTGTATGCCGCCGACAGGGCTCACCACGTTGCCACTCTGATTCGTCCGGCTTTAGCCGAGGGCAAGGTGGTTATCAGCGATAGGTACCTCGACTCGTCGGTGGCGTATCAAGGTGCTGGACGAGCTTTGAATCAACATGAGGTTCGCCAGATAAGTCTTTGGGCAGTTGACAACCTGTTGCCTCATCTCACGGTCTTGTTGGACCTGGATGCCGCCACCGCACGCTCTCGGCGCGACTCCACCGGTACCGAACCGGATCGCCTCGAACGCGAGAAGTTGGAATTCTTTGAAGCCACTCGAGCCGCGTTCTTGGAACTAGCCGGCAACGAACCAGATCGATTCCTGGTCATTGATGCCAGTCAATCCGTGGAGCACATGCAGGCACAGATTCGCCACCGCGTAAACACCATGCTGGGATAGAAGTAGGTAGTTTCTGCTTGGATAGTGTTATGACGCCAAACACCAACCTTCCCGTTTGGGACGAAATGGCAGGGCAACCCGAAGCCGTTTCGCAGTTGGAGTTGGCGGTTAGGAATAGAGACTCCGGCGTGCATCACGCCTGGTTGTTCACCGGTCCACCGGGAAGCGGCCGAAGCAATCTCGCTCACGCTTTTGCCGCGGCATTGCTTTGCGATCAAGGCGGCTGCGGAACCTGTAAGTCGTGCCACATGGTTGCCATGGGCACCCACCCTGACATCACCGCAATGGCAACCGAGCGAGTGGTCATTCCCATAGAAGAGATTCGCGCGCTGGTGACCAATAGCTACATGGCAAGCGCCATGGGCCGCTACAAGATCGTCATCATTGAAGACGCCGATCGCATGCAGGAGCGAAGTTCCAACGTGCTACTTAAAGCCTTGGAAGAACCACCCGTTGACACCATCTGGATGCTCTGTGCGCCATCTGAGGCGGATCTATTGCCCACCATTCGCTCGCGCGTTCGTCGTATTGGGCTCAAAGTTCCCAGTGTTGAGGCGGTTGCTCAGTTACTCATTTCGCGTGACGGCATCGATGCCAAGCTGGCCCACCAGGTTGCCGCCGAGAGCCAGTGTCACATTGGCATGGCACGGCGTTTAGCCACAAGCACCGAGGCTCGCAGCCGCCGTCGCGAAACGCTATTGTCCGCGCTCAATATGCGTGGCATCAGCAGTGCCATGTTCACCGCAGACCAGTGGTTGGACATTGCCAAGAAAGACGCCGATGCGCTCACAGCCCAGCGCGATGCCGAGGAAAAGTCCGAACTCATGGCCACGCTTGGTTTGGCTGCCGATGAAACCATTCCTCCCATGTTGCGGAGCGAGTTCAAGAATCTTGAAGAAAGCCAGAAACGCCGTGCCACCAGGAGCCTGCGCGACGGACTCGACCGCATTTTGGTTGATCTGCTTTCGTTGTATCGCGATGTGTTGACTATTCAGCTGAACGCCCAAGTTGCTTTGGTTAATCAGGATCTCGAATCACAAATCTCACAGCTAGCCGAAGTTAGTACCAGCGCTCAAACGCTTCAAAAACTCGATGCCATCGCCACAGCGCGACTGCGCATCGACGCCAACGTAAAAGACTTGCTCGCGCTAGAGGCGCTCGCCGTTGTGCTTCGCAGAAAGGACTAAGTGTTGAGTTCTAAGAAAGTCCGTTTTGTGGCGTTACTGGCATCGATGGCGGTTTTGGTAACCGGAGTTGGTGCAACCTGGGCGGTGTTGCCTGCGCAGGCCCAAAGCGCTACTGTTGTGCCCGCCAAGGCTTTGGCCGCAACCGCCAAGTACCGCTCGCTCGAGGCGTACCTTGCCCAAGATGTCACCTGGAAACAGTGCGCCACCGACACCTATTGCGGTGTGGTGCAGGTGCCTCAAGACTGGAACAACCTAAAGGGTCCCGCCATTGAGCTCTCGGTTGATTTCCACCGCGCTTCGGTGGCTAAGCCGCTCGGCTCCGTGATTTTCAATCCCGGAGGCCCTGGCGCTTCCGGCTACGACTACCTGCTAAACAGCACCGACGGCATTACCACCGCAAAGTTGCTGAAGAACTACAACCTGGTTGGGTTCGACCCTCGTGGGGTTCAACACTCGGCGCCGGTGAAGTGTTATTCAAATGCGGCTTTGGATGATTTCATCTACGGCGACACCGGCTACCCGTTGGGTTCGGCCAAGGACATTGCCGGCACCAAGGCGGGGCTCAGGAAGTTTGCGGCTTCGTGTGCAAAGCGAACGGGAAAACTCCTCGGGTTGGTTGACACCATTAGCGCAGCCAAAGACCTAAACGTAATCCGTGCGGTCATGGGTGATGCCAAGTTGAATTACCTTGGCTTCAGTTACGGCACTTTCCTGGGCAACACCTATGCAGCCCTGTTTCCAAAGCAGGTTGGCCGTATGGTGCTCGACGGCGCAATCGATCCATCGGTGCCGCAGAGCGTTCAGAGCCTGAACCAGATGAAGGGATTCGACCTAGCGCTGCGCGACTACCTGAAGGATTGTCTTAATCAGAGCGGCTGTCCGTTCACGGGTTCCGTTGCCGCGGCGCAATCCAAAATCAGTGCGTTCCTGAAGGGGCTAGAAACCAAGCCAATCACCAGCAGCGATCACAACCGTAAGGTTTCGGTGTGGATGGCACTGAATGGCATAGACATGGCGCTCTACTCAAACGATTACTGGGGTTACCTCACCACGGCTTTCAAGCAAGCTTTTAAGGGTGATGGCACCACGCTGCAGCGATTGGCTGACTTTTATAACGACCGCAACCCTGACGGGACCTACAACTCAAACCAAACCGAGGCCAACATGGCAATCAACTGTTTGGATGGTCGAGAAAGCGCAAATTGGTCTGACATTTTGGCTCAGAACAAGCGGATGCTGGCGGCAAGCCCGGTTTTTGGCCGCTACTGGCAGTTTGGCGGGCTCGCCTGCTTTGGCTGGAAGTATCCGGTGGTAAAACCGCTTCCTAGCTATGCTGCGAAGGGGTCACCAACCATCCTTGTTGTGGGCACCACCAATGACCCTGCAACCCCATACGCGCAGGCGCAGTGGTTGGCACACAAAGTTCTCGCGAACGGCGTGTTGGTCACTTATCAAGGGGAGGGGCACACGGCCTATGGCCGCAACGATTGCGTTAACGCCGCTGTTGATGCTTTCTTCATTGATGGAACGATTCCGGCTGCCGACCCCATGTGTAAGTAGTCGGCTAACTGAGCGGGCTAGAGGAGGAACTCCTCACCACCAGGCTTGGAGTATGGTGCTGAATCATTTGCCTAGTCTTGGGATTTTCCAAACGCTGCAGAGCCATTGTGGCTGCAGCCTTGCCAAGCTCAAAACCGTGAACGTCTACCGTGGTCAATGGAGCCGAGGGGCTCTGGCTTAGTGCGCTGTTGTCGTAGCCAACTACGGCCAAATCTTTACCCAGTTGCAGACTCAGTTGAATAGCGGCGTCCTGAACGCCCAAGGCCGCCTGGTCATTGTGTGCAAAAATGGCGGTTGGTCTGGTTTCTCCAGCGGGGGTCGAACCACTAAGCAACTCGAGAGCCAACTTGGCGTTGACTTCGCGAGAATAGCTACCCTCCACAACAACCGGGTTGAGTTTCGCGGCTCGCATCGCCCTTTGGTATCCCTCTGCACGCTCCAGGTAGCCATCGCTGGGAGGATTGCACAAGAACAAAATGCGTTTGTGCCCCTGCGCGATCAGATGTTCGGTAGCCAACTCCGCTCCGACACGGTTATTGCTGCAAACGGAATCAGCGCCAGCGACCTCGCGCATCACAGACACTAGGTCGAGTCGGCTTGTGTAGCGCTTCAGGTCTTTATCGCTCAACACCAAACCCGCCGCAATCACAATGTCAACGCGGCTCTCCAATAAGGTTTCCAAGGCGTCAACGTCTTTGCTGCCGTCAAGCTTGCCAACAGCCAAAACGGAGTGTTTGCCGGCTGCATCCGTGACTTCTCGAATGCCGTCGTACACCTGCGCAAAAACATCGTTGTGAAGATCCTGCAAGAAAACACCGATGGTGAGTTGCTCCTTGCCAGCCAATTGGGCGGCAACTCGGTTAGGGCGGTATCCCAGCCTCTTGCCCACGGCAAGGATGTGTTCGCGTGTCTCTGGACTAACGCCGTAGGCATCTCGGTATGCCAGAGAAACCAGCGCGCGCGAAACTCCGGCTTTGCGCGCCACGTCTTCCATGGTTACCGTTTGCAAATTTTCCTCCAAGCACTATTATTGACCTTACAATCTAGAGCGCTCTAGAATTTGACGCAAAACTCGTTAAGGAAAGCATGACTAACCAGACCTCGGTTCCCATCGTTGGCATTGCTCCAGATTCTTGGGGCGTGTGGAATGCGGTGGACGCGGCCCAGCCCGGACCTGCCCAGTACCTTCGTGAGGTTCAGGAAGCGGGTTACCGCTGGACCGAGATTGGTCCATACGGTTACCTAGGCGTTGACGCAGCAGAACTGAAGGACAAACTAGCCGCACACCAACTTTCGGTTTCGGCAGGAACTGTGTTTACGGGTCTTCACCGCGGAGCCAGTGAGATTGAAAAGGCCTGGGCTGCGGTTAGTGAAGTTGCGGCTTTGGTTTCGCAGCTTGGAGCCAAGCACCTGATTACTTTGCCCGAGATGTGGGAGCGCAACCACGAGGGTCACGTGACAAGTGAGCGCGAGTTCTCCAACGATGAATGGACCAACGTGCTTGCCGGTCATAGCGAGATTGGCAAGCGCCTGCTGGAGGAATACGGCCTCAAGCAGCAGTTCCACGCCCACGCCGAGACTCAGGTTGGCGACGAAAAAGAGATCGTGCGTTTCTTGGAGGGCACCAACCCACAGTTTGTGAACCTGTGTCTAGACACCGGCCACTACGCGTACTACTTTGGCGACAGCGTTGATCTGATCAACCGCTTCCCAGACCGGATTGGCTACCTGCACCTCAAGCAGGTTGCGCCGGTTCTCATGGCTCACGTACTTAAGAACGAGATTTCGTTTGTGGAGGCCGTGCAGCTTGGCCTGATGGTCGAGCCGCCTCACGGCGTGCCCGGCTATGGGCCGGTGCTAGAGGCAGCTCAAGCAGCTAACCCTGGCCTATTTGCAATCATCGAGCAAGACATGTACCCAGTTGGAGATTTCTCCAAACCCAAGCAGATCGCCATTCGCACTCGCGAATACATCGAGCAGTGCGGAACACCGGTTAGCTTCCAGTAACCGCAACCTCCCTGAAAGCACTTACCCAAAACCACAACCATGCAATACAAAAACCACGTAAAACCAAAACCACGTAAACAGGAGTTAACATGAGCAAGGCAATCAGAGTTGCAGTCATCGGTGCAGGTATGGCTGGTCAGGCACACGCGTTCGGCTACCGAAACGCTTCCATGGCTGTTTCCACCACCCTCAAAGTTGAGCTGGTGGCTATTGCCGACCCAAACCTTCCGCTAGCGCAAAAGGTTGCAGATCGCTACGGCTTTGCCAACGCGGTGGCAAACATCGATGAAGTGATCAACGACCCAAACATTGACGTAATCAGCGTTGCGCTTCCAAACTTCTTGCACGGTGAAGTGCTGCCAAAGGTGCTGGCATCGGGCAAGCACGTTTTTGCCGAGAAGCCAATCGGTCGCACCCTGCCTGAAGCCACCGCGCTAAAGGTTCTGGCCGACCAGGCCAAGGGCCTCACCGGTGTGGGTTTCTCATTCCGTCGTTTGCCCGGTCTTGCGGCACTGGCCGATGCAGTTGCCAAGGGAAAGCTGGGCGAGATTCACACCGTTCGCGCCTGGTACAACGCCGACTACGCGGCCAACCCAAAGGGCGCGCTCAGCTGGCGCTACGCGTCTGAGCAAGCCGGTGCGGGTGCGCTGCTCGACATTGGTGCCCACGCGATTGACGCCATGCACTTTGTTGCTGGCAAGGTTGCCAAGGTGAACAACGCGACCCTACGCACCGTGATTACTCAGCGCCCAAAGCCTGTAGCCGGAGCCATTGGCCACGGCGGTTCCGACTCCAACGAGTACGGCCCAGTCAACAACGATGACATTGCCCTGCTCTCGGTAACGCTCGAGAACGGCGCAATTGGTCAGGTTGCCCTCAGCCGCATTGCCTACGGCATTCCAAACTCGCTTGGCGTTGAGGTGCACGGAACCAATGGTTCGGGCAGTTTTGACAGTATGAGCAGCGGTGAGTTCCACCTGTTCATCAACAATGAATCCGACTCGGTTTTCAATGGTGCCCGCCGTGTTATCACCGGACCGGCTCACCCTTACTTCACCGATGTAGCAGCCATGCCTGGCGGAGGCGTTGGAACCGGTTACGCCGAGGCCTTCACCGCCGAGATTCAGGAGTTCCTGAACTGCGTGCAGACTGGCAAGGCTATGGACACCAACTTTGAGACAGCGCTAAACATGATGCGTGTGGTTGAGGCGGCTTTGAAGTCAAACGAAACCGGTAACCCTGTAAAGCTGTAAACGGTTTGGGTGCGTTGCCTCACCCATAGCAAGAAACCCGGCCCCATGACGAGAGGGGGCCGGGTTTCTGTTTATCCATAATCCAAGTCGTTCGCATCATAACGACTTCATAACCTCTGGAATAAAACCCATTTCTAGAGTGTTTTTCCATGGCTAGGCTCGGACTTGGAGTGTTAAATCGCTCCGCGTCTTGGCAATGACGCCAAGGCGCACCTTATGAACATTGGAGTTCAATGGGATCGTCAGAGGATGAGAAGGTCTGGCAAGAGGTACAAGCCAGCCCCGAGTTCCAAGATCTAAAGCGCAAGTTCCGCCGGTTTGCATTCCCGCTCACAGTGGCGTTCTTGGTTTGGTATTTCCTTTATGTTGCACTAACCGCCTTTGCTCGCGAATGGGTAAGTACACCAGTTTTCGGCAACATCAACATTGCATTCATTTTGGGTGTGCTTCAGTTTGTTTCAACATTCGTGATCATGTACCTATACGAGCGCTACTCGACTCGCGTGCTTGACGCACCAAGCGAATCGCTCCGCGACAAGGTAGATAAGGAGCTGGCCAAGTGAATTCAACAACCCTGAGCGCCATTCTTTTTGTGGCATTTGTTGCCTTCACTCTGGTGTTGGTTTTCCGTGCAGGCCGTACTAACAAGAAGTCTTCGGACTTCTACGACGGCGGCGGAAGCTTCTCCGGATTCCAAAATGGTTTGGCAATTGCCGGTGACTACATGTCGGCAGCATCGTTCCTCGGTATTGCAGGAACCATCGCGCTATTTGGTTACGACGGTTTCCTTTACTCCATCGGCTTCCTAGTTGCCTGGCTTGTTGCACTCTTGCTAGTTGCAGAGCCGCTTCGCAACTCGGGCCGATTCACCATGGGAGACGTGCTTTCGTTCCGAATGCGCCAGTTGCCAGTTAGAGGGGCTTCGGCTACTTCCACTTTGGTGGTTAGCATTTTTTACCTCATGGCACAGATGGTTGGAGCTGGAGCTCTCGTATCGCTCCTTCTGGGCATTACCGATGAGGCTGCCAAGAACTGGATTATTGGTGGAGTTGGAATCCTGATGATCATCTACGTAACCGTGGGTGGCATGAAGGGAACCACGTACGTTCAGATTGTGAAGGCATTCCTTCTCATGATTGGCGCCATCCTCATGACCTTGATGGTGCTTTGGCACTTTGGCTTCAACATCAGCGATCTGCTAGGCGCGGCCCGTGATGCTTCTGGCAAGGAAAACTTCCTGAGTCCGGGGCTCAAGTTTGGTAAAGACGTTCTTGACGCCACTACCGGCGTGGTAGACCCAACCAAGACCCTCATCAGCAAGTTAGATCTGATTAGTTTGGGAATGGCTCTGGTTCTTGGAACCGCAGGCCTACCTCACATCCTGATTCGTTTCTACACCGTGCCAACTGCAAAGGCCGCGCGCAAAAGCGTTAACTGGGCAATTGGTAACATCGGTGCCTTCTACCTGATGACAATTGCTCTCGGTTTTGGTGCTGCCGCACTGGTGAGCCGCACAACGCTCTTCCGCGGCTACAAAGTTGACGCCAATGGATGTTTGGTAAATGCCGCGGGTCTTCCAATTGAGGATGCCGGGAATGCCTGTACCAAGTTGGATCAGTTTGCCTCTTCGAGCGCCGCTGTTCACGCTGCGGCTGTGCCGGTCGATCCGTCCGGCAACGTTGCAGCTCCGCAGTTGGCTCAGTTCCTGGGCGGTGGTGTAGGGACCACTGGTGGAGCGGTCATGCTGGCTGTGATTGGAGCCATCGCCTTCGCAACCATTCTGGCAGTAGTGGCTGGCCTAACTTTGGCTAGCTCGTCATCGTTTGCACACGACCTGTACGCAAACGTAATCAAGCGTGGCAAGGCTTCCCCAGAGTCTGAGGTTCGCGTGGCAAAGATCAGCGCAATTGTGATCGGTGCTATCGCGATTGTGTTGGCTATTGGAGCGCAAAAGCTAAACGTGGCCTTCTTGGTTGCAATCGCCTTCGCGATTGCGGCATCGGGCAACCTGCCTGCTGTGCTTTACTCACTGTTCTGGAAGCGTTTCAATACGCGCGGTGCTGTGTGGGCCATCTACGGAGGTTTGGCATCGGCTTTGATTCTGTTGGTATTCTCGCCAAACGTCTCAGGCTTGCCAACGTCGCTGATTCCGCTGGTTGAGGGAGGCCCACGCTGGGACCTCTTCCCACTTGCAAACCCCGGTTTGGTTTCGATTCCACTTGGATTCCTGTTTGGCTGGCTGGGTACCATTACCAGCAACGAAAATAACACTGCAAAGTACGCCGAACTCGAGGTTCGTTCCATGACCGGAGCTGCAATCGGCAAGGCTGTACAGCACTAGTAACTAGCTAAAAACCCGGCATCGATGGAGTTTCATCGGTGCCGGGTTTTTTCTTTCTTCTTTTGCCCAATCAGGCGCCATAGGGACTATGTTTGTTACAAGGTTTTACTTGCACGAGCAAGTAAAACGAACCAGATTTCTTGATGCAGAAAGGTCTATCGTGTCGGATTTGAGAGTTGCAGTTGTTGGAGCCGGGCTCATGGGGGCGGACCACGTGATCCGAATTGAGAACCGCATCATTGGGGCCCAGGTGTCGGCGATTGTTGAGCCTGACGAAGGGCGTGCAAAAGCAGCACTCGAGACAGCACCTAATGCAACCTGGTATCCAAACATTGAGGCCGCGATTGCTGCAAAGGCCATGGATGCGGTGCTAATTGCAACCCCGGGCCAGTTCCACGAGCCAGTGCTCTTGCCCGCACTTGTCGCAGGACTCCCAATCTTGTGTGAAAAGCCGCTCACGGCAGACGCCGCCTCCAGCCTAAAGATTGTTGAGGCGGAGGTTGCCGGCGGTAAGCAGCTGATTCAGGTTGGTTTTATGCGTCGCTTTGACGCCGGCTACCAGCAGCTACGTGAACTCATCACCAGCGGTAAGCAGGGCGAGCTGCTGGGCTTGCACTGTGCCCACCGCAACCCATCGGTGCCTGAGGGCTACCACAACGACATGCTGATTTTTGACTCGGTGGTTCACGAGATTGACGTGGTTCGATTCCTAACCGATTCGCCGATTAAGAGCATTCAGGTTCGCCACATGAAAAGAAACGCCTTGAACTTCCCTCACCTCAACGAACCGATTCTGGCGTTGCTTGAAACCGAGAGCGATGTTTTGGCAACCGTGGAGATGAACGTTTCCGTGCAGTTTGGCTACCAGGTAAAGACCGAGGCTGTTTTCCAAAAGGGAATCGCCGAGATTGGTCGTACCGCCGGCATGACCACCTTCTTTGATGCCCAAATTGCTACCGAAGAGCACGTAACTTTCAAGACTCGTTTTGCCGCCGCCTACGACACCCAGATTCAGCGTTGGGTGAATGCGGTTCACAAGGGCACCATCGATGGACCTAGCGCGTGGGATGGCTATCTCGCGGCTGCCGCGGTGGAAGCCGGAGTAAAGGCTCTCAACTCGGGTATTCAGGAGCAGGTGGAATACGCGGCCAAGCCGGCCTTCTACAACTAGGTTGCCTGGCCGCTTGGCACCTAGAATCTAAGCATGGCAGGGAAACCCTCAAGCGATAAGCAGGCGCAGCGCCAGCCCACTATGGCCGATGTGGCCAAGCGGGTTGGCGTTTCTCGTCAGCTGGTGGGTTTGGCGTTTCGAGACGCACCGGGTGTTGGAGCCGAGACCGCGGCAAAGATCAAAGCCGTGGCAAAAGAGTTGGGTTATCGGCCCAACCTTGCCGCGCAAACCCTTCGAGGCGCCACTTCAAACTACATTGGCCTGATGTTCCATGTGGATCAGTCATCCATGCAAGGAATTGTCCAGGCCATTTACAAATACGCCAAAGCCGCCGGCTATAACGTTGTGCTCTCCGCGGTATCCGATTCCCACAATGAGCGCGAGGCCATTGAAGAACTTCTCGGCCATCGTTGCGAGGGGTTGATCATTGCCAGTTCGGAAATGTCACAAACGCGGCTGCAGAAACTAGCTCGCGAGATACCCATGGTGAGCCTTGGGCGTCGAATTGAAAACGTGCGAGCCGGCGTGGTTTCGTCCAAAGGCGAAGCCGGAATATTCGACATCACCCAGTACCTAATCGGGCTGGGTCACAGCGATATTGGCTACGTTTACGGCAAGGAAATGGGAGACGCCCAGTATCGTCTTGAGGGCTATCTTGCCGCAATGGAGTCCCACAAGTTACCAACCCGCGTGGTTACAGTTTCCGGCGACTTTGCCGAGCGTGGCGGGGCGTTTGCGGCCGAGCACTTCCTTAAGGAAAATCTGCCGACCGCAATTGTTTGCAACAACGACCAAGCGGCTTTTGGCCTCACACACCGATTGCTGCAAGCGGGCGTTCGCATTCCGGAAGACATTTCGGTCACGGGCTACGACGACACCATTGCGCAATATCCATTCCTAGACTTCACCACGGCGCGCCAGGACCCCGAGGAACTGGCCGAGAACGCCGTCAACGATCTTGTGGCTCGCATTAGGGGAGAGAAGTACCTGTCCGAGACGTATTTGACCAGCGCCAAGCTGGTTATCAGGTCTAGCACGAGCAAGCCTCGCGCAGATTCAATTTTGCGGTTTCAGCTAAGCAAATAAAGGGCTTTGGCGCTTGCACGAGCAAGTAAATAAATTGATTTTTGTTTATCAAAGCGTTATCTAAATTTCACATTTTCCACTTGCACGAGCAAGTAAAACGGCTATCTTAGAGATAGAGGAATTGTTGCCTCTCGTCAGGTTTATCGCCTAGGTGCCGATCACCTAGGCGATAAATCATTTAACGGGATTCCAGTCTCGGCCTTCGCCATTGCTGGCCTGGTAGGGCGGCAATACACGCTCCAAGTTAAACCAAAAGGCCCCGGCTATCTGCCGAGGCCTTTTAGCTTTGACGCTAGGACTTCTTTGAGTTCTTACGCTCATCGATGATGATTGCAACGATGATGATGCAACCCTTAACCACGATCTGCCAGAACGGAGATACGTTTAGAAGGTCTAGACCGTTGTTGATTACACCAATCAGAAGTGCGCCAACCACGGTTCCCCAGATGGTTCCAATACCGCCCTTAAAGCTGGTTCCACCGATGATGGTTGCGGTAATGGCGTCGAGCTCAATACCGGTGCCCAGGGTGGAGTTACCCGAACCGATACGTGCGGACCAGAGCACACCGGCAAGACCCGCCAGCAGACCGCTCATGGTGTAAATCAACAGAGTTACGCGAGGGATGCTAATGCCCGAAACACGTGCAGCCGTTTCGTTTCCACCAATCGCGTAGGTGAAGCGACCAAACTTGGTGTAGTTGAGCAGGAAGGTGGCAACTACCGCAACCAGCACAAACAGCACAACCGGTACCGGAATGCCCGAGAGCGGCTGGTTAGGGTCATTGAAAATGTATCCCTGGCCAAGGTAGTTGTAGTCGTCCTTTAGGCCGGAGAATGGGCGTCCGTCACCGGTGTAGATGTAAGCCAAACCGCGTGCAATCGACATCATTCCCAGGGTGGCAATAAACGGCGCCAAGCGGAACTTGGAAATCAGCACGCCGTTGATGAAACCTGCAAATGCGCCCACACCGAGTCCGGCGAGAACTGCAACAACAACAGGAACGTCAATGCCCTGGAACTTCACCAGCGCACCCCCAGGCACCTGTGCCAAGCTGGCAGCTACCACGGCGGAAAGTCCCAGGATGGAACCTACAGATAGGTCAATACCAAGCGTGATAATCACAAAGGTCATGCCCACACCGATGATTCCAATGGCGGAAACCTGGCGAATCACGTTCACCAAGTTGACCGGCTCGATGGAGTTGCCGTTGGTAAGAATGGCCAAAGCGGTTACAAACAGGATCAGAATGCCGATGATCATGTACTTGCGTACAAACTCACCAAGTTGGAAACCCTTCTTGATCACCTGAAGTGAAGAAGTGGTTGGGGTCTGGTTGCTCATTTTTGTTTCTCCTTGCGCTGCCAACTAGGCAACTGCTTCTTCGCTAAAACGGGTTGCTAGTTCCATAATGTTTTCCTGGGTCGCTTCTGCGCGTGAGACTTCGCCAACCAGGCGGCCTTCGCACATAACAACCACGCGGTCGCTCATGCCTAGAATCTCAGGCATTTCGCTTGAAACCATGATGATTGCCTTGCCTTGCTTGGCCAGCTCGCTCATCAGGCGGTGAATCTCACTCTTTGCGCCAACGTCGATTCCACGAGTTGGTTCATCGATGATCAAGATGTCCGGGTCGGTAAGTAGCCAGCGCGATAGGAGTACCTTCTGCTGGTTTCCACCCGAAAGGTTCTGAATCTGCTGGTTGAGCGAAGGCGTCTTGAGTGCAAGTGCCTGACGTTGCGCCTCGCACTCTTCTTCGATCTGACGTTTGCGCAGAATTCCACCTGGAGCAAAGCGCGAAAGAGCGGCAACCGACATGTTGTCGCGCACCGAAAGAACTCCCATGATGCCGGTCTTCTTACGGTCTTCGGTTAGGAGACCCAGTCCGGCTTCAATGGCCTGGTGAGGCTCGCGAATCTTTACTTCCTTGCCCTTTACTTTGATGGTGCCAGATTCCGCAGCGTGAATGCCGAACACGGTCTCGAGCACCTCGGTGCGGCCAGAGCCCATCAGGCCGGCAAAACCAAGGATCTCGCCGCGACGAACCTGGAACGATACATCTTTCACCTGACGACCACGGTTTAGGTGCTCTACCTCAAGAATGACATCGCCAATCTCCGCTTCGCTTTTAGGGAAGAGGTGGGTGAGTTCGCGGCCAACCATAAGTGCAATTAGGCCGTTGCGGTCCATCTTGGCGGCGGGCTCGGTGGCAACCCAAGTTCCATCGCGGAACACGGTCAGCTCGTCTGAGATAGCAAAAACTTCATCCATTTTGTGGGTGATGTAAATGATTGCGGTGCCGGCGGCACGGAGTTTGGCAATCATCGCGTGAAGGCGTGCAACCTCGCGCTCCGTAATCGCCGAAGTTGGCTCGTCCATGATGATGATCTTGGAACCAAATGCAATCGCCTTGGCAATTTCCACCATCTGCGCCTGAGCCACACTGAGAGTCTTCATCTGAGCAGAGGGGTCAATGTTGATGCCCCACTCGTCGAATACCTTCTGTGCAGCTTCAATCATGGCCTTCTTACTTACCATGCCGGCTTTGTTTCTAAGTTCGCGCCCTAGGAAGATGTTTTCCGCAGCGGTAAGTTCAGGAACAAACATGAGTTCCTGGTGGATCATTGAGATTCCGTGAGCCAGACCATCTCGAGGGTCTTGGATGCTCACCTGCTCACCTTCGATGAGAATGGTTCCCTCGTCCAATGTGTAAACACCGGCCAGAATCTTCATGAGGGTTGATTTGCCCGCGCCGTTTTCACCCATTAGCGAGTGTACGGTTCCGGGGCGAAGTTTGAATTGAACGTCGTTCAGAGCTAAAACACCTGGGAAACGCTTAACGATTCCCTGCATCTCAACAATGTATTCACCCATTTGTTACTACTTTCGTTTTCACTTCTTTGTGAAAGTTGGCCGGACCGGCTAACCGGTCCGGCCAACTTCAGGTGTTGCTTTTTAGATTACTTGCCGGCGAAGTCGGCCATGTTGTCTAGAGTTACCAGCTGGTAAGGAACGTCAACGTAGTCAGGTACGGTCTTCTTGTTGATCAAGTCGATCGCAGCCTTAACGCCGCCGCCACCCTGGCCGCCTGCATCCTGGAATACGGTAGTTGCAAGCTCGCCAGCCTTCAGCGAAGCAAGTGCATCTGCGGTTGCGTCAACGCCACCAACAAGGATGCCACCAGCGCCAAGCTTCTTGCCCGCTGCCTTTAGAGCGTTGATTGCACCGAGTGCCATCTCATCGTTGTTTGCACAAACGATCGAGAAGTCAACGCCGGACTGCAGCCAGTTCTCCATAAGAGCCTGACCCTGTGCGCGGTCCCAGTTAGCGGTTCCGGTCTTTACAACCTTCATGCCAGCGTTCTTTGCAACTACGTCGTTGCAACCCTTGGTGCGGTCAAGAGCGGCTTCGTTAGTAACTTCACCCTCCATGATTACAACGTTGCCCTTGCCACCGGCAAGCTTTGCAAGCTGCTCCATTTCCAGGGTTCCGGAAACAAGCGACTGCGATCCAACGTAAGGAACGCCCGATGGCAGGTCAGCTGGCTTACGGTTTACGTAAATCAGAGGAATGCCGGCTTCCTGTGCAGCCTGAGTCATTGGGCCAGCAGCGCTGGTGTCAACGGCTACAACGAGGATTGCGTCAACCTTCTGCGAGATGAAGTTCTCTACCTGGCTCAGCTGGGTGTCAACCTTGTTGTCTGCAGCAACAACGGTGAGGTCTGCGCCCTCAGCCTTTGCCTCTGCGGTCATACCATCGGCAACCTTCTGAAGGAATGCGTCCAGAACAGGGAACGATGCACCAATCTTGATGGTCTTAGTGCTGCTGTCGCTTGCTGCGGTGTTGCTTGCGGCACAGCCGGTCAGCACGAGCGCGGAAGCAGCGATGAGGGCAACTGCGCCGCTCAGCTTGCTGAATTTCTTCATTGAACCTTCCAATCAATAAAACAATCCAAGGATCAGTAATCCTATGAATTCCTTCACAGGGCTTTCCTGTGAGGAGGAAGGTTGCACTCTCGTCAAGAGTCAAACTATCTCATGGAAAGGAGTTTGTATTGACATAAAGACATAAGTTACCAAATCGTTGCTTGGCCTGTTACAAAGCGGGATTCATGTCAGCGAGCTGGTTGTTTAGCGCACAAAAATGACAGTAAACGGTTCCTTTGCTCGGTCATTTAGCTTCCACCGATAGGTGTTGATCTGAGGTGTAGCCACTGTCACCTCGAACCATGGGCCGCGCGGGTATGAAGCATCGCTGCATTCAAAATCCACCGATGGACCCCATGGGCGCGAATAGGTGTACCCTTTTCCAAGTTCGCGCCACTCACCGTTCACCAACTGCTCCAACTCAACTTCATTGAGGTTGGAATAGCAGAAAACGGAAGCAATGGGCATGGTGCCGGTAGGGCAATAAACCACAGGTCCTTGACCGTCGTTTAGGTAATCCAAGAGCTTAACAAAGCAATCGGCCCGCAGATCCGTGCGCTGGGTGTAACCCTTCCAAACTCGCAGCGTGAGCACGTTTACACCGCCGGCACTAGCACCAATGTAAAGTCGCCGTTCTGAGTCAATTGTGAAGTCACCTCGGCAACTTTGGTCGCCTGCATACATTAGGTCGCAACTAATGGTGTTGTGCATCACTCCGAGATTGTGGAAAACCTCGTGTACCCAAGTCTTGGCGGCATAGTGGGCAAGTCCATGCCCAGAACCGTTACAGTTGCTCGAGTTTTTTATGTCCAATGCCACCACGGCAGCCAGCCCCGGCCTGTCTGCCCAACCACAGTAATCGGCATTCAAGTTTGGGATATCCACAAAGAACACGTAGTTCTTCCGGTTTGTCCCTGGATTGGCAAAGGGATTCAGCTGCTTCATTAGAGCTGGCAACTGAGTTGGTTTTAGGGCGGCTAGTTCATCCGTGGAGTAGCTGGACTTTAGATATGTCACATCGGGCGCCAGATCCGTTGCGTCAATCGCAAAACTCTGCCCAAGTTCGGCTTTTAGGAAAGCGTTTCCCTCATTTAGAAGTCGGGCTATGTAGCCGTTAGTGTCTAGTTGCCGATCGGGTTGATCGGCTGGTTGAACATAAATCGGATGAATTTGCCAACCGTCAACGGTGTCTGGTTGATCAGCCGTTGCCCGCTGAACCACGGCAAATGTGACCGCGAGTTTTGCGGGCTTAAACTTGGCAGTCCCGGACTGAGTGAACACAAGCTTGCAGAAGCCAACCGAGATTGGGCTAACCGTGGTCACGGTTGCTTTACAAACCTCTGGAGTGGCGTTTGTTACTTTGAGCGCCAGCCCAGAACTGGCCTTTGCCTTGAGTTTGAGCGAATCGCCGGACACGTCAATTTGGCTATAGCCCGCCCAGGTGATTTTTTGTGACTTCTTAGTAGCCGCGCTTGCCGCGGTAACAGGCAATAGGGGAGTAACGAACAAGGCAGCGATGGTTGCTATAGCGCTAAATTTGACCACGCCACTAAATCCCCGGTGCTTCACGAGCCACCTAGGAGAATCGAACTCCTGACCTGCTCTTTACGAGGGAGCTGCTCTACCGACTGAGCTAAGGTGGCGAACGCTCTTAAACCAGAGCGGACCCATCAAGTATATCGGGTTAGGCGGTTTGGTTCAGGCGAGGGGCATCCTGCTCGGCAGCAATAACGGCCACCAGGTCGGCAAAGAGCGCGTGTCCTGGCGCAATGCCGCAAACGGTGGTGGCAAACTCTTCGGCACTCAGGTGAACCAGTTTGTCGTGCAACAGCAGCGACTGGGCATCGTGCTCCGAGTGGAACTTGAGTGCGGCGGCCACAACTTCGAGTAGCGCGCTTGGTTTGGTTCCCTGTTCCGCCAGGCCGGCAGCCGGACCAATCAAACGTTCCGTGCGTGAAAGTTTGCGCAGGGGGTCGCGGCCAACACGGTCCAACTCATCGTCCAGGATGGGATCCGAGAGCCGCTGCAGAGTCTTCTTAACGTATGCCTGATGCTCAAAAGCATCAAAGCCAAACTTGCGAATCAAAAAAGTAGAGGTCTCTTTGAGCACTGCTTCGGTGAGGTTTCGCACTCGCTCGTTGCCCAGGGCTTCCGAAATTGTGGTGAAGCCGGCAAGTTGGCCCACATAGGCAATGCAACAGTGGCCGGTGTTCACCGTGTAGAGCTTGCGCTCAATGTAGGGCTCGAGATCTGGCACCAGTTTGGCGGCGGGAATCCCCAGGTTCAGGTCTCCAAGGTGTTGAGTTTCAATAACCCACTCTTCAAACTCTTCAACTTCAACATCTGCGGTGGTCGCATCCGATTGGATTGGAACAATGCGATCAACTGCGGTGTTGGCGAACAAAACGTTTTCCACCGGTCCAAGGGCGAGCACGGCTTCGCGTAGTAGGTCCGTGGCGTTTACCGCATTTTCGCAAGCCATCACCACGGCAGGTGTTGCCTTGGTGCGCAACTTCAGTCCGGCATGAATCATTGGTGCAATGCGGGGGAGGATTCCCACGCCAACCGATGCGGTAATCACGTCTGCTTCCGCAATGGCGGCAAAAACCCTTTCCGGATCGGTTGCCGAGTTTACGGCTTCAAACTGGGTGTAATGCGTTGTGGTTCGTTCGGTGTTGAGGAGCACCAGGTCATAGCCTTGCGTTTTGTTCAAAGCATCAACGATGGCCGCATTTACATCCGCAAAAGTAACGAAGTAGCCCCCGTCTTGCAGCGCAGCACCAATGAATCCTCGGCCGATGTTTCCGGCCCCAAAGTGCACCGCGTTTTTCATGGCAATTCAGCTGATTCAATCAGTGCCAAGATTTCAGCCTTGGACTGAGATTCCTGAAAAGTCTTTAGTGCCGATTCGTCTTCAAGTAGTTCGGCAATTCCCCCGAGAATGTCCACGTGTGCATCACCCTTGGATGCAATACCGAGAACACACTTCACTTCTTCCCCCGCCCAGTCAATTGGGCTCGCCAGCTGCAAGAACACCAGTTGGTCGTTTACAACGTACTTTCGGGACTCATCGGTGCCGTGTGGAATGGCAAAAGACGCGCCAATGGCGGAGGGGAAAATCTGTTCCCGTTGCCACATTGCATCCGCGTATTCCTGGCTGATGGCCCCAAGTTGAACTAGCAAGGCGCCGCATTGGGCTACTGCCTCCTCCGAAGAGGAGGCAGTAGCGCCTAATACGATCCCGGCCTCGGAAAGCAGGTTAGTCACCGGTAATCTCGCCATCGGTTTGGATGTCGTGGATCATCTGTGCAACCTTGAGGTCTCCAAGGAACATGTCAAACATCACAATCACGCTGTCCGGTAACGCCTGCTTGGCGCGACCTCCAAGACCCCTGTGACAAAGCACAACGTCTTGGTCGGCTGCAACCAGCTGGTTGACGGGGGTGTGCGTAACGGTAACGCCTTGATCCTTCAGTTTCTTAGCCAATTGCTTGGCCACCATTACCGAAGAACCCATGCCAGCTTCGCAAGCCACAGTGATGCGCTTGACGTTAGCTCCTGAAATGCTTGCCATGTTACTCGGCGGCTCCAGTCTTGAGCTTGCGGCTCTTAGCCTGTGCAGCAGCCAGGTCGTCATCGGTGGACTTTGAAGTCTTGAGGATGAACCAGCTAACTACGAAGGAAACAGCAGCCGAGAGAGCGATACCCAGCAGTACAACGAGGTGACCACCAGGAGGGGTTACCGCCATGTAAGCGAAGATCGAACCTGGAGATGGAGTGGCAACCAGACCGGAACCCAGCAGCATGAAGGTAGCAACACCGGTGGCGCCACCGGCGATTGCGCCGAGGAGCACCATTGGGCGCATCAATACATATGGGAAGTAGATCTCGTGGATTCCACCGAGGAAGTGGATGATGATTGCACCAGGAGCCGAGCCACGAAGTGCAACTGGACCTGCCAGCCAGAAGGCGAGCAAGATACCAAGACCAGGGCCAGGGTTGGTTTCAATCATGAACATGATGGACTTGCCAAGCTTCTCGGAGTCAATAACGCCAAGAGGAGCAAGCACACCGTGGTTGATTGCGTTGTTAAGGAACAGAATCTTTGCTGGTTCAACGATGATTGATACCAGTGGCAAGAGTCCTGCGCTAACCAGAGCGTGTACACCTGCGCCAAGCTGCTCCGAGAGCCACTTCACAACAGGACCAATGCCCGAGTAACCCAGCATTGCCATCAGCAAACCGCTGATACCTAGCGAGAAGTTACCAATCAGCATCTCAAAGCCAACCGGGGTGCGTGGGTCCAGAACGGCATCAATCTTCTTGAGAACCCATGCGGCCAAAGGACCGATAATCATGGCGCCCAGGAACATTGGGATGTCGGTTCCCACAACCACACCCACGGTTGCAACTGCTGCAATAACAGCACCGCGCTGACCGTGAACGAGGCGACCACCGGTGTAACCGATGAGGATTGGGAGGAGGTTGATGATCATTGGACCGACCATCTTGGCTAGACCCTCGTTAGGGATCCAACCGGTTGGGATAAACAGTGCAGTTAGGAGACCCCAAGCGATGAAAGCACCGATGTTTGGGATAACCATTCCGGCAAGGTTTCCACCCAGTTTTTGTACGGCTGCGCGCCAGCCAGTGTGGCCGCCGTCACCCGATGGGATAAAATTACTCATGAGGAGTACCTTCCTTAGTGGATTGTATTAATTTGGTAGACCCCAACTGTGAAAGTTGGTTTTAGGAGGCTCGCTTTTGCCAGCTGGGGGCCTACCCCTTCCCGAAGGTACTGCTCATTACCCCTCGGAAACTTATGCGAGTGCAACTTCAACTCCTGCACTCGAGAATCGCTCAACGTAGTCGTGGTCAATGTCCACGTCGCTAACGATGCGATCAAAATCTGAGAAATCGGCGAACCTCGATGGGTACGAGGTTCCAAACTTGCCACTGTCTGCCAGGAGGATGCGCTCGCCGGAGCGCTTCATCATTTCGCGCTTCACATTTGACTCATCAATGTCGTAGGCGGCAATTCCGCCCTCAAAAGAGATGCCGTTGGTGCCAATGAAGCAAACCTGGGCGTTGTATTCCTGCACCTCGGAAACGGTCTTAGCTCCAACCGAGCTCAAGGTTGCCGGACGAATGCGGCCACCCAGCACAATGGTCTGAGTGGAGGAGTCGGCCAACTTGGATGCCAACTGAATGTTGTTGGTCACCACAATGAGTTGGGGCTTGTCTCGCAAGAACGGGGCCATCAGTTCGGTGGTGGTTCCGCCGTCCACAAATATGCAGCCTTCGAGGGGTACATAAGTTGCTGCGAGAGCGGCAACCGCGTTCTTTTTGGCCGGGTTCAGCCCTAGGCGCTCGGAGATGGTGTACTCGTGAGTAAAGCGGTCATTGGCAATGGCGCCACCGTGAACCCGGCGAAGAGCCCCGCGCTTCTGGAGTAGGTCAAGGTCGCGACGAACTGTTTCCACGGCAACGGCCAGTTTTTCGGCTGCGTCGTTTGCGTCTAGGCGGCCATCGATGCGAGTCCACTCAAGTAACTTGAGTCGCCTCTCTTCTGCCAGCATCCAGACAATCCTTTTTCCGTGGTGTACCGATTCGAGAAAAAGTTATCAGGGTATTCACAGAAAAAGCGTCGAAATCGGTCAAAAAACCACATAAAACAGATAACACTTTGGTTACGGAGCGTTTGGAACTGCCCGTTTCCGCATTCTGACGCGGATTTTTGGAATGTGGTTTTTTGTGTGTGCTTAGGAGATCTCGGTAATCCGAGCGCGCAAGAGAGTTTCTATTAATGACTTTGGAGGAGCTTGATCCACCGCGAACTGGAAAGAAGACTTTGCCACCACGTAGTCAGTCAGGAGACTTGCGTTTGCTTCCAACACCGCTGCGCTTTGCGGGGAAAACACCAAATGGTTCTTAAACGCACAGATGCCTGCCACGTTTTTGCCATTGAACTTGAAAATAGGCGCACCCCAACCAATGGTCTCGGTCAGGCCCGGCTCAATCTCCAAAAGCATGGCGCGCACGGCCGCAAGGGTTGAGCGCTTGGGTTCCGGTAGTTCGGCAAGGTATTCATCGATGGTTGCAGCTGGCATAAAGCCAGAGTAACTCAGGAACTGGCAGTCTTTGACGGGCTTAGGGTTGAACCATGACCGCACGAATCACGCTTCCGAACACCAACCTGTCTGTTTACCCGCTTTGCCTGGGCGGCAACGTATTTGGTTGGACCGCCAACCAGGAACAGACCTTTGAGGTTTTGGACCGTCACCGCGCTTTGGGCGGAAACTTCATTGACACCGCCGACATGTACTCGGAATGGGTGCCAGGAAATTCCGGAGGCGAGAGCGAGTCGCTGATTGGCGCCTGGATGGCGGCACGAGGTACACGTGCCGAGACCGTGGTAGCCACCAAGGTTGCCAAGCTGAGCACCCGGCCGGGGTTGAGCCGTGCCAACATTCTTGCGGCCTGCGATGACTCTTTGCGCCGACTCCAGACCGACTACATTGACCTTTACTACGCTCACGAAGACGACCAAACCGTTCCTCTAGAGGAAACCCTTGGCGCGTTTGACGAACTACAAAAAGCCGGCAAGATTCGCTTTGCCGCTGCCAGCAACTACTCGGGGGCACGACTTCGCGAAGCGCTAGCTGTGAGCGAGGCCAATGAGTTTGGCAAGTATGTTGCACTGCAAAACCAGTACAACCTCATGGACCGAGCCGAGTTTGAAACCGACTCGGCACCGGTGTTGGCTGAGCTTGGGCTGAGTGCCATTCCTTTCTATGGCTTGGCCGTGGGTTTTTTGACTGGCAAGTATCAACCGGGCATTGCAGTGGAGTCCAACCGCAGCGGTGGAACTGCCGCATATCAGAATGAGCGTGGCTGGGCAGTGGTTGCCGAGCTCGGAGCGGTTGCCCGCGAACTAGGTGTTACGGAGTCGGTTGTTGCATTGGCTTGGTTGCGCTCCCGCGCGGTGGTTTCAACACCAATCGCCAGTGCTCGCAATGTGGAGCAGTTGGAGCAGATCATGCCGCTTGTTCAACTGAGTGCAGCGCAGCTGGAGCGACTTACCGCCGCTTCTAACTAAGGGTTCTGCAGGCTAGGCTACCTGCCTACGCAAGCTTGGCGAGCCGACTGCGCGCCGGAACCAGCGCCCAAAGAATGGCCGCGGCATCAATGAACTCTTGCGAAATGGCTGCGCCGGTTGGGTTTACCAATCCGATTGCCGCCGCCACCATGGCCGCAATAGCAAGCGCCATGCCAAAGCCGGAGGCTTGCAGAGCGCGGCGGCGAGCGCCTTGAGCCACATCCACCGCGATTGCTAAGTTACTTAGCGAGTCCTCAACAATAACCACATCTGCGGCCTCGCTGGCAGCGGTGGAGCCGCGCGCACCCATGGCCACGCCAACATCGGCGGCGGCCAGCGCGGGAGCATCATTGATGCCGTCTCCCACCACCACAACCATGCCTTTAGTGCGTTGTTTTTCCGCCTCGAGCACGGCCAACTTTGCGGCCGGCGTGCATTCGGCAAAGTAGTCGTTGGCTCCAACCTGCTTGGCAACTTTTTCAACCGTTCCGCTGCGGTCGCCGGAAACCAAAACCACGCGATCAACCTTGAGTGACTTTAGTCTTGCCACGGTATGGGTTGACTCGTCTCTAATAGGGTCGTCGAGTCCCAAGATTCCTGCGAGTTCGCCACCTATATAGATGGCAACCAGGAGCCCCTCATCGGCCAGACACCACTCTGGAATCTCGCCCTTGGGTTGGCCAACGTAAACCGTTTTGCCAACTACCGTTCCCGAAAGTCCTAGCCCGTGATCTTCTCGCACGTTTTGCGCGTGGGTAAGCTGCGCGCCTCTAGCAACCGCATAGCCAATTACACTCTTGGCAACCACATGCGGGCTCGATTGCTCCAACGAAGCCGCCAGAGACATGGTTTCCAAGCCATCAGCGCCAGGCGCAAACCACTCGCTGGTCACTCTTGGCCCACCATGAGTCAAAGTGCCGGTTTTATCCAGCAAAATCACCTTGGTTCGGGCCAGCTGCTCCAGAGCGGCACCTCCCTTGATGATTGCGCCTTTACTAGCAGCCTTGCTCATGCCGGCGATGATCGCCACCGGTACGGCGAGAATCAGCGGGCATGGTGTTGCTGCAACCACAACGGCAACGGCGGCGTCTACATTGCGAGTAACCAGCCAAGTGCCCACTGAAAGCAACAGTGCAAAAGGCACGAATCGCACGGCCCATTTATTTGCCAACCGCACCGCCACGGCAGAATCGGCCTTGGCTTGTTGCACCAATCGAATCAAACCCGCATAGGTGCTGCTCTGGCTGTTTTGAGTGGTAATCAGCTCAACCGATCCATCGGAATTCACCACACCGCTGGCCACTTCTTCGCCCGCTTCTCGGAAAACGGGAAGTGGCTCACCGGTTAGGGCGCTCTCGTCGAAAGTGCCCACGGTTACCAGGGTTCCGTCTAGCGGAACAACCTCGCCGCTCTTTACCAAGATGCGTGTACCAACTGGCACTTCGGCGATCCCAACCGTTATCGGATTCCCGTTAGCCGCAAAAACGTGAACGCTTTGTGGGGCGCGCTTCAGCAACGACTCCAACTTTGAATGGGCCCTACCTTCGGCCCAGGTCTCCAAGGCGCGGCCGCTGGCGAGCATGAGACTTATCACGGCGGCTGCCAGCCACTCACCAATCACTGCGGTTGCAAGAATGCTCACCACTGCAAGCACGTCACTGCCAAATGACTTGTTTTTTAGGGCATCGATGAACCAGCGCAGGCTCAACCCAAATCCAACCGCGGCACTGGCGGCCCATGGTAGCCATTGCAGCCCACTGGATTGGCTGAGCCCTAATCCACCTAGCAAACCAACAACCGTGACCAGCAAAAACCAGTATCGGGGTAGGAAACTCTTCACAATTCGATTCTGCCACTGCACGCAACTGGGCGTTAGTAAGGTCTGCCTCCAAAGCCGCAAACATTCAACTTGCATTGTTAGTGGTCGGGCATAGACTACGAACATGAGCAGCGTTGCACCGAATGTTCCGTTTATCCAATTTCTTGGAGCCGCGGGGACGGTTACGGGAAGCCGTTTTTTACTAAATAGCCCTAACGCCAAGGTGCTAATTGATTGCGGCATGTTCCAGGGGTTGAAAGAGCTGCGTCTGAGGAACTGGGACAAGTTCCCGGTTGATCCCGAAACCATTGATGCGATTGTTATTACACACGCCCACCTGGACCACTCGGGTTACCTGCCAAGGTTGGTGAAGCTTGGATTCCGAGGCCGAATTTTCCTGACCAAGTACACGGGCGACTTGGCGGAAGTGATTCTTCACGATTCGGCGCGTATCCAAATGGAAGACGCCGCCTACGCGGCAAAAAAGGCCTACAGCAAGCACAACCCACCAGAGGCGCTTTACAACGACCAAGACGTGGAACGAACGGTCCGTTTGTTTGAGACTAGAGACTTCAACCAACGGGTTCAGGTTGCCGAGGACGCCTGGGTGACTTTTAAACCCTCGGGACACATTCTTGGCGCGGCATACATCGATGTTGAATTTGCTGGTAAGAGACTTTTGTTCACTGGCGACATGGGGCGCCATGACCACCCGCTATTGGTTGCACCTGGCGACATTCCGGCGGGGCAGTTTGATGCGATTGTCACTGAGAGCACCTATGGCGACCGCGAGCACGCACCAACCACTGCCAATTTCCAAGACAGCATTCGGGAAACCATCGCGCGCGGTGGTTCGGTGCTGATTCCGGCTTTTGCGGTTGACCGCACAGAAATCATTCTGATTCGCTTGCGCGAGCTAATGGAGGCGGGAGAGATTCCACGCGTGAATGTTTACGCCGACTCTCCCATGGCGCTGAAAGCACTTAATTTCTATCGTCAGGCCATTGATGAAAATAGCCCGGAGATTCGCCCGGAGATTGCAGCCGAGTGGAGCGGGCGAGACCCGTTCGACCCGGGCACGCTGATTGAACTCATGACTCCCGACGAGTCCAAGACCATCAACAATCCCGATCGCCCATGCATCATCATTAGCGCCAGCGGAATGGCAACCGGCGGGCGAGTGGTGCATCACCTCAGAAACATGCTGCCGAACCCAAAGCACACGGTGATTTTGGTGGGGTACCAGGCGGTGGGCACGCGTGGCAGAAGCCTCGCAGATGGGGCAGAGTTTGTAAAAATGCACGGCGAGCTGGTTCCGGTGAAGGCGCAGATTGAGCAGATTCAGAGCTTTAGCGTTCACGCCGACTCCAACGAGTTGATTGACTGGATCAACTCGGGTGGAAGCCAACCCAAGCAGGTGTATGTGGTTCATGGTGAATCCGGAGCCGCCGAAGTATTTGCCGACCGCATCCACAGCCAGTTGGGATGGCACAGTCACGTGCCTCACATAGGCGAGAAAGTTGCCCTGTAAATGAGCCAAACCCGCGTTGAACACGACCTTCTAGGAAATCTGGAGGTGCCGGCCAACGCATACTGGGGCGTTCACACGGCGCGGGCCAAGGCAAACTTCCCAATCTCGGGCGTGCCCATTGGACACTATCGCAGCCTGATTCGAGCGCTCGCACTGGTCAAGGCGGCGGCAACCCACGCAAACGTTGAGGTTGGTGCTCTGGATTCGGGCATTGGCAAGGCAATCATCGATGCCTGCCATGACGTGGAAAGCGGCGCGCTAGACCGCGAGTTCGTGGTGGACGCTATTCAGGGCGGAGCGGGCACCAGCACCAATATGAACGCCAACGAAGTGATTGCAAACCGGGCGCTGGAACTGCTGGGTCACGCCAAAGGTGATTACCATCACGTTCATCCGTTGAATCACGTGAACATGAGCCAGAGCACCAACGACGTGTACCCAACCGCGCTCAAGGTTGCCATCATGTTTGAGCTGCAAAACCTGGTGAAGGCAATGCAGTATTTGCGCGATGCATTTGCCGCCAAGAGCTCCGAGTTTGCTCATGTGATCAAGATGGGGCGCACACAACTTCAAGACGCGGTTCCAATGACTTTGGGTCAGGAGTTTGCCACCTTTGCGCGCATGACCAATGAGGACATTGAGCGACTCCAGGAAACCGTGAAATTGCTCTGCGAAATCAACCTGGGTGGCACGGCCATTGGTACCCAGTTGAACGCGCCGCGGGGCTACGCGGCCGCAGCCTGCGCCGAACTGGCCCGCGTCACCGGCCTGCCGCTTGTGGTTGCCGAGGACATGGTTGAGGCCACGCAAGACGCGGGAGTGTTTGTAACCGTGAGCGGCGTGGTGAAGCGTGCCGCGGTGAAGTTGAGTAAAACCTCTAATGACTTGCGATTGTTGAGTAGTGGGCCCAGGGCAGGTTTGGGCGAGATTAATTTGCCACCGATGCAAGCCGGATCATCCATCATGCCAGGCAAGGTAAACCCCGTTATTCCCGAGGTGGTAAATCAGATTGCTTTCGCCGTGATTGGCAATGACCTGACCATCACCATGGCTGTGGAGGCGGGTCAGCTGCAGCTCAATGCCTTTGAACCAATTATTTGCCGCGCCATGATGATGAGCATCACTCAACTCACGGCGGGTTGTTACACCTTGGCAGATAGGTGTGTAAACGGCATCACGGCCAATACCGAAAAGCTGCGCCACGACGTTGAACGTTCAATAGGTTTGGTCACCGCACTCTCACCAACCATTGGCTACGAGAATGCCACCGAGGTTGCCAAGCGCGCTCAAGCCGAAAATGCTTCAGTTAAAGAAGTAGTAGTGGCCATGGGGTTGCTCTCCGATCAGGAATTCAACTCCATCCTTGGCAACGTGGATAAACTCACTGGCCCCCAGGGTAACTAGCCACTACTCGCTGGCAGGCGCTTTCTTTTTCGCCGCTTCGGCTGCGCGCTTGTTTCTGCGATCCACAACTAGAACCGAGGCAATAGAGAACAGCACCGTAAGGCCAATGCCAAACCCAAGGTAAGGCAGATTGGTCACAAACGGATCGGTTGCTGGCAGCGGGTGTGATGTGTGTGAAGGAGCAGGGGCAATCAAAATCGGTTGGGCACTTGCGCACTCGGCGCTTGGTTCAACCAGACCACCGCTGGTGTAGTTGGTGGTGTTCTCCAACTTAAAGTTGAACGAGCCTTCGGTGGCGTGGCCATCGCTGCTCACATTGCGCCAGTTCACCGTGTAGATGCCCGGCTTGTCCAGATCCACCTGGGTTGAAACCTTGGTGCCGGTAACGGTCACACATGCGTTTGACCAGGTTGCGCTTTCGGCACCCTCTGGGCCAACCACCTCAATTACCTCGCCGGAGTTATTGGGGGTGGCCATGATATCTTCGCCAAAACTCACCGAAACATCGATGATTCCCGCAGCCACTGTTGAGTCTGCGGTTGGGTTGGTTCCGGCCACCTCGTCATGCGCGCTCGCCGCTAGTGGGGCTAGGCTGATTGTGGACAAAGCGAGCAACCCGGACACAAGAATTTTAGAAAAACTTTTCACAATTCTGATTCTACTTAGGTGACCAGTCCGAGTTGAGGAAACTTTGTTCGCATTAAAAACAATGGTGGTCATTCGGATGCGAACGACTAAAATTCATCTATCACCAAATCGGGAGAATAATGTCTGAAGCAAAGCGCTTTGCCTACCTCAAAGAGGTGTTGATCGGCGGCGGTTCGGGCTTGGTTGTGTTAGCGCTGCTGCTTCTGGGATTGAGCATTTCTGGGCCAAACCCAACTTCCAACAACAACGGCAGCGGCAACGGCAGCCAGGCCAGTAGTTCGGCAAGCCCAAGTGCATCGGTGAAGCAGTGTTTGGTTAATCAACAAATCAACGACCCACTGCTGGGCGACGTTCAAGCCATTGTGGTGAATGCGGCTGACGATCAGGTTTTATTTGATGTAAAGGGTGAACAACCTTCGGCAACGGCGAGTACCATGAAGCTCCTCACCTCGGCCGCCGCACTCCAGAGCCTCGGGCCAAACTACCGAGTGCAGACTCGCGTTTATCGTGACCCGGTTGACCAGGGAATTATTTACTTTGTTGGTGGCGGAGACGTAACGCTTTCGCGCACTCAGCCAGGCAAACAGAGCGTTTACCAAGGCGCACCAAAACTCAATGATTTGGCGGTTCAAATCAACCGCGCGGTGGGAAGCACCCCGATCACCAAGATTATTGTGGACGGCAGCATGTTTGCTGGCCCCCAGTGGTTGCCGGGGGTTGATCCAACCGAGCGCACTCAAGGTTACTTGAGCCTCACCAGCGCGCTACAAGTTGATGGCGACCGCAACGACCCAACCCGTGAAACCTCGCCGCGCAGCGCAACTCCCGAGCTTCGAGCAGGCAAGTGGCTGCAGGCGGCTATTGGTGCAAATGCCACTGGCGCAACCGTGGAACAGGGGAGCCTGAACACCAGTGCCATGCAAATTGCCATGGTTCAGAGTCAGCCAATCAGCAGCTGGATCAACCACATGATGGCCGTTTCCGACAACACTCAGGCCGAGGCGCTGGCTCGTTTGGTTTCGTTGGACGAAGGTTACGACGGTTCATTCTCCTCGCTAGACGCGGCCATTAAGAAGGCACTGGGCAACGCCAATGTTACTTTTACCGGAGCCAAGATTTACGACGGCTCGGGCGAGAGCACGGCAAACGCCATCTCCCCAGCCGACATGGCGAAGCTGGTCAAGCAGATTTACTTGGGCAGCGGCGACTTTTCCGTGATTCGCCAGAGCCTTCCGGTCTCGGGCGAAAGTGGTTCACTGAGTTCGCGCTTTAAGGGTGCAAACGTTGACGCCGCGGGCAAAGTATTTGCCAAGACCGGCTGGATTAAGCACGGCTACACCCTGGCCGGCTACATCACTGCCAAGGACAACTCGGTTTTGCTGTTTGCCGTTTACGCCCTCGGACCTAAGGTTGAAGACCCAGCCAAGGGAGCAATCGACAACCTCGTGACGGGCTTCTATCGATGTGGAGCCGCACTTGGCCCGGCAACCATCGGTGCTGCCACGCCAAAGAACTAGTACCCACAACACCAACAAAGGAAAGCAATGTCGCTCACCGAATCCGAACTCCTAGCTAAGGTTCCCACCGGACTTTTCATTAACGGTCAATGGGTGCAGGGCCACGGTGAACGCCAGATTCAGGTTGAAGACCCGGCCACCGGTAAGACGCTGCTAACCATTGCAAACGCAACCGCCGATGACGGACTTGCCGCGCTGACGGCGGCCGATAACGCACAAGCCAAATGGGCCAAAACTTCGCCCCGCGAGCGTTCCGAAATCCTGCGTCTCACCTTTGAACTGGTTCGCGCCCGCAGCGAAGAGTTTGCAATGTTGATCAGTCTGGAAATGGGTAAGCCGCTTGCGGAAGCACGCGGCGAAGTGACCTACGGCAACGAATTTTTGCGCTGGTTTAGCGAGGAGGCCGTGCGCATCACGGGCCGCTTTGGCTCGCTGCCGGAAGGCCACGGCCGCATGCTGGTTTCCAAGCGCCCGGTAGGACCCGCTTTTGCCATCACACCGTGGAACTTCCCGCTGGCAATGGCCACCCGCAAGATTGGTCCGGCAATTGCGGCCGGTTGCACCATGGTGGTCAAGCCGGCAGAACTCACACCCCTCACCACGCTCCTGCTAGTGAAGACCATGGAAGAGGCGGGTTTGCCGGCAGGTGTGGTGAATGTAATCACCACCAGCACGTCATCGACTACCTCGGCGCCAATTATTGCCGACTCGCGTCTTCGTAAGATCACGTTTACCGGTTCCACCGAGGTTGGTCGCAGATTGTTGGAGCAGAGCGCATTCCAGGTTTTGAAGGCATCGATGGAGCTCGGAGGCAACGCCCCGTTCATTGTGTTTGATGACGCGAATCTTGATGCCGCGGTTGAAGGCGCCATGCTCGCCAAGCTGCGCAACATTGGTCAGGCCTGCACCGCAGCCAACCGATTCATTGTTCACGACTCGGTAGCCGACGAATTCGCCACCAAGCTGGCGGCCAAGATGGATGCTCTCAAGCTGGGCCGAGGCGTTGCCGATGGCACCACCATGGGGCCGGTTATTAACGAGAAGGCCCGAGAGAACATGCAGCGTCTGGTAGACGTGACAGTGAAAGAGGGTGGCGACGTGGTTACCGGTGGCGAAAGCGGCGCAGGCGAGGGCTACTTCTTTAAGCCAACCGTGTTGGCTAACGTGCAGCCTGGGTCAACCATTTTGGGCGAGGAAATCTTTGGCCCAATTGCCCCGATTGTGCGATTCAAGACCGAGAGCCAGGCAGTTGAACTGGCCAACGATACCGTTTACGGATTGGTGTCGTATGCGTTTACCGAGGACCTCAAGCGTGGCATGCGTTTGGTGGAGAGCCTGGACACCGGAATGACCGGCCTCAACACCGGTCTGGTTTCCAACGCCGCGGCACCATTTGGCGGTTTCAAGCAGAGTGGTCTGGGTCGCGAAGGTGGAATTGAAGGCATTGAAGAGTACTTGGAAACCAAGTACGTGATGATTCCAGCCACCGAAGCAATCGACTAGGTTCTAGAATCGTCATCGATGATGACTGAGCAGCTCAAGACCGCGGGGATGCCGCCACGAGGTAGTACCGAATACGCGGTAAAGCTATTGGCACCCTTCCTGTTGTGCCTACTCCTGTGCGCCCCCGCGCTCGCCGTTGTGGCGGGAATTTGGCAACCAGATCACGTTTCCGGTGCGTTGCTGACCGGTGGCGCAATTATCGCTGCCGCATTCATGTTGGGTTGGATCGGCGAAGCAGCCGAACTCGACCTGGCCGGTGGGCTGTCGGTTGGTTTGCTGGCGGTGGTCACAATTCTTCCCGAGTATGTGGTGAGTGTTTACTTTGCGTTTGCCGCGGGCAGCGACCCATCGATGGTTCAATACGCCAGCGCAAACGTTACTGGAGCCAACCGGTTGTTGCTCGGATTTGGTTGGCCGTTAGTAGCGCTGATTGGATATCTTGCGCTCAGGGCCAACCAGCGTAGGGGTCGCGCTAAAGCAGGCTCCGAAAAACGATTTGGCATTGTTGTGGATTCCGACGCGCGAACGGATCTGGGATTCTTGCTGCTCGGTTCTGCGGTTGCCCTCGTGATCCCTTTTACCCAGCAGCTGCACTTAGCGGTTGGAATTCTGTTGATTTTGGTGTTCTTTGCCTATCTGTGGCGGCAGTCGCATGCCGACCGCGAGGAACCCGAACTTGAGGGGACCGCAGCCTTGGTGGGTGCGCTGCAACCCTGGTTGCGCCGCACTTTCATCGGGGTGGTTTTTGTGCTTTCGGCAGCCATCATTTTTGTATGCGCGGAACCTTTTGCTCACGATCTGGTTGCCGCCGGTGCAGACCTTGGTCTCAACCAGTACCTGCTAGTTCAGTGGTTGGCTCCAATTGCCTCGGAGGCTCCGGAATTCAGTCTGGCGCTTTTGTTTGCCGCCAAGGGCAAACCTGGATTGGCGTTGGCCATTCTCATTAGCTCCAAGGTAAATCAGTGGACCGCGCTTACCGGTTCTCTGCCGGTTGCCTATTTGCTCGGTGGCGGCGGTGCCGCGCTGCCAATGGATGCGCGTCAGGTGG
>Ga0228702_1000419_pt1 | contig 33386 bp, 34 predicted proteins | sample McNCre217_Aug_MG_2_FD_178018 | JGI IMG/M metagenome (GOLD analysis project Ga0228702, IMG submission 178018) | Freshwater microbial communities from McNutts Creek, Athens, Georgia, United States - 20-17_Aug_MG | ecosystem: Environmental > Aquatic > Freshwater > Creek | place: USA: Georgia...
TAACTTTGCCCCGCTGTCAGTTAATAAAACTCTTTTTGGCAATTTGCGTTATGACCCAGAAAAAGATTTGATGCCAATTGTTTTAATTGAGAAGGGCCCCTTGATGTTGGTGACAAACCCAAATTCACCTTACAAAAATATCAAAGATGTTGTTGCCGCTGCAAAAGCAAATCCTGGCAAGCTAACTTTTTCATCGGGAGGTATTGGCGGTAGCCATCATTTGTCTGCTGAATTGTTTAAGCAGAGTGCGGGCATTGATATGATTCATGTGCCTTACAAGAGTGGTTCTGCTGGCCTCACAGATTTGATGGCAGGAACTGTGGACCTAATGTTTGATCAAATGTATTCGGCGATGCCAAGTGTTAAAGCTAATAAATTGAAGGCGATTGCGATCACAAGTAAAACACGTTCTCCATTATTTCCAGATGTGCCAACGTTTGTCGAAGCCGGGCTTCCCAAGGTGGTTGTATTGAACTGGCAGGGGTTGGTTGCACCTAAAGGCACACCTAAGGCAATTATTGATAGATTAAATGCAGCTGCGAATGAAGCCTTAAAAGACCCTCAACTTAGAAGTTTAATGTTGGCTCAAGGGAATGAAATTGGTGGTGGCACCCCTGCAGAATTCGCGGACCTCATTAAAACTGAGTCAGTTAAATGGTCTGCTGTGGTTAAAGCCGCTCATATCAAGCCAGAATAAATCAAGTAACAGTAAAAATAAAAGAGGCGTGCTTGCACGCCTCTTTCTCATTGATTCAAAGTTACCTAATTTATTTATTCAGAATTAAAAAAATAAGTAAATAAATAATTAAATAAGCGAATAAATAAATTATTTTTTTGCTCGTTTAGCAACCCATTCAACTGCTAACGGATAGCCATCTGTTCCAAAGCCAGCCATGACACCAGTTACTACTTTTGACATAAGGGAGTTATGGTAAACCGCTTCGCGTTGATGTACGTTGGAGATGTGAAGTTCAACTTTCGGACCATCAAACATTTTTAAGGCATCCATGATTGGTACAGATGTAAAAGTCAAACCTGCTGGATTAATAATGATGCCTGCGCCATTATCGACCGCTTCATGAATCGTTTCAACAATCACGCCTTCAAAATTGCTTTGGCGAAATTCAACTTCATAACCTAGCTCTTTGGCCTTGGCTTCACAGAGAGCCTTAACATCGGCTAACGTTTCGCTGCCATAGATGTGTGGTTCACGTGTGCCTAAACGATTTAGATTGGGGCCATTAATAATGAAAATCTTTTTTGTCATGTCGATCCTTTTTAATCTAATAGTGATTTATAGCTGAAATTGATATTTCCTGCTTTATTGAGTGAAGTTTATTTTAAGAGTCATGATGGAGTGTGCCTTCAGGAGCGCCTAAGGCTGACCAAGCTCCATCTACTTGCCACGTTGCGCCTGAAACAAAGCTGGCTTTAGGAGAGGCTAAAAAAGCAATTACTTCAGCTATTTCTGATGGTTGAGCCATTCGGCCAAGAGGACTTCTTTTTTTGATGGCATCAACATTCAAGGTGCCTTTATTAATGAGGTCTTCTACTAAGGCAGTTTTTACATAGCCTGGCATGATGGCGTTGACTCTAATCCCTTTGGGGCCCCATTCGCAAGCCATAGAACGGGTTATGCCTAAGACGCCAGATTTGGCAGCGCTATAGGCGTTTCGGCCAGGGATGCCTAAGATGCTAGCAATCGAGCCAAGATTGATAATTGAGCCACGATTACCTTGCGTATCTCTGGGTTGTTCTTGCATGATCTTGAGCGCGCCTTGACTCATTAAAAAAGTGCCGGTGAGATGAACGGAAAGTATCTTCTCAAAAGCACCAGCATTTTGTTCTAAGGTAGTTCCCGGTTGTTCGCCGATACCAGCATTGTTAATGAGAACATCCACTCTACCGAACCGTTGCTTAATGAGAGCATATGCATGGTTAACTTCATCGGCTTGAGTGACATTGCAGGTGATGCCTAGATGGTTGGCGCCTAATTCAATGGCTCTTTGTGAAATGACATCACTTTTCATATCTAATAAGGCTAGTTGATAGCCATTTTGAGCGAGTAATTGAGCGCTTGCCCAGCCAATACCATCGGCGGCCCCTGTGATGACGGCTATTTTTGATGTGCTCATGATGCGTCCCGTTTTAATTTATTCAAAAATCAAGTATTCATTTTGCTATAAAAGCCCTCAGCAAGAATATTTGTTTAAGCCTACAATGAAAAATCTAGATATATGCCCAACAAGAATTTGGGATGTCGATTAAGCGGAGAAAATATGCCTATCCTGAATGTCAAAGTCAGCGCGAAAAAATCCCCTGAATTAACGCAAAAAATTGCGGATTTATTGTTGGATATTACCTCTAGGATTCTTAAGAAGAAAAAAGAAGTAACAGCAATCGCTATTGAGTATGTTGATCATGACGCCTGGGTTGTAGGTGGTCAATTATTAAGTGAACAAGGTAAGAATAGTTTTTACTTTGATATCAAAATTACGGATGAAACAAATACCAAAGATGAAAAAGCGCAATATATCCAAGAAGCTTTTGCTGGGTTTGAGCGCATCTTAGGCAATTTACATGAGGAAAGTTACATCTATGTTCAAGATGTTAGGGCTGCTAGCTATGGCTACGGCGGCAAGACTCAGGAATACCGGTATCAACACCCGTAATTAAAATTTATAGCCGACTGTTAGCATTAGCCCCGCGCTACCTAGAAATATCACTTCACTAGTGGCTTGTTTGTAAGAGTAGCCGATGGAGGGTAAAACGGCTGGAGCCACACCCCAGTTGTTCATGGGTATTTTATTTTTGTATGGATCTTTGTAGCCATGAATCAAGCCACCAGTTACTTTGAAATGAAAGTCAGGTAGATTTTCAATGGGGTGGAAAGCTTTCCCAATGTAGACGTATTGACTAGGTTGGTAGAAAGAATTCTCAAAAAGAGCGCCACCAGCTAACCATTCGTTGTTATTGTAAAACTCTAAATTAAGTAATTTTTGGTGGTCATTGTGTTGGGGGTTATAGTGGTAGTGTGCGGTATAGACGCTAGTGTGTATTTGCCATTGCCAATCGCTTTGGGCGCTAGCAATGGTATTTGTGCAAAATAAGATACCGATGAAGCTAATTAAAAAAATACGTTCTTTCATGGGGCTATTTTAAGCTTTCTGTATTGAAATACCTATAATCATCCTTAGATTCTTCATATAAGAAAGTTGAGTTGGTATGTCTGATAAAAAATCACTGTCATCTAGTATTAAAGAAGCTTTAGCTAAAAAACATGCTGCGCAGCATCCTGATTCCAAAGATGCAAAAGCTGAGGGTAAGGCTCAAAAGCGCACAGCACCTCCGGTGGGCGCTGGAAGGCCTATGAAAAAGGCAGCGGGTAGGGGAAGATAACTCTATGAGTTGGTTTAAAAAATTACTGCTTGGGATCGGTTTATTAGCCTTAGTGATTATTGGATTTATTACTTACGGCCTTTATAACGTCGATAGCCTTGTGAAAACAGCTATTGAAAAATACGGTTCTGAAGCAGTTTCGAGTAAGGTGTCCGTTGGTGAGGTCCATGTTAATTTGAAGGATGCCAAGGTTATTCTGCGCCGTCTTCAAGTGGCTAATCCAGAGGGATTTACGGAAAAGACTGCTTTCACAGCTGGGTATATTGAAGTTGATTTAGACGAAGATAAATTAAACACTTCCAAAATCACCATTAGAAAGGTGCTAGTGAAAGAGCCTTTGGTAACGTTTGAGCATGCGAATGGTGAAGATAATCTATCCCGATTGCAGAAAAATGCCATGGCGTATGCTGAAAAGTTGGCTGGTCCCGAGAGTAAGAAAGAAAATCCCTCTAATGGCATAAAAGTATTTATTAATAACATTGATCTAAATGATGGAAAAATCTTATTAAAAGATTCTAGATTGATGGGGGCTAGTATGACTTTGCCGTTACCCAATATTCATATTTCAAAAATACAGACAGGTCCGGATGGGTCAAGTCCCGAAGAAATCGCCGGGCAGGTGATGGAGAATTTGTTTAGTTCTTCCAAGAGTGCTGTAACTCAAAGCACATCATCGGTGATTGACCAAGGCTCTAAAGAGCTTAAAGATGCTGGTAAAGCTGTGAAAGATGCGGGCGCAGGTGCAGCTTCTTCAGTGAAAAAATTATTCTCTCGTTAATAATCGGAAGCATGACACCCGAGTCTTTGGAAAAATTAGTCACCATGAAAATGCCTTATGGCAAGCATGCGGGCACACTCCTTTGTCATTTGCCCGCTAATTATTTATCTTGGTTCGCAAGAGAAGGTTTTCCAAAAGGGGAGTTAGGGGAGTTGTTGCAGTTAATGCATGAGATTGATCACAACAATTTAAAAGATCTCTTAACACCGATTAAAGCCAAGTTCGGCTGACGAGAAAATCATCTAATTCTTACAGGTAATTCAGGTCGGTAATCAGGCTATTGGGTTCATCATGATTCTCCATTTTTAGAGGAGTCATGGTGAACGTATTTCCATCAAGTAGTAGCACATTTGTTCGCAAGATAGCTAAAGTTAGTAAAGCCACAAAGAGACCTATTCGTAAAAAAATCAAGGCATCGCTAATACGTCAACCCATCAAGTTAAGTAAAAAATTAATTTGGGGCGTGGCTAAGTTAGCCACTTTGATTTTTGTTGGTCGATTGTGAGGGCTAGGATGAGTCAAGAGTTATGCCATTTTATTGTTGAGCGACTGGTTAATGCTGATGAGGTTAACCATATGGCGGTGGTCATTGAGTCTGCTCTGGTCTCTGGTCAGGGTATATGGCAATTGATGATGGACAACCCCATTGTTTTTGGCATGGTATTAGGTGGCGCATGCGCAACTTTTTTGCGTCGCTGGTTGTGGGGGCGAGCTTAGTTTAATTAAATAAACTTTTAAAACTTATCTTGATGGAGTGCGTAGATTTTTTTGCTTGAATTAATGAGTACGGTTTTTTATCGCAACAGAAAATCGCCAACCAACAAGTGGCAATCCTATGCCGGCAATCGAGAAGAGTGTGATGACGCCAACAGTGTCAACCAGATAACCAGCTGATGTCACGCCGATAAATTGACCCAAAAATAGCGAACAAGCAAATAGAGAGACGGCTGTTCCTCTGGATTGAGGAGCCATTTGCGTTGCGTGGGTTTGTAGCGTGTTATGCAACATGTATAAACCTAGACCAATTAAAAATACAGCAATAACCGCTAGTATCCAATGGGTGGTAAAAATTAGTAGCAGAAAGGCGAGGCCAAGCAATAGACCGCCAAACAAAGCTAAACCTTTTTCGCCTAATTGATTGATAAAGTATTTGGCTGAGCTGGCATATAGGAGCCCCCCTAAACCAAAGGTCGCCATGATGGATCCTGATAAGGTTAGGGAGATATCTAGTTTGGTGTGTAGATAGAAAGGGATGAAAGCTAAGGCTCCGTATAGGGCGACACCTTCTAGTCCAACCATCAATAGAATGACACGTGGCCATTTTTGACTAAGTACATGAAGTACATGTTGATGGGCTTTTTTATCATCTGATTTTTTGGGTTGATGCGTTTTTTTGAGTTGTCGGGCTGTTTGCCAGAGTGTTACGCAACAAATTAAATAAAGACTTGCTAGTAAATAAAAGCCCCAGCGCCAGTCTGAGGAGTCAGCGCAGATGCCGCCTAAGATTTGTCCACCAATGGTGCCGCCTAATGTGCCAAATAATAGTTTGGCTAAAACAGGTTGACGATTTTCATATTCAACGGTCTCCCCAATCCAGGCCATCGCTAAAGGGACGATGCCTGCAGCGGCACCGCCAGATAGGGCGCGCCAAATGATGATGGTTTCTAGGTTGCTAGATAAGGCAACGCCTAAATTAGCAAGAATCGATAAAAATAAAGCCCAAGTGATGACATGTAGTTTGCCAAATTTGTCAGCAAGAGGTCCAAATAGAAACTGACAAATACCATAAGCCATGGCAAAAGCGCTCACAATGTGCGATGCATTGCCGGCCGTGATAGAGAACTCGCGAGCGATGGCTGGCAATAGTGGGTCGGTGATACGCATAGCAGTTAAGCTACAAAAGGCAGCTAGCGCCAGAATAGGCACCATGGATAAAGCATTTTTCATGAATGCTTAGAGTTTAATGATTTTATTAATGTCTTGCAGGGGGCAATTCAAAACAAATCTTTTTGTTGCTCTTTGCGTAGCAGCAAAGCATTTTGCATCTCTATGTTGATCGATCTTTTCCCAGGAATTATTTCAATGAGATCGCCGGCTTTAAATATCCCAGCTTGGTTAACCTGTAGGTACCAGCCGCATTTACCTGATTGAACCATGGCTTTGGCTGCACCTTTGTAGGCCATGCGCGCATTAAATTTAAAGCATGGTTCCCTCAATTTGGTTACTTGTAACTCAACATCACCTATGCGCCAAATATCGCCCACCCATACCTCTTTTTCCGTAAACCCCTCAACCGTGAGATTTTCGCCAACAAAGCCATGACCGATGGTGTCAGCTCGTTTGGTTTCTCGTTGCAGTAGATCGTTCCAAAATTCATAGTGTTCTGCTGGGTAGGCGTAAATCGCTTTCTCGAGCCCGCCATGAACACTGAAGTCTGCTTGTTCATCGCCTTCGATGCCGATGCGCTTGACCTGAATGCTACAAACATCACTCAATGTGCTGATAGGCTCTTTTTTAATGGCAGATTGAACCATTTTGTGGTCTGGGTGGTCGATGCCAAAGAGTGGGGAAATTTTGCCAGCTGAAATAGATAAGATTCGCATGACATAATTAAATCACTTTATTGATAGATATGTTCATTCAAACTAAAAAGCGATCAACGTCATGCCTATTTTTTCCGCAAATATTTCATTGCTCTATACAGAAGTTCCATTCATTGAGCGGCTAGCAGCTGCTAAAGCGGATGGTTTTGAGGCAGTGGAGTGCCAGTTTCCTTATGAGGCGAGCGCTGGTTGCACTTTGGCCGAGATTCAGGCCAAAACAGCCGAGTTGGCATTACCGATGACTCTGATTAATCTGCCTGCTGGTGATTGGGCGGGCGGTGATCGTGGGATTGCTTGTGACCCTGATCGAGTGACGGAGTTCAGAGCTGGGGTGCCTTTAGCTATTGAGTATGCCAAAGCGTTGAATATCACCCATGTCAATTGCTTAGCAGGGATTCCTCCTGAAGGGTTGAGTGAAGAACTCATTAAGTCAACATTTATTGCTAATTTAACTTGGGCAGCAGAGGTGTTGAAAAAAGAAAATATCAAATTATTGATTGAACCAATTAATACATTTGATATTCCAGGGTTTTATTTGAATCATTCACAGCAGGCTGTTGACATCATCATGGCGGTGAAGTCTACGAATCTTTATTTGCAATATGATGCTTATCATATGCACCGTATGGGTGAAGATATTTTAGATGTGGAAGACTTCATGCCATTTATCGACCACATTCAAGTTGCGGATCATCCAGGTAGAAATGAGCCAGGTACAGGTGAAATCCATTTCTCTGATTTCTTTATGTTGCTTGATGAGCTAGGTTACGATGGCTGGGTGGGGTGTGAATACAAAAAGCTACACCGTGCTAATTTTTTTGCCCAATAAATTAGAAAAACAGAATTGGATTAAAGATGGATTATTTTTTTATTTTCTTAATCAGTAATATCGCGGCTTTATTTATTACTTATTCTTATTTGCTCAGGCGCGCCAAGGTGATTACCTTGATGGCCTTATTAAAGGGAACTTGGATCTACGGAACTATCATTAGCCTCGTGATTGTGATTCCCTACCACCTTTATAGTTGATCAAGCGTATTAATCAGAGATTAATTACTTAACCAACTGTTAATTATTTTTTCTTTCGCTCAGGCGCGCGATTTTCAGGCTTTTTATTTTCGGCAGGCTTTACTTCTAAGCTAGGTTTTAAGGTCGCTGTATGAGTAATAGAGCTGGGCGCCATGGTTAGCGTTAGGTAACCTTGCTTAGACCATGTGTCGGCAAAATTATCGTAGTTGCGACTGTTAACCCAGCCAGATTGACCCGTTTGATAGATAAATTGTGATTTATCCATGTCCGAAAAATCATAAATAGCTCGCATGCTTGGCGCTTCCGTGACGATAAATGGGTTGATTGGATTGCTATGATCCATAAACCCAAGGTTCACAGTGAAGTTGTCGCCTGCTGTTGGGCGTTTTACTTCAAAACGATTTTTAAGTAATGCTATTTTGCTAAATGGTCGGTGTTCAGAAACTGCTACGTGCACATCCCCCCAGCGCCATGAACTGGGTTTTTTGCCTAACTGATCTGATAGGGTTTCTAAAGCCTTGGTGAGTGATTCATCAAAAGCCTGATTGCAGTTTTCTACTTCAGCTGTTTCAGGTTTGTCGCACCAGTATTCAGTGCCAGCTTGACCATTGGCATACATCTGCACAATTTTGTGCACTCCCGGTCTAAAGCTTCTCTTGCTGTATTCAAGATCGAAACTCTTGCCTAATTTCTTTTCAAATAACCGGCGAGTGAGTTGTTCTGCCCAAGCATTAAAAATCGTTGCCGCAACACTGTCTTGGCTCATGCGGCCATCGTAATTGGCTAATAGTCTTTTTGCTTCAGCGGCGAGGGGGTGATTTGATTGAGCCGCTTGCAAATACGGTAGTAATTCTTGTGCTGACAATGAGACAGCATCCGTTTGAATCTCTTTCATGCTATCGAGAGTGTGCTTATCTGTTGTCTGAAGCATTGATTCAATACGCTCAAAGCGGTAAGGTGTGTTCCAGTCTGCAGTTAATGGGGTTGGGTTGTTTGTTGCGGATACGCGCTGATTAGCTGTAGCAATCCATCCCTTAGGAGGATTGTCGTCTTTGGGTAGTACATCCAAGGGCAAGTAGCCATTCCAGTCGTATTGTTTATCCCAACCGAACGCTGGGGCGACACCAAAAAGACCTTGGCCCTTGTTGCGCTTAGGTACGGCACCAATAGCGCGATAGGCGATATTGCCATCAACATCAGCCATCACAATATTTTGCATGGGCGCGTAGTAATGTTTGATCGCTGATTTGAATTCCTCTAAATTATTCGCCCGATTCATGTTAAGGCCTGCGACTAATGTTTGGTTGGCTGTATCTAATGCCGTCCAACGCAAAGCCAACGCAAAGCGGTCAGTATTAATTAATGCTTTAGCTCTGTCATAGACATCCGAGATAACTGGGCCATGACGACTTTCTCTGACGATGAAGCGATCATCTGGTTGACCTTTAATATGAATAATTTCTTCGCGGAAAACGAAGTTTTCATGACTTCCACCAGGTAGTTGGTAGCGGCTAGTATCGCGTTGGTCAATCGCTTCAATATATAAATCTTGCACATCTGGATTGGTGTTTGTAAATCCCCAAGCCAGTTTGGATGTGCGACCTAATACAACAATGGGGAGGCCTGGTAGCGTGGCGCCAATGACTTTGATATCTGGGGCCTCGATATGCGCGAAATACCAAACAGCTGGTGATGTGAGGCCTAAATGGGGATCATTGGCTAGCCATGGTTTATCTGTAGCGCTCTTTTGCCCACTGACAACCCAGTTATTAGATCCAACACCCTCAACATCTCCTGGCAAGTTTTTTAAAGACCTCTGATTAAGAGCCACTTTCTCCGTAGCCTGGGTTGTTTTAAATAAACCTAAGTCTCGATACATTTGAGCAAAGTTCATTTGGGTTGCGGGTGCTTCTCCTGGGTAGGGTGGCAGAACTTCCCAAATGTGATGGGTATCCATGGTTTTTGATAGTTCTAAGCGCAAAAACTCTTTATTCCAATTGCCACCTAAATCTAGCGCCATCATGAGGGACCAGGCAATCGTATCAGCCGGGCTCCAAATACCAGGGTCTGTTCCTAGAATCATGAATTCAGGAGGTAAGGCCCACCCAAGGCGTTTATAACCTGCATTAACCCCATCCGAATAAGCTTGAATCATTCTTTTGGATTCGATTGGGTAATTTTCAAATTGTTTTTCAGCGGCTCTTCGAATGCCTAAGGTTCTGATGAATTTATCAATGCCTAAGGCGCTATCGCCCAATACTTCAGAAAGCTTGCCTGAAGCTAGTCGACGGTTGAACTCCATTTGCCACGGACGTTCACTTGCATGAAGGTAGCCTAGGGCAAATAGGGCATCTTCATTTGTTTGTGCCTGAATATGCGGTACAGCATTGTCGTCAAATTTAATCGTGACTGGCGCGCTTAAACCTGGGGCTGTGAATTCGCCGTCTAGTTTGGTTTTGGTCGCTATGAAGTAAACAAATAGCGTACTGAGGATAAATATAAGCAGACAAACTGCTACGATAGCCAGTCTTTTCAAGATTTTTTGTTTTTTAGTTGGTTTGGTTAAAAAAATGCTGCCCATCTCGAAAAGTCTTCCATAAATTTACTTATAAATTGAACCTCTATTTTTTCATACTTTCGGTTTTAAAAGGGTTTCTGGGTAAATTAGTAAATTTTTTTGAGTCTATCCAAACAAACTGATAAACTACGCCCCTTGTGAAGTTTTCAACATCACAAAAACCTGCCCGAGTGACGAAATAGGTAGACGTAAGGGATTTAAAATCCCTCGGCTTAAACAGCCGTGCCGGTTCGATTCCGGCCTCGGGCACCAAATAAAAAAAGACCAAGGTAACTTGGTCTTTTTCTTTTTCTGGGGCAGGAATCTAGCAGAAACCTGCTACCTGATTAGTGGCTACCACCCAAATACGCCGCCTTAACGGCAGGATCGTTTTTAAGTTGCTGGGCTGGGCCATGAGCCGTAATACGACCATTCTCAAGAACGTAGCCGTAGTCCGATACGTTTAACGCTGCCGCTGCAAATTGCTCAACTAATAACATCGTTACACCTTGAGCTTTTAAGTTGGCCACAATCTTGAAAACTTCCTCTACCAAGATAGGAGCTAATCCCATAGATGGTTCATCAAGGAGATAAACATCCGGGTTTAGCATCACGGCACGAGCCATCGCTAACATTTGTTGCTCGCCACCAGATAAGGTGCCCGCTAGTTGATTGCGACGTTCTTTTAGTCTTGGGAAAAGATCCATCGCACGCTCTAGATCACCTTTGACGTCGCCTTTAGGGCGGCTATAGGTTAGGCGAGGGAAGGCCCCTAACAACAGATTATCAGTCACGGACATGGTTGAAAAAACACGACGTCCTTCGGGGGAATGGGCTAGGCCTAAGCGAGCGATTTTATGAGAATCAAAACCATCGATTTTGACTCCACCCAAGATAACTTCACCAGCTTCTGGTTTGATCATGCCTGTAATGGCGCGCATGGTAGTGGTTTTGCCAGCACCGTTTGAGCCAATCAAGCTAATCACTTGTCCTTTAGGAACTTCAATGTTGATGCCGTGGAGTACTTTAACTTTTCCGTAACCAGCTTCAAGATTTTTAATTGATAGCATATTTATTCCATTTCTTTAATAGGGGCCGTTAGACGGTGCCTAGGTAAGCGTGGATCACTTGTTCGTTTGATTGAATTTCAGCAGGTTTGCCTTCGGCAATCTTTTGACCAAAATCAAGCACTGAAACTGTGTCGCAAACTGACATCACCACATCCATATGATGTTCAATCAAAATGAATGTCACGCCGTGATCACGAATCTTGCGAATAATCGCTAATAGTTCTTTGATGTCCGGAGCCGTTAGACCTGCTGCAGGCTCATCTAACAAGAGAAGTTCTGGGTCAAGCGCCAAGGCGCGAGCAATTTCTAGCAAACGTTGCTTGCCGTAGGGGAGATTGCGGGCTTCTTCATCAGCCAACTCTTCTAGGCCGACAAATTTCAGCAATCCCAAGGCGCGTGAACGAGCTTCATTCTCTTCATTGGTATAACGAGGTAGGTGCAATGACACATCAAGTAAGTTTGAGTTGAATGTGTGGTGTAAACCAACCAAGATATTCTCCAAGGCCGTCATTTCGCCAAATAGCTGAACGTTTTGGAATGTTCTGGCGATGCCTGAAAGAGCAATCTCAGAGGATGTTTTACCGACCACGCTATTGCCAGCATACAAAACATTACCAGCCGTTGGTTTGTAAATACCCGTTAAGACGTTCATCATCGTGCTCTTGCCAGAGCCGTTAGGGCCAATTAAGCCATGAATCGTGCCACGCTTGATGTCAAGATTCACTTGGTTCAGGGCTTTTAGACCACCAAACTGCATCAAGATAGATTGAACATTAAGAAGGTCGCCTGTTTTTTGTTGGCTACCAACAGCTTTAATGATGTTTTCAGAACTAGCGGTAATGCTGCTACTAAGAGCTTGTCTAGTGGATTGACCAGATTTGCCACTTAGTGATGCTGCATAAGACTTAATGAAGCCCACAATACCGTTCTGTAAGTAATAGACCACCAACAAAATCATGAAGCCAAAAATACTTAAGCGCCAGTCGGTGATATTTTCTAACCACATAGAGAAAATAGCCAAGCCAACTGTACCGGCAACAGGTACTGCCAATTTCTGAGGGGTAGATAATTTCTTGCTGATGCTCACAGCTGAGCCAATCAACATGGCTACCGCTAATGTGATAGCGACGATCCTGAACAAATTAATATCGTCTAATAGTTTTGGAAGCATCACGATGATGGTTGAGCCAAGTAGAGCGCCGATACGTGATTTTCTGCCACCCATGATGATGGCTAACAAGAACAGAATCGTTAACTCATTATTGTAGGTATTAGGCGAAATATATTGCTCTGAGTAAGAGTAGAGGCTACCCGCTAAACCAGCAAAACCAGCGCTGATTACAAAGGCGTAGACCTTGTAGCGGTAGACTGAAACACCCATACAGTCGCAAGCAATCGGGCTGTCGCGTAATGCTTCAAAAGCACGACCTAGGTGTGATTTTAAGATGCGATGAACAACCAACAAGCTAGCTAGTAATAAAACACAAACAACCCAGTAGTACTGAACTTCATTAAGCTCCACATCCATCACAGTAGGTTTGTGAATCTTGATACCTAAAGGACCTTCTGTTAAGAAAGTCATTTCATTGATGAGAATTTGCAAAATAGTACCGAATGCAAGTGTCACCATCGCAAGGTATGGGCCAATCACTTTCAGAGCCGGTAATGCTAATAAACCACCAAAAGCAGCTGTTACCGCAATAGATGCTGGCACAGTCACCCAGAATGGCATGCCTAATTTAAAAAAGAGTACGCCAGCGGTGTAAGAGCCAACACCAAACAAACCAGCATGACCTAATGAGACCTGGCCGGTATAGCCTACGACGATATCTAAGCCAAATAATAAGATGGCATAAATCAGGATCGTTTCAACTAAGTGAATGTAGTACGGGTTGTCGACCAGTAAAGGGAATGCGAATAGGGCGGCAATCGCCGCTATTAATAAGGTAATTTTCTTTGAATTCATATTTAGACTTTCTTAATCGCTGATTTGCCGAATAAGCCAGATGGTTTCAGTGCTAATACCAATAAAAGTAGTAATAGGCCTGGAACGTCCTTATAGCCAGTCGAAATGTAAAAGCCTGTCATGGTTTCTGTAATACCAAGAATCACACCACCCACGATGATGCCTAGGCCACTAGTTAAGCCACCAATAATCGCCACAGCAAAAGCTTTAAGTCCTAATGAAGCACCCATGGTTGCACCAGTTAGTGTTAATGGTGCCACGAGTACGCCAGCGAAGGCAGCTGTTAGCGAAGATAGAGCGTAAGAGAACATGATAACTAGGCGTGTATTAATGCCCATTAAGCTTGCGGCATCACGATCGTTGGATGTGGCCACCACAGCTTTGCCGTAAATTGTTTTACGGTTAAAAAATTCCACTAACAACATCATGCCTAAAGCGCCACCAACTACGACTACTTCCATTGGCAAAATATTAGCGCCGAAAAATTGCATAGGGTCATCATCTAAAGGCGATGGGAATCTCAAGTCATCACGTCCCCAAATATTTTCAGCGACGTTTTTGAAAATAATGCCTAGAGCAATGGTGGACATGATCCAACCAAATTCTGATTTGATTTTGATGGCTGGTCTAACGCCAACCACTTCAACAAGGCCGCCTTGTAAAAGGCCAAATATGCAGACAATCGGAATCATTAACCAGTAGTTAATGCCAAATGTCTCGACACATGTTAAGCCTACGAGGGCGCCTAGCATTAAAGCCTCACCTTGACCAAAGTTTAGAGTGCCAGAAGTGGCAAATGTAAGCTGATAACCAAAGGCAATAACCGCATAGATCATACCGATGGCGATACCGCTAAAAATTAATTGAACTAAGATTTCCATTGATGTTTCCTAGGAGATAACGGGAAAAATACACTTACTTTTAAGCTAAAGCGCCGCCTTGATGAGGGCGGCGCTATTTATTACAACTAGCTAATACAACAATTATTTTTTCTTCTTAACGCGGATGTCTGAACCACGATCAGCGTCTTCTTGGTAAGCGTAAACCACGCGACCTTTTTTCACTTCACCCATCACTGGAATATTGTCAGTAATAGCTTCGTGGTCATTTTTGCTAAATGGTTTGTCGTAAGTTGTTACAACACCCTCAACTTTTTCATTCAAGTTTTCTAGTGCTTCACGAATCTTCACGCCATCTGTTGAGCCAGATTGCTTGATGGCAGCAGCCAATAGATAGATAGAGTCGTAACCTTGAGCGGCAGATACTGGTGAATCAATACGACCATTCTTTGGCTTGAACTCTTTTAGGTAAGAATCGATGAATGCTTTACGCTTTTTAGTATTGGCTTCTTGAATGAAGGTCTGTGGCATACGTGCGCCTTCACCATTTTTACCAGCTGTATCAATAAAGTTAGCCATTGATAATGTCCAGCTACCGATCATTGGTTTTTTCCAGCCTAATTTAGCCATGCTATTCGCGATTTGAGCTAATTCAGGCCCGATAGCGTAAGTCAAAATAACTTCTGCACCTGCTTCTTTAGCTTTCAACAATTGAGGTGTCATATCAACGTCTTTGATGTTGAATTTTTCTGTGGCTACTGGTGTGATACCTTTAGCTTTAAGAGCTTTTTCTAAGTCTTCACGACCTAATTGACCGTAGTTAGTTGAGTCAGCAAGAATAGCCACCTTTTTAAAGCCACGTTTTTCAATCGCTTCTTTAACGATCATCGGCGCTTGAATTTCATCACGCGCAGCGTTACGGAAAATGTAGTTATCACCAGTGAACTGTTTAGTAACGATGGTGCCGGTAGCAACGTTGTTCATCACTGGAATTTTTGCTTCCTGGTAGAAGCGTTGTGAAGCAAGGGCAACGCCTGTATTAATAAAGCCAACAGTAGCAACCACCTTTTCTTTATTAATTAATTCTTGAGCAATTTGAACGCCGCGTTCATTTTTTGCTTCATCATCGCGCTCGATGATTTCAATTTTTTTGCCGGCGACACCGCCTGCCGCATTGATTTCTTTAACGGCTAAACGAACGCCATCACGCATACTCACGCCCATTGAAGATGAGCCACCTGTGTAAGGGCCTGAAACACCAATTTTGATTGCTTCTTGCGCATAGCTCGCACCATTGGTTAATAGCGCTGCAGCTGCCGCAATAGTAAATAGACGACGGCGTAAATTCATTTTGTCTCCTTGGAATTTATTTATTAATTAAGTAATTTTTGCTAATTTAATTACTCGTTTAGTATAGGGCGAAGAGTTTTGGAAGCACCTAGGTAATTCCCTAATATGTATACAAAATGCAGAAATCAAATTTATTAAAATTCATTATTAAAAACAAGTACTTAATTGTTGGTTTGATAGTTATGGGGGCTCTTGCCCCCTTGGCTCATACAGAGCCTCAGCCAGCCGAGGTTTTAGCTGTTTATTTCACGCCCCCAACGGGTGCTGTGCATGGTTTGACTAAGCACTTAGATGGAGCAAAAAAGTCCATCCGTGTGATGGCTTATGGGTTTACATCGGTTGAGATTAGCCAAGCGCTTGTTAGAGCTAAACAGCGTGGGGTATTGGTGGAGCTTATTCAAGATGAAAAAAGTTCTCAAAATAACGGAGAGGCTATTGCCCCTTTAGTTGAAGTGGGTATTTTTGTTAGAAATGATGCAGAACACGCTATTCAACATAACAAGGTGATGTTGATTGATGACGATGTGGTGGTAACCGGTAGTTATAACTTTACAAATTCAGCAGATAAACGCAATGCCGAAAATTTCATGATTTTGAAGTCGGTTTATGCAGCGAAGCGTTATGCTGAAAACTGGGCAATACATTGGGCCCACGCTAAACCATTAACAGAAGTACCTAAAAAGAAAAGAAGATAAAAACAGGTCTTTAGTTTTTATCTTGAAAGCCTTTTAGGCGGAAGGTGAGAACCAGTGTGTCTCTGCAGGAGAGCTCTTGAGTGTTGTCGGTGGGTTGGATGGGCGTAGTTTCATGAATCACTTGTTCATCATCAAGTAGTAAGAGACTCAAAGGATCTTCTAATGTAAAGCGCTGGCCTTCGGGGCTTTCATGGCGAAAAACTCTGGTTTCTCCGCCTTTGATGTGTTGGCGGTTAATTAACATGACTCCCACAAAATCAACCCCGTCTCTGTGAGCGCCTTCGGGTGTTGGTCTGCCAATGCCATCTGTTGTATCGATACGAAATTGATGTACTTCTACATACCAAGGGGTTGTTTTAGGATCAAGCTGTTTGATCGCCGAAAAATGAGCGCAGAGCTTGATGAGTAAATCTTGTAGCGCCGCACTTTGGGTGAATTTTTCTGCACAAGGTTCAAACCAGCGATCAATGCCGCCGTGCAAGGCGTTGTAGGAGAGGGGTTGCCAGTGTGCTCTGTGCGGCATCAGATTGGTTGCCCCTCCAGTAACAACCATGCTGCTATGTTTTCTTTTTCGATAACGACCGCCATCTTTGAGATATTGGTCTGGGGCAAGGTCATTCCAATAAGAAGTTAACTGACGCCATTCGGAGTTGGTGTGACCCGATAATTGCTCGACATTGCTAGGATTTAATAAAGCAAAGCCATTGTGAGCTAAAGATGTTTGGAGGTCTTGGGTATCGCAAAAGGGAGGTTTAAATGAAGCCATATGAGCCGATTAATTAGGCTCAGTAACAAAAGATATCTTTGTTATACCTGAACGTTTGGTTGTTGCTAGTACTTGAGCGACTGATTCATAACGAACATTTTTATCAGCGCGTAATTGAATTTCTGGTTGAGGGTTTTTTTGAGAAGCAGTCTGTGTGTAGATGGCTAGGGTTTCTAAATCAATCGGTGATTTATTCCAAAAAATTTGACCTTTAGCTGAAACTGTTAAGTTGATGGATTCTGGTTCAACCTGATTTTTTTGACTGCTTGCTACGGGCAGCTCTACTTTAACGGCGTGTTGCATCACGGGTAAGGTGATCATGAAAACAATCAATAACACCAACATGACATCCACTAAAGGTGTCATGTTAATTTCTGCCATAGGTGGTGTTTCGTCTTCACCAATAGGCTCGTTACCAAATGCCATGATTAATCCTGTGATGATGGGCGAGAAGTGCTGACTTCACTTTGGCCTAAGCGCGCACCTGTTATGAAGAAAGCGTATAAATCATTGCCGAAACGATTAAGTTCCGCAATGAGTACCTTATTGTTTCTACTAATGGCGTTGTAGCCCAAGACAGCAGGAATCGCAACAGCCAAGCCAAGCGCTGTCATGATGAGTGCTTCGCCAATCGGACCTGCTACTTGATCAATCGTGGCTGTGCCCGTGGTGCCAATTCCAACAAGTGCGTGGTAGATACCCCAAACTGTGCCAAATAAACCAATGAATGGGGCGGTTGCACCAGTAGAGGCTAAAAAGGTCAGACCATGTTGTAATTGACCAACTGATTTATCAATGCTGATTTTTAAACAGCGTGTGAGCCAATCAGATGGATTTAAGGTTTGACGCAACTCGCTGCGATTGCCTGTTTGTTGTGAGTGATGTTTCATAGCCTCTTGAGCGCTGCTAGCTAATTCCAAATAAGGATTAAGCTCAACTGTCATTTGGCTTAATGCCACATCAAAGGAAGGGGCATGCCAAAAACACTCGACTTCTAGAGCGATTTTTCTAATTTTGTAGAGATGCCATGCTTTGGTCAGAATAATGATCCAAGAGATGATGGACATGGCTAAAAGGAATAGCGCTACGGTGCGGGTGACGGCGTCACCTTGTAACCACATATTTGCTAGGCCGAAGGGTTGATTCATGACAACTTATTCCAATCGAAAAATATAAGGTTGGATGGCAGTAACTTTAATAGGTTTGCCAAATTCTATAAAAGGTTTGCAACGCGCTTTTTGCCCTGCATCTAAAGCTGCTTGGTCTAAGCGTTGGATGCCGCTGCTTTGAGCTAAGCTCACTTTTTCAACTTGACCTGATTCATTAATAAATAAACGAACCATTGCTTTGCCTTCTTCGCCTATTCTACGTGACAAGCTAGGGTAGACGGGTTCTGGGACGCTGCATTGTGCTTGACTAATAGAAACTGTTTTCGGGTCACCTGAGCTGCTGCCCCCTGTGCTAGCTGGAGGGGGCGTTGAGCTACCCGTATTAGCTGCTAGAGGACTTTCTTGTTTAGTTGTTACAGGGTTAGGCGTTTTTTGTTTTTCTAAAGTCGTGGGTGGGGTAGGTGTTGGTACGTTTTTCGACTTTTCTTTTTGTGGATTCGGGTCTAGTAAGCTAGCTGTGACTGTATCCCCAATGGTTGATGCACTATGACGCTGGCTTGAACCGAGTTGGAAACCAATTAATAAAAAAATATGCGCAAGAATAACAATCACGGCAATTTTTTGTTGCGCAGATATTTTTTTGAGAAGTTGGATCAAGGTATTCAAAAGATTGACTGTCAACTTTAAGAAATGAAAACAGTTGATGTTTCAACGCCGTGTTGTTCCAATGCTGTTGGAATAAGTTGCTTGGCAAGTTGATGCAGATGGTCGGCATCTAAGGTCGAGTAAAGACGAATGGTGCGCGGGGGAGGCGATTGAAGCAACTCAAACTCTTCGAGTTTGCGGGTGAGTTGTTTAATGACAGCCGCACTTGTATCAACGATTTGTATGTCATTGCCTAAAATTTTTCTAATTAATGGCAATAGAAATGGGTAATGTGTACATCCCAAGACGAGGGTATCAATCCCAGCTGTTTGCATGACGCTTAAATGTTTTCGTAGAAGCGCTTCTGTTTCAGGGGCATCAATCTTACCTTCCTCTATCAGAGGCACTAACCCTAAGCCGGCTTGTGAGATAAATTCGCAATCACCCTGAAGGCTTTTTAATAAAGCGTTGAACTTATCGCTTTTTAAAGTGTTTTGAGTAGCAAGCACGCCAATTTTTTGATTGTTGCTTTGGTGTACAGCAGGTTTGATGCCTGGCTCAACTCCAATAATGGGAATTGCTGGCATGTCGTTACGAATATGGGCAATTGCTTCGGCGGTGGCAGTATTGCAAGCAACCACTAAAGCTTGGCAGCCTTCTCGGGCTAACCAATGGCAGAGATCAAGGCTGCGTTGCGCCACCCACTCACTTGATTTTTCTCCATAAGGCGCGTTAACGGAGTCTGCTAAATAAATATAGTGGTGGGCTGGGGCTTGGCGTAGGGCTTCATTGAGAACGGTTAGTCCACCAATGCCAGAATCAAACACCCCAATCGTCGCCAAGCGTACCTCAGTCTTTCAGTTATAAAAGTTAACTAATGAGCTCAAGCTGTTGTGACTGGAATTTTTCCAATCTTAGCTTGCCACTCTTTAGGACCTGTGTTGTGAACGGATGTGCCATTTGAATCCACTGCCACAGTCACTGGCATATCTTGAATCGTGAATTCGTAAATAGCTTCCATGCCTAAATCAGCAAAACCAACAACCTTTGCTTCTTTAATAGCCTTAGATACTAGGTAAGCTGCACCACCAACAGCCATTAAGTAAGCCGATTTATGTTTCTTGATGGCTTCAATGGCTGTAGGCCCACGTTCGGCTTTACCGACCATGGAGATGAGGCCTGTTTGAGCCAACATCATTTCCGTGAATTTATCCATACGAGTAGCGGTTGTTGGGCCTGCTGGACCTACAACTTCATCACGCACTGGGTCAACTGGGCCTACGTAGTAGATCACGCGGTTTGTGAAATCAACTGGTAGTTTTTCACCTTTGGCTAACATGTCTTGAATACGCTTGTGGGCAGCATCACGACCTGTAAGCATTTTGCCGTTGAGTAATAAAGTTTGGCCGGGCTTCCAGCTAGCTACTTCTTCTGGAGTTAATGTATCTAGGTTGACGCGCGTTGATTTTTCGGTATCTGGTGCCCAGCTAACTTGTGGCCAATCAGATAGAGATGGTGGTGTTAATACTGCAGGACCATCACCATGCAGATGGAAGTGAACGTGGCGGGTTGCCGCGCAGTTCGGAATCATCGCTACGGGCAATGAAGCCGCATGCGTTGGGTAATCCAAAATTTTCACATCTAATACTGTTGTTAAACCACCCAATCCTTGGGCACCAATACCGAGGGCATTCACTTTTTCCATGATTTCAAGGCGTAACTCCTCGATGCGGTTGCTTGGACCGCGTGCAATTAATTCATGGATATCCACGGGCGCCATCAATGATTCTTTAGCTAGCAACATGGCTTTCTCTGGTGTGCCACCAATACCAATGCCCAAGATGCCAGGAGGGCACCAGCCAGCTCCCATTGTTGGTACAGTTTTTAATACCCAGTCGACAATCGAGTCAGACGGGTTCAGCATGTACATCTTGCTCTTATTTTCGGAGCCGCCACCTTTGGCTGCACAAATAACTTCTAAGCCATCACCCTCAACGATTTCATAGTGAACAACCGCAGGCGTATTGTCTTTAGAGTTAATGCGTTTACCTGCTGGATCAAGTAGAACGGAGGCACGCAGTTTATTGTCAGGATTGCCATAAGCACGGCGAACACCTTCATTGACCATTTCTTGAACGCTCATTTTCGCGTCCCATTTCATATTCATACCCACTTTCAGGAACACCACGGCAATTCCTGTGTCCTGACAGATAGGGCGTTTACCTTCAGCGCACATACGGCTGTTAGTCAAAATCTGGGCAATCGCATCCTTTGCCGCTGGGCTTTCTTCACGCTCATAGGCTTTACCTAGGGCTGTGATGTAGTCAAGCGGGTGATAGTAGGAAATATATTGAAAAGCGTCTGCGACACTTTGAATAAAGTCTTCTTGGCGAATTGTGCTCATGATCTTTTAGTAAAAGTTGGTCAAAACGCCATTCTACCTAGATAGAGGGTCCTTTTAGTATTTCGATTAGAGCAAACACTTGATTAAATCGACTAACTAACCACGGAGTCAGTGTTTTAGGGGTTTATCTTCATTTCCCTAGGGAGAACCCTCATTTAACCTAACTTTATAAAGAATGTCAGCCAAATGTCAGTCCTTAGACCTAACCTCATGTTTTGTCTAAACACTGCTTAGAGAAGTAGGAGAAAACGTATGTCCGGTATGGAACAGTTATTGGTAGAAAATCGTGTGTTTAACCCACCTAAAGCATTTTCAAAAAATGCTGCAGTTTCTAGCATGGAGCAGTACAACGCTATGTGCCAGTCTTTTGAAAAAGACTTTAACGGTACATGGGCGCGCTTAGCTAAAGAAAACTTATATTGGAAAAAGCCTTTTACTAAAGTTTTAGATGAATCAAAGGCACCGTTTTATAAATGGTTTGAAGATGGTTTAACCAACGCCTCTTATAACTGTATCGACCGTAATATCGAAAATGGCTTAGGTAAAAAAACAGCTATTATTTTTGAAGCTGATGGCGGTGAAGTTACAAAAGTAACTTATCAAGAATTGCATGACCGTGTTGCAACTTTTGCGAATGGTTTGAAAAAACTAGGCATTAAAAAGGGTGACCGTGTTGTTATCTATATGTCTATGTCTATTGAAGGTGTGGTGGCGATGCAGGCGTGCGCCCGTATCGGTGCAACGCATTCAGTTGTGTTTGGTGGATTCTCAGCAAAATCATTGCAAGAACGTATTGTGGACGTAGGTGCGGTAGCGTTGATTACAGCAGACGAGCAAATGCGTGGTGGTAAAGCTTTGCCATTGAAGACTATTGCTGATGAAGCGCTTGCTTTAGGTGATTGCGACAAGCTTAAGCATGTAATTGTTTATAAGCGTACTGGCGGCAATATTCCAATGGTGGCTGGTCGTGATAAATGGATGCATGATGTATCCGCCGGCCAAGCTAAGAAATGTGAGCCTGAGTGGGTGAGCGCAGAGCATCCATTATTCGTTCTTTATACGTCTGGTTCAACAGGTAAGCCAAAAGGTGTTCAGCACGCAACAGGTGGTTATTTATTGTGGGCGATGTTGACGATGAAGTGGACATTTGACTTGCGCGATAGCGATGTGTTCTGGTGTACGGCTGACATTGGTTGGGTGACAGGTCATAGCTATATCGCATACGGTCCTTTGGCTTGTGGCGGTACGGAAATCGTGTTTGAAGGTGTGCCTACCTATCCAAACGCAGGACGTTTCTGGGAAATGATTCAGCGTCACAAAGTTAGCATTTTCTATACAGCGCCAACGGCGATTCGTTCATTGATCAAAGCTTCTGATACGGATCCTAAAGTTCATCCAAACAACTACAACTTGAAGACTTTGCGTTTGTTGGGTTCAGTAGGTGAGCCAATCAATCCTGAGGCTTGGATGTGGTATCACAAGAATGTGGGCGGTGAGAAATGCCCGATTGTGGACACTTTCTGGCAAACAGAAACAGGCGGTCATATGATTACGCCGTTACCGGGCGCCACACCATTAGTGCCAGGCTCATGCACATTACCATTGCCAGGCATTATGGCGGCGATTGTGGATGAGGCTGGTGGTGACATGCCAAATGGTCAAGGCGGTATCTTGGTTGTAAAACGCCCATGGCCATCTATGATTCGCACGATTTGGAATGACCCAGAACGCTTTAAGAAGAGCTATTTCCCAGAAGAGTTGGGTGGTACCTTGTATCTTGCTGGCGATGGCGCAATTCGTAACAAAGATAATGGTTACTTCACTATTACAGGTCGTATTGATGACGTATTAAACGTTTCTGGTCATCGTATGGGTACGATGGAAATCGAATCTTGCCTAGTGGCTAACCCATTAGTGGCTGAAGCTGCTGTGGTGGGCCGTCCTGATGATATGACGGGTGAGGCGATCGTGACCTTTGTGGTTCTTAAAGGTAAGCGTCCAACAGGCGATGAGGCTAAGAAGATTGCCACGGAGTTGCGTAATTGGGTTGGCAAGGAGATTGGCCCAATTGCTAAACCAAAAGAAATTCGTTTCGGCGATAACTTGCCTAAGACTCGTTCTGGAAAAATCATGCGTCGTATCTTGCGCGTGTTGGCAAAAGGTGAGGAGGTGACTCAAGACGTTTCAACGCTTGAGAACCCAGCTATCTTGGAGCAGTTAAAAGAAGCGATTTAATATCCTTAAAAGAAGCCGTCGTTAATCGATAGCTAATTAAAGGCCGGTGTCAGTAGATGCCGGCTTTTTTTTCGAGTAGGTCATAATTGAAATATGCGCATTCGAGCTGAGTCAAAGAAGATAGGTTTTTTCTATTTGTTGTTTACAGCAGGATTTTTGCTATTCATTTATTTCTTGGCGCTGATGGAAAAAGCGAATGGCCCAGGTATTTGGCTAGGCTATGTTTTTTTGTTTGTCACGATTGCGATTTATGCCAGCATTGGTTTGATCTGTAGAACTTCGGATATTAATGAGTACTACATAGCGGGGCGCCGTATACCTGCGATATTTAATGGAATGGCGACAGCCGCAGACTGGATGAGTGCGGCTACCTTTATTGGTTTGGTGGGGATCTTATTTAGTTCTGGTTACAAAGGGTTAGCTTTTATCGTGGGCTGGACGGGCGGCTTTTGTTTGGTTGCTATGTTGATTGCTCCTTATATTAGGAAATTTGGTTCTTTTACGATTCCAGATTTTCTGGCGATTCGTTATAGCCAAGGTGTATTAGGCGGCAGTAGAACTGTGCGTTTGGTGGCGGTAGGTGTAACGATTGTGGTTTCTTTTGTCTATTTGGTGGCACAAATTCAAGGGGTGGGTTTAATCGTCAATCGCTTTATTGGTGTTGAATTTGGCATTGGTGTTTTCTTTGGTTTGGCAGGCATTTTGGTGTGCTCATTTTTAGGGGGCATGCGAGCGGTTACATGGACACAAGTGGCTCAATACATTATTTTGGTGATTGCGTTACTTTTGCCCTTAGGCATGATGTCTTATAAAAAACATGACAGCTTCTTGCCGCAGATCACTTACGGTAAAGTTTTAGAAGAGATTGAGTATCACGAAAAAGACTTTGAGGTTACTGCTGAAGAAGTAAAGGTGCGTAATTATTATCAAAAGCAGACTGCTTTGCTTCAAAAGAAAATTGATGATTTGCCACTTTCTTATGTCAATGGCAGAAAAGCTATTGAAAAAGAATTGACTGATGCAAGAATTAATCAGCTGCCTTTGAAAGAAGTAAAAGCGATTGAGAAGAAATTGCAGCAATATCCATCAGATCCAGCAAATGCTTATGATGTTTGGTTAAAAGAGAAACAAGAGGCGTATGTACGTAGCCAAGCGGCTGTGCCGTCGATGCAGCCAGTTAGTGGTAGAGGTTTTGGGGTATCAAGTCTTGATCAATTAAATTTTATCTTGTTGATTTTTTGCTTGATGTTTGGGACGGCTAGTTTGCCCCATATTTTGACACGCTACTACACAACAACTAGTGTTTCAGCAACGCGATATTCAGTTTTTTGGACCTTGTTATTTATCGCTATTTTTTATTTGAGTGTGCCAGCGCTTGCAGCGATTGTTAAGTTGGAATTGTTTAAAAATTTAGTGGGCATTTCTTACGCTGATTTGCCCAGTTGGGTCACACAGTGGCGCAAAATTGAACCGGCTGTGATTTCTTTGACGGATATTAATGGTGATGGCTATGTGCAGTGGGCTGAGTTGTCGATTTCTCCGGATATGATTATTTTGGCTGCCCCAGAAATTACAGGGTTGCCATATGTTATTTCTGGTCTAGTTGCTGCTGGCGCTTTGGCTGCAGCCTTATCGACTGCTGATGGTTTGTTGTTGACAATTTCTAACTCAATTTCTCATGATGTCTACCATCATTTGATTGATAAAAATGCTTCTCATCAAAAGCGTGTAACTGGAGCAAAAATTGTTTTGCTAGCGGTGGCTTTGTTAGCTTCTTATATTACGTCTTTGCGCCCTGGAGATATTTTGTTTTTAGTGGGAGCAGCATTTTCTTTAGCGGCCTCAAGTTTTTTTGCTGTTTTAGTCTTGGCGGTTTTTTCTAAGCGCATTAATAAGTGGGGAGCTATTGCCGGTATGGTAACCGGATTGACTGTGAGCGGAACCTATATTGCGCTTAATTACCCATTCGCTTCTAGGGTGACTGGAATATTCGGCAACCGTTGGTTAGGCGTTGATCCGATTGCCTCCGGTGCATTTGGTATACCGGCCAGTTTTTTAGCAGCTTTTATAGTTTCTTATTTAACTACTCCTAATCCGCCAGTCATTAGCCGTTTGATTGATTACTTAAGAGAAAGCCGTTCTCACATTTAATGCTAGCAACACCATTATTTAGGGAATAACTTTTTCCAACCAGTAGCCCCTAGTTTTTTCATGGTTTCCATATTGGTTTCATAGATTGTTTCTGCTTCTGGAAAAGCTTCAACAGCCTTATCAATACTATCTTCCCTGATGAGGTGCAAAGTTGGGTATGGTGAACGGTTGGTGAAGTTGGTGATGTCGTCGAATTCGGTATCTGCGAATTGATAGTCTGGATGAAAGCTAGCGATTTGCAATTCTCCGTCTAATTGAATGTCTTCTAATAGTTGATCTGCCAATTCTAAAAAATTGTTGTATTCCAAAAAATCTTTTAATACGTAAGGATGAATGAGTAGCGTGGTATCTGTTTTATGGGGTGATACTTCCGCAAGGTGTTCGAGTTCTCGAGCTAGGTCTTCTAAAAGAGCTTCTTCATCGCGAGCTTCGCTCACAACATACCGGATTTGCTCTTTAACGTGAACGGCTTTGGCAAACGGGCAAAGATTTAGTCCAATGACCGCTTTGATGAGCCAGTCTTGAGTTTCTTCGATGGGATTAAAATCTTTGTCTGACATTTCGTATCGCCTTGTGTATTGTGTAGCCCTATGATTCGTATCACTGAACTTCGTCTAGCCGTAGACCATACTCCTTCTGAGCTAGAAGATGCCATCTTAAAGCGTTTAGCTATTTCTGCTAAGGATTTAGTGAGCTTTATTGTATTTAAGCGAAGTTACGACGCCAGAAAAAATACAGCGTTGTCATTTATTTACACAATTGACCTTTCTGTGAAAGATGAGGAAGGGGTGTTAAAGCGTTATGCCCATGATGAGCATGTGCGTGTATCGCCCGATACCACTTATCACTTTGTGGCAAAGGCGCCGGCTGTTCTAGCGCAACGGCCTGTGGTGATTGGTTTTGGTCCCTGTGGAATTTTTGCCGCTTTGCTTTTGGCTCAAATGGGCTTTAAGCCGATTGTGCTTGAGCGCGGCAAGCAGGTGCGTGAACGTACCCAGGATACTTGGGGCTTGTGGCGCAAAAAGATTTTGAATCCGGAGTCCAATGTTCAGTTCGGCGAGGGCGGTGCGGGGACTTTCTCAGATGGCAAGTTGTATAGCCAAATTAAGGACCCTAAATTTTATGGTCGCAAAGTCATTGAGGAATTTGTTAAAGCTGGCGCTCCTGAAGAGATCTTGTATGTAGCTAAACCTCATATTGGGACTTTCCGCTTAGTTGGTATGGTTGAAAAAATTCGTCAAGAGATTATTGATTTGGGTGGCGAGGTTCGTTTTCAGCAAAAAGTGACGGGCTTTGAGATTGCTGATGGAGGTATCAAAGCTGTGAAGTTAGAGGGTGGTGAGCGCATTGAGGCAAACCATGTTGTTTTAGCCTTGGGGCATAGCGCACGCGACACCTTTAAGACTTTGCATGAGAACGGCGTTTACATGGAGGCAAAGCCGTTTTCAGTTGGCTTTCGAATTGAGCACCCACAATCTTTGATTGATAAAGCAAGATTGGGGCCGCATGCAGGGCATCCTTTGATTGGCGCCGCTGATTACAAGTTGGTGCATCACGCTAAGAATGGCCGTGCTGTTTATAGTTTTTGCATGTGTCCTGGAGGAACGGTAGTTGCTGCCACCTCTGAGGAGAACCGAGTTGTCACTAATGGCATGAGTCAGTATTCACGCAACGAGCGTAATGCGAATGCGGGCATTGTGGTGAACGTTGATCCTAAAGATTATGGGGCTACCCCTGAAAATCCTTTGGCTGGAATTGATTTTCAGCGAGCTTTGGAGTCAAAGGCTTTTGAGTTGGGCGGTAAAACCTACGAAGCTCCTGGGCAGTTGGTTGGCGACTTTTTGGCGGGTCGTCCTTCAACGGAGTTGGGAAGTGTCATACCTTCTTACAAACCAGGTGTGCATTTGACTGATTTAGCCAGCGCTTTACCTGATTACGCTATTGAAGCGATGAGAGAGGCTTTGCCAGCCTTTGATAAGAAGATCAAAGGTTTTTCTATGAAAGATGCGGTTCTAACAGGGGTTGAGACTAGAACCTCTTCACCCTTAAGAATTACTAGGGGTGCCAACTATCAAAGCCTCAATGTAAAAGGGCTGTACCCGGCTGGAGAGGGAGCTGGGTATGCTGGAGGCATCTTATCTGCTGGGGTGGATGGCATTAAGGTTGCTGAAGCCCTTGCCTTGGATATAGTGGGCTGGGGTGGTCCGTCAAACTAAAAGCACACTGAAATAGGTCTTTTTGACTTAAATCGTTGTTTCTCTTAGGGAAGTGTTTAAAATCTCAGTTTCACGAATTTAGATAGATAAGTAACTTTAACTATGACTTATTCATCTATTGATATAAGTAATACATATTTCCCAAAGATTTAGTTATTAGGTATCTTTCGGGTGGTTATTTAGAACAAGACTCAGGAATCATGGCAAGTTATCAAACAGAAACAGTACTAACAGTTAAACACTGGAATGACACGCTTTTTAGCTTCACAACAACTAGAAACAAAGGCTTGCGCTTCCGTAATGGTCATTTTTTAATGATTGGATTAGAGGTTGAAGGAAAACCTTTGGTGCGCGCCTATAGTGTGGCAAGCCCTAACTATGAAGAGCATTTGGAGTTTTTGAGTATTAAGGTTGAGAATGGACCATTGACCTCAAGACTGCAAAACATCAAAGTAGGCGACCCTATTTTGGTCAGTGAAAAATCGGTGGGTACTTTAGTTATTGATGACTTAAATCCAGGTAAAAACCTTTATCTATTCAGTACAGGTACTGGTTTGGCACCATTTATGAGCATTATTAGAGACCCTGAAACTTATGAGAAGTTTGAGAAAGTAGTCTTGATTCATGGTGTGCGCTTGGTTAGCGAGTTGGCTTATGAGGATTACATCCGCAATGTTTTACCTAATGACGAGTTCTTGGGTGAGATGGTGCGTGAGAAGTTGATTTATTACCCAACTGTGACACGTGAAGCTTTCAAACACACAGGCCGTTTAACAACTGCAATTGAAAATGGTCAGTTGTTTAAGGATATCGGTTTACCACCACTAGATCCTGCTACTGATCGAGGCATGATTTGTGGAAGCCCGTCCATGCTAAAAGAAATCTGTGAAATGTTAGATGCTAGGGGCTTTAAGGTTTCACCAAGCCTTGGTGTTTTGGGTGATTATGTCTATGAGAGAGCATTCGTAGAGAAATAATCTCGAGATAATTTGAATGTACGAAAAGAGCCACCTAAGGGTGGCTTTTTTATTAAAACCATAAGAAGTTTAGAAGGTCAATAGCTTTAATTCCCTATCGTCAATGTAATGACAATCCCTTATTGTTCAATTAATAACTTAAGTTTATTTTCATGGACTTAGGTTGTCTTAATTTAATTAAAAAGAAACGAAAAGCGGACATCATGTCAGATGTAATTCTTGAAACGAAAAAGCTCACAAAAGAGTTCTCGGGGTTTGTGGCTGTTAGTGACGTTGATTTAAAAGTGCGTGCTGGCACAATTCACGCATTAATCGGCCCTAATGGTGCGGGTAAGACAACGTGTTTCAATTTGTTAACCAAGTTCATTACGCCAACATCTGGTCAGATCATCTATAAGGGTGAAGATATTACTCAAAAAGGCTCTGCTGAAATTGCGCGTATTGGTATGGTTCGGTCCTTCCAGATTTCAGCGGTGTTTCCACATTTAACTAATTTAGAAAATGTGCGCATTGGTCTGCAAAGAAAATTGGGCACGTCGATGCATTTTTGGAAAAGTGAACGTTCTCTCAATCATTTAAATGATGAGGCAATGAGTTATTTGGAGCAGGTTGGTTTGGAAAAGTATGCTGACATGACAGCGGTGAGCCTGCCTTATGGACGTAAGCGCGCTTTGGAAATTGCCACTACTTTAAGTATGAATCCTGAAGTGATGTTGTTGGATGAACCGACGCAAGGTATGGGTCATGAAGATGTGGAAAAAGTGACTCAATTAATTAAAAAAGTATCTGCAGGTCGAACTGTATTAATGGTTGAGCACAATATGAAGGTGGTTTCTTCGATTGTGGACACAATCACAGTTTTGCAACGTGGAAAAATTATTGCTAATGGCAACTATGCAGAAGTATCTGCAAACCCTCAGGTAATTGAAGCTTATATGGGTAGTGCTGCTAATGCAGAGTTGGGAGCTCATTAATGTCGGCGCATACAGTTTTAAAGATTAAAGATCTTCATGGATGGTATGGAGAATCTCATGTATTACATGGCATTGACTTGGAAGTTGCAAATGGCGAAGTTGTGACTTTATTGGGTCGTAATGGTGCTGGTAGAACATCCACATTACGTGCCATTTGTGGCTTGATTGGGAAACGAACTGGAAGTATTGAGATACAGGGTCAGGAAACAACTAGCTTAGAGCCGCATTTAATTGCTCGTTTAGGTGTTGGTTATTGTCCTGAAGAGCGCGGTATTTTTAGCTCTTTAACCTGTGAACAAAATTTAATGTTGCCACCAACCTTGGCTGAAGGTGGTATGAGCATTGAAGAAATTTACACCATGTTCCCCAACTTAAAAGAGCGTCGCAATAGTCCAGGTGGTCGACTATCTGGCGGTGAACAGCAAATGTTGGCGATGGCTCGTATTTTAAGGACGGGTGCCAAATTATTACTTTTAGATGAGATTACAGAAGGTTTGGCTCCTGTGATCGTTGAGCGATTAGGACAAATTGTGACGGCGTTAAGAGAGCGTGGTTTCACAATTGTGCTAGTGGAACAGAATTTTAGATTTGCTGCGCCCTTGGCTGATCGTCACTATGTGATTGAACATGGCAAGGTTGCTAAGGTCGTGCGTCAGGACGAATTGGCTGCCAGCATGGGTGTTTTAAATGAATTATTGGGTGTGTAGTCCTTTGAAGGTTATCAACGAGGAGGTTAGAAGATGAAACGTAAATTAATCGCACAAGCTATTGCTGCTTTGAGCTTTTCAGCTATTGCAGCGGGTGTGCAAGCGCAAAAAGTTAGTGATGATGTTGTCAAGATTGGTGTTTTGACAGATTTGTCAGGAGCTTATTCTGATGTGGCAGGACAGGGTTCTGTGATTGCTGCGCGTATGGCGATTGAGGATTTCTCAAAAACCAAAACAGTATTGGGCAAGAAAATTGAATTGGTTTCTGCTGACCACCAAAATAAGGCTGATATTGCAGCTAACAAATCACGCGAGTGGTTTGACAAAGAAAAAGTAGACGTGATTGTTGACTTGGTTACAACGAGTGCAGCTTTGGCCGCAATGGAAGTTGCTGAGCAAAAGAACAAGATTACATTGAACTCTGGTGCTGCTTCTAGTGCGATTACAAATGCTAAATGTACAGCAACAAACGTTCACTGGACTTATGACACGTACGCTTTATCAGCTGGTACTGCAGGTGCCATGGTTAAAACTGGTAAGAAAACTTGGTATTTCGTGACAGCGGATTACGCGTTTGGTCACAGTCTTGAGCAAGATACTTCTGCTGTGGTGACTGCTAATGGCGGTAAGGTGTTGGGCTCAGCTCGTCACCCATTCCCAGGTAGCGATTTCTCTAGCTTCTTGTTGAAGGCTCAGGCTTCTGGTGCGCAAGTGATCGGTTTAGCTAATGCGGGTGCTGACACCATCAATGCGATTAAGCAGGCGGCTGAGTTTGGTATTAACCAAAAACAAACAATTGTTCCTTTGTTGATGTTTATTTCTGATGTTCATTCATTGGGTCTAAAGACAGCGCAAGGTTTGACTGTGACAGAAGGTTTCTACTGGGATCTTAATGAGCAAACACGTGCTTGGTCTAAGCGTTTCTTCGCTCAGCACAAGCGTATGCCAACAATGGTTCATGCAGGTGTTTACTCATCTGTTATGAATTACTTGAAAGCAGTTGAAGCTACTAAGACAGATGACACAGCTACTGTGATGGCTAAGTTGAAATCAACACCAATTAATGACGGTTTATTCAAAGGCACAATCCGTGCTGATGGTAAGTTTGAGCATGATATGTATTTGCTAGAAGTGAAGAAGCCATCTGAGTCAACAACACCATGGGATTACTACCATGTGCGTGCTGTTATCCCAGCAAAAGATGCTACTTTGCCTTTGTCAAAATCCACATGCAAATTGGTTAAGAAATAATTTTTTAAAGAATCTCGGAGCGTCGCATCATGTTTGAATGGTTAGGCATTACGCCTCAAGGTCTCGTTGCTCAGTTGTTGGTTGGGCTCATTAATGGGTCTTTCTATGCAATCCTGAGCTTGGGTCTTGCAATCATATTTGGTTTGTTAAATGTGATTAATTTCACGCATGGTGCGCAATACATGCTGGGGGCTTTTGTTTCTTGGATTGGGTTGACTCAATTAGGTAACTGGTTAGGTATGCCAGACCTAGCTGTTAATTATTGGGTAGCCCTTTTCCTATCACCCATTATTGTGGGTGTGGTAGGTATGTTGATTGAACGATTCATGTTGAAACGTTTGTATCACTTAGATCATTTGTATGGTTTATTGCTGACCTTCGGTTTGGCTTTGGTGATGGAGGGGATCTTCCGTCATTGGTATGGTATTTCAGGTGAAAGCTATCCTGTTCCTGAGGCTTTGCAGGGTGGTATGCAGATAGAAAGCTTAGGTTTATTTTTACCAATTTACCGCTTATGGGTGATTGTGGCTTCTTTGGTGGTTTGCTTCGCTTCTTGGTATGTGATTGAAAAAACCAAGCTCGGCAACTATTTAAGGGCAGGTACGGAAAATCCTAAATTGCTTCAAGCATTAGGCATTAATGTGCCATTGATGATTACTTTGACTTATGGTTTTGGCGTGGCCTTAGCCGCATTTGCTGGCGTATTGGCGGCACCTGTATTTCAGGTGAACCCAGTGATGGGTTCTAACTTGATTATTGTCGTGTTTGCTGTGGTGGTAATCGGCGGCATGGGGTCGATTATGGGTTCCATCGTGACGGGTATTACTTTAGGTTTATTAGAGGGTTTGACTAAAGTGTTTTATCCAGAGGGTTCAGGGGTTGTTATTTTTGTGATTATGGCGATCGTTTTGTTGTTGCGTCCAGCTGGTTTATTTGGGAAAGAAAAATGAAAATTAATTCTCAAACGTTGTACTGGATTTTGTTGGCACTACTGGTGCTAGTACCTTTTCAGGATTTTATTTACATCGTTTTCATGATGAAGGTGTTGTGCTTCGCTTTATTTGCGTGCGCATTTAACTTGTTGTTGGGTTACACGGGGCTTTTATCTTTTGGCCACGCGGCTTTCTTTGGCGGAGCTTCTTACATTACAGCGCATGTGTGTAAAGAGTGGGGGTGGACGCCTGAGTTGGGTATTTTGGCGGGTATGTTTTATGCCATGGTAACTGGTTATCTGTTTGGGTATCTTGCGATTAAACGCCAGGGCATTTATTTCGCAATGATCACTTTGGCTTTGTCTCAGTTAATCTTCTTCCTAGCGCTTCAGTTGCCATTTACACATGGTGAAGATGGCGTTCAGGGTGTGCCACGCGGTGCATTCTTAGGAATTATCGATTTATCTTCTGACTTGGCTTTGTATTATTTTGTATTGGCTATTTTTGCGATTGGGTTTGCTACGATTTTGCGTACGATTCATTCACCATTTGGTCAGGTGTTGAAATCGATTCGTGAGAACGAGCCTAGGGCCATTTCATTGGGTTACGACGTTACTAAATTCAAGTTATTGGCTTTTGTTATTTCAGCTACCTTAGCTGGTATGGCTGGCTCAACCAAATCGTTGGTTTTCCAGTTGGCTTCATTGACTGATGTTCATTGGCATATGTCTGG
>Ga0228702_1000422_pt1 | contig 33317 bp, 30 predicted proteins | sample McNCre217_Aug_MG_2_FD_178018 | JGI IMG/M metagenome (GOLD analysis project Ga0228702, IMG submission 178018) | Freshwater microbial communities from McNutts Creek, Athens, Georgia, United States - 20-17_Aug_MG | ecosystem: Environmental > Aquatic > Freshwater > Creek | place: USA: Georgia...
TAAACGCCACCAAATTATCCAAAGCCACCATTGATCTCTTGTTGTACACCGCCCCCAATGGCATAGGGATTCCTGCCCTCACCCATTGAATGAGCCGAGAAAAATTGCCTTTCACACCCGGCCCATATACCAAGGGAGGACGAATCACGACCAGCTCCATCTGGGATGTCTGAGCAATGGATTGAAGCGCTTGCTCAGCCTCCCACTTAGACACACCATAAGCATCCTCGGGCGCAGGTGTGTCATTGGGTGTAAACGGACAATCCAAGTTTGTACGCTCGCCATTGACCTTGATAGAACTCATAAAAACAAAACGACGCACGCCTGCGCGCGCCGCCAACAATGCCAGCCGCGCCGAGGCTTCTACATTGGCCAGTCGAAATGCTTGCAACGGGTCCACAGCATCCTCATGCATGACATGGGCACGTCCCGCCAAGTGAACAACCGCATCGCACCCCGACAAAGCCTGCGCCCATGCGGAGCTGTTTTCATCCACCACTAACTCATTGACTAATCCGCAAGGGCGTCGCACAGCAGCCACCACTTGGTGTCCACCCTGTTGCAGGTGGGCGCACAAAGCACGTCCAATAAAGCCATTGGCACCAGTCACTAAAACTTTCATCTCGCGAACAGCTCCAACAATTTCATTGGATATTTAGAGAGTATTTTGAAAATATTGGTTGGAATACCATTCTCTCTGCACGAGCGTAAGACTTCTTGATTCAGCAACACCTTCGAACGCCACCCTGCCGTGCTGGCTCCACCGGTTTGCATATGTACCAGCACCTCGGGCAAGTGCTGATATTGCAAGTCGTGTCCGTGAAAAGCGCGCGCAATGTAATCAAAGTCACCGGCAATTCGATAATTAGATTTGAATCGCCCCACGCGCTGCACCACAGATTTACCGAGGAACAGCGCTGGATGCGCAGGCATCCAACCCCAAGCTAGGCGCTCAGGTGTAAACCGATTTGAACGATAACGCCTCACCATGCGCCGCGGATCGGTGGAATGAAAAAATGCCACATCGCCCAACAACGCATCTAGCCGATGTTCTTTCATCTCTTTGATGACTCGCGACAACACATGGCTTGATGCGTATTGGTCATCCGCGTTTAAAAAACACACGACATCACCCGTCGCACGATCAAGCCCTTTGTTCATGGCATCGTAGATGCCTTTGTCTGGCTCACTCACCACATGCGCCAAGTGATTTTTATACCTGTCCAGAATAGCCATGGTGTCATCGGTTGAGCCTCCGTCAATCACAATGTGTTCTATATGCGGCCAGTCCTGAGTCGCGACAGACGCCAATGCCAGCTCCAAGCTATTGGCACTGTTGTAACAAACGGTAATCACCGTCACGAGTGGGTGTGTCACCATGCGTCAGTAGCGCAAAAATCGTCGCGCAATTTCTTTAGCCCACATCGGCACATACTGCTGCACCAAGCGACGTCCCATCACATTGGCTGCCGGTTTTAACCCGCCGTTGAAACTTGGCACAACCGCACGAACATCTTGCAAGCAACCTTGCAAACTCATCTCATAAGCCTCATAAATATCCGCAGGCTCTGGACACTCCGACGTGTAAAAAGTAGACAAGCGATCAAACTTGCCGTTATCCAACAGTTGGAATTGATGGAAATGGTAAAAAATCAGCAGAGCTCCGTCGACTGTGATCCGACCTTGACCATCTTTCCCGAAACGATATTGCGCATAATTCCACGGGGCAATTCCTGCACCGGGGTGCATCAAAATATGGCATTTGCTGTAGCGCTCAGGCCACTCATCCAAGTATTTTTGGTCGCCCATCTTGCCGTCTTCCAGGCGGTAGTAACACCACTCCAAGCATTGATCACGCCAGCGAGTCAAGCAGGCCATGCCTTGCTCGTCTCGTCTAAAGCTCACCCATTCAACGCAAAAGCGACCGTTAACTTCACGGTCTTTCAATCGCTCGGTGAATCTGTGTTCAATGATGGCAATTGATGCCTCTCCAATCTCATCAAACAGAGGCTGAACATCCGAATAAAACAGCAAGTCTGCATCGACATAAGTTAAAAAGTCGATTTCAGGGAAATGCGTCATTACGTAAGAAGTAAACCCTGATGACAAGGTCCAGCAATACTCCGCAACACCACGATCAGCTTTTGCTTTCAGCAATGCCTCGTTTTCGACATCCGCCAATGTGATGCAGTTCACACATGACAACTGCAACGACTCCAATACATACTTCGTTTGGTCATCCATGCAGAGCACATGAATTTTCATGTTCGGACAATGACGCGACAGACTGCGGATCATTGCTAAACCTTTTAGCAGGTAGCCGCTGTCGAAGAGCGTACAAAAATAGCGTGTTGTCATTGTTTTTGCTTTCGGCATACATAGGTACGGCAGGCTTGCCCTCTGATTCGAGACTGATCCGCACACTCCTCGCTCAGGGTATGTGTGGCAATCAACTCAAGACCACTATTTGCAAGTAATGCTAAGAACTCAGGCTCGTTGAAATGAATTTCGACGGTTTCAACCCCATACGCCTGCTTTCGATACCACCGCTCGGGCTGCCCCCAGACAACTGGTGTGCGATGAAAAATAACGTAATCACGCGCAACCCGTACTGTCTCTTCAACAGCTTTGACATACTCAGGAATATGTAACAGACAGCAGCCGGAAACTACAACATCGAAACTTCTATTCTTGTAGTGAAGCGCCGTCGCATCTGCCACAGAAAAGTCTATTGAAGGATGTTTCTCTTTCGCCAAACGAATAAACGCATCTGAATAATCGCAACCCGAATAATTGATAGGCAGCCCTGCGATATCCACAACTTCAGAATAAAAACCGCTAGAACAACCAATCTCAAGCAGAGATGCACGTGGAGACTGAAGCGGCAAAGCCCTCAATGCAGTAACGAACACATCAAACACATCAATACTTGCACCAGACCGATATTGATGTAATTGCTGCTCTACTAGGCTACGCTGCTTTTGTGGCAAGGTGTCGTCCTGCCATGAATTTCGAAGCCGCCGACCTTCGACCATGACATCTTCTGCCTTCAACTGTATGTAGTTAGCAGAGACACTAGTAGTAGAAAAAAAATAATTGTGCACGATACGTAACAAACGCTTTAGGCTTGGGAATTTATTTAGCACAGGAATGAGAATGACGCGCATCATCTACTCCATATTGCGCTTGAGTACCGGCACCAATTCTTGCATGCGCTGCGCATAGGTATGCTCTCGCAAAGTTCTAGCTTGTCCCGCTTTGGCAATGTTGGCTAACTCGTCCGGATGATCAAGATAATGGAGAACAAGCTCTGCAGCCTCTTCCTTACTCGAATAAGCGACAACCTCTCGACCAACGTCAAACAACTCATGAAGGTTATCTTTTCGATCGGTTAACAGCATCGCCCCCACACCCGTGGCTTCATAAAGCCTCATGTTGTTGGCATTGTTCTCAGCGACATTGATATGACGATTCAGCGTTATGCGACTTCGAGCCAAAGCGCGATACATATCCATGCCCCAAACTTCACCGCCGTGCCGTTGACGAATAGGAGAGCTTACTGGCAGACTGTTGGCGCCATATCCGAAAACACGCATATCAGTTTTTTCGGTCAAAAACTCTAACAAAGGCACGGCACCACCATGGTGACGACTGATGCCTCCAACAAAACTGAAATCAATATCCTTATTGACATCACCGATTAAAGACAATACGCGCTCATCAAACCCAATGCGGAAATACTCAGACCTTACGCCAAGCTCTTTTAGGCGATCAACAAAATGTGGGAAAGACGTCAGAATTAGGTCATATCCCTTGAGAAAAGACTCAGGTGGTAGGGGACAAGCGATTTGCCCCACGATCAAGCGAACATGCTGCTTGAGTTCGCTTAGCATCTTCGGAGGAAAAAAAGACAAATCTTGACAATACAACACATCAGGCTTGGCTGCCTTGATCTGCGCAACTGCGACATCCATCAGGCCAGGCAAATCTGCAAGCATCTTGCCGATAACCGGCAAGCGAAAGAAGCGGTGTGGCACCTTGAGCGCCAATTGCGACAACGGGACATGGTTGTCTTTGGCCCATCGTTTTTGCAGGGGCACACAATTCACTACTAAATCTTGAGCTTCGCAACCTAGCTCATTGAGATGGCGGCTGTAAAAATCTGAGGTTCCGAAGCATGCATCAATCAGTGATTGCAATTGAGTCGGATAATCTGCGCTATTAAGACCCTCTCGACTTGCGTAAAACCGCGCAAGAAACGCCGCGTAATAAGTATCAACAATCAGAATTTTCATGTTTTGGGTTTGCGCAAACGAGGAAATACAACGAACAATGCTAGACGTAATGGAAGCGTTAGACGCTGAAGCCAGTTACTGGCCTCCCACCAAAACACCATCAATGCAGGAAGATACAAGGGTGATCTAATCGAAAAGAACCTATCGCGAAACGACAATTCACGGCGAGTACTGCCATATTCGTCGCGCGAAAACACTGAAGTGTCTGGGAGAACCAAAAGCCGCCAGCCCGATTTATGCACACGAATTGACAATTCGTAGTCAGCAAGATAGTGCGGTAAAACACGGGGGCGCATCCCGCCAGAGGCGCTCAAACTACCCAATGGAAACAATACACCACGGCCAGACAACGCATCTACATCCAACACCGCCTTAGATAAGGGTTGAAGTGCTAGCTCATCGATCAAATCGCTTGTTAGAAATCGCCATGCATCGACACGCGCACCAATGGATAAGAGACGGGTATGGTCAGCTTCATCTCGGATCACACTGCCCACGACTGCGGGGGCGTGCAAGAGCGCTGCATCAAGTAAGCGCTGAATGAAATCATCAGTCACTATCGTATCGTTATTAATCAATAGCACCCAATCATCCTGCGCAGCTTTAATTTGTAGTTCGCGTAAAGCAAGATCGATAGCCCCCCCCCAAAACAAAGAGCCATCCCCCTTCAACACTGCGATATCTTCTTGTGCTGACAGCCACTCCGAAGTTCCATCGGTTGACCCGTCATCTACGACCCACATCTGCAACGCTCGGTTCAATTTTTGCCTGCGAATACACGCAATCAGCGACTGCGTCAGGACCAAGCGGTTAAAGACAGGGATGACAACATGTACTGTCATTTCCCACTCCGGCGCAACTCAACCAACAAACTATCACCTATACCCAAGGCATCAACAACTCGGTTCATCAATGCGAATGTTGAAAGAGCCCCCAAACGTAACAATGTGCGAAAGAAATTACCTTTGCGAAGTTTGTCAGCAGGGCCATCTGAACGATTTGTCACCGCCCATATCGGACTAGGCTGCCCCAGTTCAGGCGTATAGCGACTTGCTCGCAATTGCAATAACGTCCACACATTTGGGGTTATGGTGCGCGTGCGCACAACCTCTAAGCCGCAATGACGCGCCATTCGCTCAAAACTTATTCGATCAAAATGATGGAGGTGATAAGGTATGTGCCAATTGATCCAGCGATGACCTGAAAGGCGACGCCACAGAGAAGACCTATTCGGAAACACCATCACCATCCGGCCATTCGACGTCAATCGCTCCCGCAATATTTTCAGTGCTATATCGGGCTCAGGCAGATGCTCGATAACTTGATTCATCACAATCAGATCGAAAGAGCGTTCCGGAAAAGGGCAATCCTGTAGGCTGCCGAAATGGATAGTCAACCCTAAAGCGGTAGCAATTGCTCTTACATTCGGATCTGCCTCAATGCCATAGGCCGTTGCACCAAGAGCCTTTGCTTCAAGCAACGAAGTACCGCTGCCGCACCCCACATCCAGCATGACTTCGCCACTACGCACGCTGTACTGCCCCTGATTGTCAGTGCCATTCCACCAGCGCACGAGGCCAGCAAAAGGCCGCTTGATCTTGCCAGCTTCGAGCATGACATCATCTGCAAGAATGTTTTTACGGGGATAAAAGGTGCCATATAGCGTCGAGAGGTCGGATTCGCGCAAACGCGGCGCGGTTGCCATATGGCCACAAGCAGCACAGCGTGCAAGCTCATAGCGATTTAACTCCCCGTATCGATCATCAAAAATCTTGAGACCTGGCAAAAAGGCATTACCTCGGCAAACAGGACAAGACATAGATAAATCGGCCATCAATCAACCTCACGCGCAAAAAAGCTGGTGTTGTAAGCCTTACTTACAGGGGTATACCCTACGCTTCGCAAAAACTGGACGACCGGGCAGTCTGCCAGCCTCAACATATCCGTACGCAACGTCTCAGCCAAGATGAACCGCGGTCTATAACGATTCCAGTCATTTGAGCGTAGCACCTCCTCGTCTTTGCCCTCCACATCGACAGAAAGAAAATCTATCTGCTGCCCCGGTAGCAAGTGACGAGAGAGGAGAACATCCAGACGCTCCACCAAAACTTCAACCTGATCAATTAGCTGGTAAGGGGGAGCGTTCTTACGCGCCGCCTCTTCAGCATCAAATGTGTTCAAAGCCGGCTCATCGAAACAGTAGTACATCAACTTGCCTGCGTTAATAGCGACACCGCATTCGACATTTGTATCACGAGGCCTCACCTTATCGAACTTTCTCATAGATCCAGGCATAGCATCTATATTTATGCCATTCCAGCCACGCTTATAAAACAAATACGTGTTCGAAAAGCGAAGCGGATGATGTGCCCCGATATCAACATAAAAACCATACGACTGCCCATTCAAGAGGCGATTAAGAATCAGGTCCTCGCCATCTTGACCATAGCAGTAATTGGGCTGCATTTCAGGATCGCGCATCAGTAGTCGATTAAATAAGGATTGAAGAGTCATAAAACAGCAGCCTTCAAACAGCACTCAACGTAATATGCCCATCATCAAGCCGATATATACGATCAGCAGACATAAGACGTAAATCATGAGTTACAAAAAGTAGAGAAACTTGACCACGCATCGCCAACAGCTCGCTCATCACAGAACGCGCAGTTGCCTCATCTAAAGCACTCGTAACTTCGTCTAGGATCAGTAAGCTCGGAGACCGATACAAAGCACGAGCAATTCCTATGCGCTGACGTTGCCCACCAGATAGTCCCTGCCCCCCCTCTCCGAGAGAAGTTTGGAGCCCCAAAGGAAGAGTGTCCACAAGAGACGATAGACTTGCAAGTTTAACAGCCTCATCCAAGCGCACCATATCGGGCGTCTCTTCCAATGCAATATTAAACGATAAAGTATCGTCTAATAACGAAATGGACTGTGGAACATAACCAACTCTAGTTGGAAATATGGAGCTATGGAACGGTGAAAAGCTCTTACCACCCAACGTAAAACTACCCGAACTGGGGTGCTGCAAACCAGCAAACAAATCTAGTAATGTAGACTTACCTGAGCCCGATGGCCCAACTATAGCAACAACTTCACCTTGTGCTATTCGAATGGAACAATCGGTCAACACAACACGATCACCATAACTGAAACATAAGTCATTAGCACAATATTCGCCTGGAAAATCTACCCCCTGATCTTCACGAACTTGAGAATAGCTTAACAAACCAGACTTCATCTCAAGTAACGTTTCGACAAATGGCAACGAATAACGAAAGCCGTTATATGCTCCGGCCAAACGCGAGAGCGCCGGCGCAGAACGAATTGCAACAAGTCCGAACGTCACGATCAAAGGGGCGGATTCATTAATATCTCCACCAATTAATGCAAACCATATTGCACCAACAACCACACCGCAAACAAGAACCACCTCCACAGCCATTCTTTGCATGCTAATTATCGCTACAGACTCTGCCGCCAACTTTGCATGTTGAAAAGCCAACCTATGATTACGAGCGACAAATGGCGGTTCCAACCCCATAATCTTGATGTCGCGAATGGCATTAGCCATTGCAAAAATAAAACGGTGTCGCCCAAATTCAACCAACTGAATTCGCTTGGCAATTTCAGCTATACGACGTGACAACGGTCGAAAAAAAAATGCCCCCAGCAATAAAAGCAAGCCCCCCAACCACAAAAAAATTGCAGGATTAACAATTGTTAGACCAATTGACAAGATAAAAAACAACAGTAATGACTCATTAAGTCCTGATGCCATAGACTGAAATAGCAATGCGGCATGTGTAGTATTCGAGTAAGAAATACCAACAATCTTCACAGGGCTATGCTCAAGAAAAAGTTGATAACGAGACTTCAATGCCTCCGAGATTAAACGATTACTTGTATCCGTAGTAATGGCAGCCGCAACGTTAGCTTGATATCGGACAAGAAGAGAGCTTAGCCAACCTCGGAATAAATAAACAGCGATAATGAAAACACCTGCACAAAAGATAGCACGATCACGCACCTCAAACACTACTCCAATAGAAGGCAATGTCACGCTAATATAATCATTTACTTTCAGATAAAATTCAATATCAGTAACGATTTTTATAAATGGAAAAATTAGCGCCAAACCACCCAATTCTAAAATTGACAATGCGAATCCAGAAAGCAACATAAGCGCCACGCCCTTCCCGCCAAGTAGCGAAAAGTAGAAATTTAATATTCGATGTAATCTCACCCACAAAATTGCCCAACCCATAAAACGCCTCACAAAAACTTATACTTACTCTACTCACATGCCTCGATTGAGGAAATCTCCAACAAGTACCGGCGAAAGTCGATCGCCGATCCAAAATACTTCAACGCCCAATACTTATGAACCAATTTCGTTTTATCTTTTGAGTCATTGCTACGTAATAGCAACTTGCATTGGAAATCATCTTCACGAATTTGGCTGGATCCGTAACGAATACCTTTTTTATGCTCATTCGGCAAGTCTGAATTATTACCATACCAGCGCTCTTCACCCCAAGCTTTCTTGAAAATTGCAGCCCACTCATACCATGCCTGATGCGTCAATTCATGCGGACTCGAACTATGAACCGAAAAGTCTCCAATCTGATCTTCGATTGTGAAATTTGAATACTTCTTCAAATTTGTCTTTACCTTTAAATTCTCTACTATAGACTCTTGCTTAATAGCCAAAGCCTGATAATCATAGTAAGTCACAACAGAGCCAATTACCCCAATTGCAACAATATAAATAAATACAGATCGAAACAGATAATCAATTCGTGCAACAACAATCACCTTTTTAACTCGCTCGAAATATAGGACCATCGCCCCCAGAACGAATGCAGGCAGCGAAAGTGTAAACAAAATTAGATGGCGCGACTCAAAGCCCCTATATGAAGGATTAAGATTAATTAAACTATAAGGAAAAGCCGATATGAAAAGAAACCCACACAGCCAGAAAAATATAAATCGCCAATCCTTTTTTACGAGCGGGACTTTAAACTTTACCCATTTTGTCGCACAAGGAAATATAATCAATAAAGGGAGCATAAAACCAACAATCAACCACAACAAGGTAGACCTGGACGCGGCCTCAATTAACAAATTCGGCACAAATAATGCAATAAAAAATGACTTATATGAATTTAAAATCAGCAACAAATCGAAATTTATTTTATTGTAATAAACATACTCCCCATGAGTTGGAAAGTAGACAATCTTCAAAGCCCAATACAATATTGGCAATGTTAAGAATATTGCATTTTGCCTGAAATAACTCATCATTGCCTTAAAATTCATACGAAAATCACAGGCTCGGAAACACTCAAAGATAAAGTAAAAATAAAACAAGGTTAATATTGAAGCCGTATTAAATGATATAAAGGATAAAAGAGCAAAGCCAATCTGAGCTACCGACCTGATTACCGAACTGCTCGACCGGCCAAAATGGGCACGAATGAAAACAGCCATAATAAAGAAAAGAAGCATGACTTGGTACACGGTCGTACACAACAACACAGTAGACTTAAATGGGTACACAACAACGAACATTACCGCATACATCAATGAAATTGATTGGCATTGGTCAAAGTAAGACTTAAATATTTGATTTAATAACACGGCAGATGTGAAGATTGAAAAAAGGCTAACCCATCTATGGTTTTCTATTCCGACCAACCAATCTAGACCTCTAAAAAAATATATATTTATAGGCAACCCCGTCTCTAATATAAAACTAGAAAACTCTTCATAATAACCACCACGAATTAAACCATAGTATATATTATCATCCCAAAAAAAACCATTATTCAACAAAATCAAACCATGACTCAACATGCATATTATAAAAATGCAGCCAAAATCCATCCAACTCCAATTTGATATTTTTTTCATAGACTCACAGGCTTTTTCTCAACTCAACCAACGGACGGATACAACTTTCAAACGCACCAACATTAATCAGCACCCCCAGTAAAGACAAATTTACTAAAAATAAAATACGAAAGCGGAGCTAAATAAAGTACATTAAAAAATTGAGCGACAAATATATTAACCCCCAAATCTAACATCAAATTTACAGCACCCAAATTAATTAAGTATATAGTTAGATATGACATTAAAAATTTGACAAATTGAAATTTGCTAAAACTTTTAAATACAGCAAGACCATAACTCATATAGTTAAAAAAAACTCCAACCACTATATTGGCAGCCAAACTTAATTCAGCATTTCCATTAGTGAAATAAATTGCCAACGAAAATATTAAGAATCCAACCGAAGTATTCAACACGCCTACGAGTAAATAACGCAACACAATAGACGACATTAGAAATTCCACTTTCATTTAAATCCGGTTATTCATTAAGTGACTTACTCAAAATTCAGAAATTCTTGCACAATAAATAAAGGACGCCGTTTAACTTCACGATATACTTTACTTATATATACCCCTAGAATTCCAATTGAAAAAAGTTGCACCCCACCAAAAAACATAATAATTGTTATTAATGAAGTCCATCCTTGGATTGATATTTCAGGATTCAAAATTTTATTTATTACGATATAAACTGCAAGTAAAAAAGAAACTCCTGTAATAAAAAAACCGACCATACTAGAGAAATATAGAGGCTTATCCGTGAAAGACGTCAATCCATTTAATGCAAAATTTAAATATTTTCCAAAGGAAAAATTTGATTTACCTGCATAACGCGGATCGCGCTCATAAGTATAGCCGACCTGGCGAAAACCGACCCATGCAACCATTCCTCGATAGTATCTATTTTCCTCTTTCATTTCCTTCAGCTGATCTATAACAACCTTGTCTATCAAACGAAAATCACCCGTATCATTTGGTATTTTTGTGTCGCTTAACAGCCCTATCGTTCTATAATAAACTTTGGCAGCCATTTTGAAAAATGGATTTATGCCACTACGCTTAGGCCTAACACCGTATACAACGTCATATCCAGAATACCATTTAGCCAAAAAATCCAATATCACTTCTGGTGGATCTTGCAAGTCATCATCAATAATAACGGCCAAGTCACCTCGACAATATTCGATTCCTGCAGTAATTGCAATTTGATTACCAAAGTTTCTGGAAAAATTGATTACCCTAACCGCCGAATCGAACTCAGCTAATTTTTTAAGCTCTAAAAAAGTTTGGTCGCTACTGTAGTCATTTATGAAAATAAATTCATGATTAATGCGCCCCTCCAATGATTTTAAAACACTTTTAGCACGGCGATAAAACTCATGTATTCCGAACTCTTGATTATACGTCGGCACTATCAACGATAGAAGAGGAACGACACCTTTACATCTTGAGTAATATTTATTTAACGCATTGGGTAAGTAGTCATCATCAAAATTTATATTTAATTCATTAACAACTTGGCCAATTTCTTTTACATCAAGATGAACCACATCTCCTTTACATATTGAATCAAAGTTAGCAGATTTTCCTAGGAATTTTTCTATTAAACGAACAAGACTTACAACTGGAGTTGCAACAGAACTAGCGACATTTAAGGTGCAATTAAAATTCTTTTTTTGAGATAGTATTCTATCTACAATACTATAAACATCATCTAAATCTATAAAATTTCTACTAGCATTTTCCCACAAATTAAATTTTTCATTAGAGAAAATTTTATCCACTAAATGATTAACCAACCCTGACTCATATGAATAAAAACCAATGACTTGCGGCAATCTGAATATTATGTAACGAGGAGCAAAAGAGCGTATTTGATCCTCCATTCTCTTCTTATGATTGATATATATAGATGCATCTTGATGCTCCTCAGCTAGGCTGCATGAACTGAAATATACGAATGTCACGCGCTCATTCATCGAAGCCAAAGCCAAACCGACTTCTTCTTCTTCTTTTTGAATTTTTTCTATATCTTCAATAGATGAATCATGCACAGAGCCTGCAAATATAAGATATTCTGAATTTTTCGCATAACTTGCAAATCTAGACGCTATTGCACCTTGACCGATTATCGTACTCATATTATCTCCCTACTTTTTGCGCAACTGCAAGAATAGAAACTCCAATGGGAAAATTCATAAATTTAAGAAAAAATCTTTCTGCACTAAAAATCTTCTTTAATAAATAATTGATAAATGGAGATGGCAATGCAACATCACTCTCGCTCACCCTATTGAAAAGCTTGTTCGAAAAGCGAACTAAAGAAATTATTGGAAAAAGAAAGGAATTAAAGTATGAAATCTTCTCTACCACGAAGCCTGCAACAGTTAACTTTTCTCGCAACTCCGAAAGACTATATCTTCTTTTGTGTTCATTCAAATCATCATGTTCTGACCACAAAAACATGCAAGCTGGAACCGTAACTATCAATTTACCACCAGGGACCAAGGTATCTTTAATAGCCTCCAAAGCAGAAACATCATCTTCTATATGTTCAATCACATCCAATGCAACCACAAGGGTAAAACTATTGCTTTCGTAAGGAACACTATGTGGCAAAGAACCTTTTTTTACAACTCCTTTATATATTTCCCTGCTGAAATTAATTGCATCATCAGACATGTCCATCCCGTAAGTTTCACCTAATACCTCAAGGGAATTCAACATAAGCCCACTGCCACAACCTACATCTAAAATCTTTTGCTTAGAGAATCCATTTTTGCAAAAAATCCGTATCGCATCCAACACAATGTTTTTTTTTGTACTGAACCACCAATGCTCTTTTTGCACATTAAAAAAAATTTTATAGTAACTCTTATCCATAAATTCTCCAATTTTTTGTTCCACTCGAACGCTTGCACGTCACTTATTTTAATTTCATATTAAATATCATCTCTAAAGTCAGCTCCTAAGCAAGATCGTAGCTTAGCCTGAAAAAGAATATCGTCAGAATTGCAAATCGACTGCATAATGGATTTATGTTCTTGGCTAATTAACTGTCTCTCAATGACAGGATCTCCGCATCCGATCAATGGAAAAGCTCCAATATGACTATCCGCATTATTCACAATCGCGTATACTAGTTTTTCTGAATTTTCAGAAGAAATATTGCGCCCAAAAACTTCTTTAAATAAACCTTTAACACCTAATTTCCCCTTCAATTTAAACATGATTTTTTTTGCTACTCGTTCCAAATAGGTAGTAGGCGCTTGTATGTTTGGATTGTAGGCCTCAGATATGTCAATCGATGTTTCACTATTCAGATAATTCAACCAGCGATAGGCTTTAATCACCTTATCAATACTCCATCCCTGGACACATGCATTTGCAATTTTATTGACATAATCTTCCAAGGAAACTGGTTCGACCTGCAATAACGTATCAAATGCATACAAAGTATCACGTACACCAACTACTGGAATACCAAAAAGGGAAGCCTCAAGCCCTGCAGTTGACGTATTATTGAGTAATACGTCAGTGATTTTGAGCAAATCGTGTAGTGATAGTTGATCTGTCGGTAAATTAATATGGAAATTAACTGGGAAGTCTATTTTCTCGATAAATTTTTGAAAAGCATAGGCATTCTGTGAGGTAACGCCTTCTCTTTTGTTAGGAAACTCACGTGGATGAATCCGAAAAATAATCACATATTGAAGATTCGCTTTGGCAAACTCTACTAACCAAGTCAACCACTCATATTGGTCAGCGAACAGCGGGGTCCCATCATAGTGAGTAACGCCGGCAATACGTGCTGCAAGTCTCTCATCGTTAGAGCGCATAACTGCAAGAAGTACCTTTTGCCCCGCCTTCACGCCATACCTAGTGCACAACTCAGAACTAGTTTGTCTTCCACCTCGGATCGAATATACCCAGGGTGAAGTAGCTTTAAAAAGTTCACGCACATGCTCTGTAACGATATCAATTTGTGCTGGAGCACAAGGTCGGTTACGGTAAATCTGAACCATCGGCAGTTGGTTAATGAGAACCCCATAACCAATGCCCTTGTAGATTGTCATTTGTTGCAAGCGACGAGTGTGATGCCGCCCGGCATGAAGCGTGAAGTGCGGAATAGATTTTTGTTCGGCAACCGCCACCATCACCCTATTAACGCTGTAAAGGGAGTTATAACAGACGATGCGCGCAGGCTTTAGTGCATCCATCATCCGCCGGCTAGCAAACAAGGTCTTCAAAGTATTCTCGAAGATAGCAAGATACTCAGGCCAGAGATCTACTTCGATCTCTTCAGAAGACAGTTTGTGGTTCAACCAAAATTCGTATAGGGCGTATCTAGCGACTGGAATGCCGTCTAACTCAAACTGCAGGTAATTAGTCCGATCTAAACCTAACGCACTTGCTGAGGCTTGTCTCTCCTCGTCGGCCGTCAGATAAGCATCGATACGCGTGGTCGGAAAGTCAAACTCGACTCCAATTGCATCACGATTGGTTTTGCAATCGGAACAGATACGACGCTTCTTCTCTTGGTCGGCGTAGTCTACGTTTGACATGGCTAGGCAGTGTCGGCGATAAAGACCATCACAACTAACCATATGAATGTCATGACCGGCGTGGGCTAGCGCCTCCGCAACGACAGCCTCAGGCAGGGCATGGACAGAAAAATAGGCGTGCGGACTGAAAAACAAAATCTTCATGACGGGACCTCGACGTATCTCACTCCGCTGCGGCTGACAGTTCGACTACCCGATGACGGAACTGTTCGCTGATACGACTGATGATGCCCTGATCTAAGGGCTTGCCTGTCGGTCTCATTGTCCGGAGAACCTCTGGGGTCTTTTCACCAAAACTCAGTCCGAGCCAATCAGCCAGTTTCTGAGCAGTTTTCTCAGGTTGAATGACCAGCGAAGCGTAACGCAGGTGCAGCACCTTGTCACCTTCGGGAGGGGCATCGCTCATCCGCAGGTAGTAATACGCGCAGCGGTCGATCTCGCCAAGACTGTGCCACAGCTCATCATCGCCTGCTGCCACCCAGTAAGGCACGCGCACACCTTCATATTCGCGAAACGGCCAAAACAGGTTGCGCGCCTCGCCTATTTGTTGGAACCAGCCCTTTTGCATCAGCGACTGCATCGTCTCCACTGCGCCGCGCTTAATCACAACAATGCGGGTATCCGGGTAGCGCAGGTGGAAGTTTTCAAGCATGGGAACGATGTTTGGGATCTTATAAGCGAGCACACTGCGCGCAGCTTCCTGCATGACCTCCAGTTTGCCCCATGACCGCCCCAGCCGTCGCTCGATTTCCTGCTCAGACTTGACAGCCCATATCGAGCTGTCGTCGCCACGATTGGTATTGATGGATCGCCCAGCCAGCGCATTCGCGAGAAACTCTTCTCCGAGATAGGCCTCGTACATAAACCGCCATATCGGCTCCGGGAGCGAGTCTAGCAATGCGAACAGAGCAATTACCGTCGGAGGTTCGAATACATATTCGACATCTAAAAACGAATGGATCAGTTTGCCAAGCACAGTGGTGCCGCTGCGCGCACTGCCGCTGACCAGCACTGCGGTATCAACAGCTTGCTGAATCGCTGGGTCGAGCTGGAGTTTATGAGTCATTTTTCAATCTCCGTCGCGAAACATCTGAATTGCGTCATCACCATGCTGTCCAGCCACCATCTACCATCAGGTTTTGTCCGGTCACATAGGCGGAGAGGTCGGTCGAGAAATATGCGACTGCTCCCTTGAAATCTTCTTCGGTCGCCATCCTGCGCATCGGCGTGCGCGCTACATAACGCTCGACGAACACCTCGGGCTGGTTGCGGAATACGCCGCCAAGGCTGATGGCATTCACACGCACCTGCGGCGCCAGCACCGTCGCCATCCAGCGCGTCAGTTGCACTAGGCCGCCCTTGCCCATCGCATAGGCAGCCGGGTTGCCCATTTTCGTATCGTCATAGAGTGACATATCCGGCCCACTAACGCCGTAGATGGAGCTGACATTCAAAATGCGCCCTCGACCTTCGGATGCAAGCAACGGATGGCAAAGCTGGGCCATGTGGAAGGCGGCGGTCAGGCTCACCTCGAGGCAGCGACGAACTGCTTCGAGGCCCTGGTCTGCAAACGGGACCACCCAGCCCTCGAGCTTGGTGTCGCCAACAAACGAAGCGTTGTTGATCAAGATATCGAGGCGTCCGGGACCGACCTTTATTTGCTTTAGGGCATCGGCTCGCGCGCCCTCAATCTCGAGATCGCTTTCAATACCCCAAGCTTTGACGCTGTATGCAGCGGCAAGCTGGCCGGCTACGTCATGAGCGGAGGAACCAGGGCGATCGAGGATGCACAAGTTGCAACCTAGTTCTGCGAGGCCCGCCGCAACGACCTGACCGATGTGGCCGGCGCCGCCAGTGATCAGTGCGACCTGGCCTTCGAGATTGCTCAATTGGGAAAGGGTACGCATACTGTCAATCCTCTGTTTCGCTGAGATGGAGTGCCGGATGCGCGCGTGCAATGCATTCGGCAATGAAAAAGTCAAACGGTGTGTCGATGTCTAGCGCACGCTTGGTCGGTATCTCGACGAGGCCTACTCGCCCCTCCCACAGACTGGTGGTAGACATGATGAACGATGGCCTTGCTGCGTAGGCGACCGTTGTGACATCAAATACCTGTGGCGTATCCTGACGCCTGACAATTTGGCCATCTGGCTGGATCACAACTCTGGCTAGCCCCTGATTATCTAGCCGAACCATGTTGAACCAAGGGCTGCGCTCGGCCTTGCGACCGGTGATCACAATGTCGACAGCTGGCGACGCTTCGAGCCGCTCGACACAGCGACGCACGTCGCCGGGGTTGCGAAACGGCGATGTCGCTGGCAAGCTCACGAACATATCGATCGCGCCGTAGAGCCGTTCAGTCTGGACCAGTGCATGCTGCCATGCCAGCCATTCCGACGCCGTGTCGGTCGCCAGCTCAGGCGGGCGCATAAAAGGTGTCTCTGCACCATAATGCCTTGCCACGGACGCAATTTCTTCGCTGTCGGTCGAGACGATAACTCTTTCGAACTGGCCGCTTGCAAGTGCGGTTTCAATCGGATACGCAATCAACGGGCGTTCGCCGAGCACCTTTAGGTTCTTTCCAGGCACGCCCTTGGAGCCTCCACGTGCAAATATGTAAGCGATACGCCGGCTCATCACAGATACTCCAGACAGGGTTCGGTCGCGCAGCCGCCATTGGCAAGCGAGTGGCGAGCCGCATCGATCACGGCCAGCACACGTAGTCCATCTTCCCCGGTGCATGCGGGTACGGTTCCAGTTGCGACGGCAGCAAAGAAATCGCGCAGCTCATCAATGTACATGTCGTTCTTGTCAGTCAGAGTTACGTCTTGTAGCAACCGAGGCACTTCTTCCTGTAGTCTATCCAGACGCACAGCATCGGCCAGTGCATCCCATTCAATGCTGCCCTGCGTGCCAACTATGCGGCAGCGACGGTAGGGGCGTCGCTGCAACATGTCCAGATGCACGCTAAGCAGCCGCCATGGCTGTTCGTATTGCATCGTCAGCTCGACAATATCCTCCACATCGATATCAAGCTGACCACTGCGACCACCCACAGCCGTCACCTTTGACGGCATGCCGAACATCCAGAGTAGGTAGTCGATTTCGTGACTTAGTTCTAGCAGTACACCCCCACCCAGCTTTGCCTGGGCAGTTACGCCCTGACGATAGTCAGTACCACGGCGCCAGTCCGGCAGGTATTGTCCGACCTCGGCCCTGACGGAAAACACTTCGCCGATCGCTCCTTGCGCGATCTGCTCGCGTGCCGCCCTGAGGCTGGGCAGGAAGCGCAGGTTGTAGCCGACAGCCAGCGTCACTGAATTCTCGCAGCACAGGCGCACCAGAACCGCGGCCGGCGCAGGCTCGTCGGCCAGCGGCTTTTCGATCAGCAGCGGAACGCCGGCGCGGGCCAGCGCCTCGGCTGCTTCAACATGGAAGGGCGCGGGGCTGGCCACGATGCCAGCATCCGGTGCAAATGCCAGCGCATCCTTCAGCGAGTGCAGCACTTCGTCGGCGCCTGCGGCGCGTGCTTCATCGGCATCGGCGCCGGGCCTGCGAAGCACAGCGATTCGGGTGTCGGGGTACAGGCGGCGCAAGTTGCACAGATGGCGCACACCGATGCTGCCCAAGCTGATCAGCAACACCCGACCGGGATGCGGCAGCGACAAAGAGTCAATCGACATGGTCATTCCGGCTTCAGCGGCTGTGTGCGGTGATGATCCACTCGCGCACCTGTTGCCGGCGGCTGTCGAAGGTCCAGCTCAGAAGCTCGAGGCTGTCGATGTCGAAAGGCGCCAGCAGCACCGGGATATCTTCCTCGGAGGTAAACCGGGACACTCCCTTGCCCGCGAGCGGCCCTTCCGTGCAGCGCCAGGCACGGTGGCCGACCGATTCGCCGGTACCATCGCCCCAGCTACCAGTGGCGAAGGTGCGCGAATACAGGCGTCCGCCGGGCTTCAGCACGCGGGCGATGTCGGCATAGATGTCGCGGGAGGTGTCGAAGCTGTTGCAGTACACCGCTTCGTTGTCGATCACGCCATTAAAGCTCGCTGGTTCGTACGGCAGGCTGGCTATGTCGCCGACCATGAGTTCGCCGCGCGCGCGCCATCCCGGGCACTCGGTATCGAGGCGGCTCGCCGCCTTGTCAATGGCGGTCTGGGAGCCGTCGATGCCTACGAACGAAAAACCCTCGCGGGCGAGATACCAGAGGTTTGCTCCGGGCCCGCAGCCGACCTCAAGCAGGCGGATTGCAGAACGGTCGGGCGCAGGGTAGAAATTCCGTGCGACGAAGCGAATCAGGTCTTCGCTCGGGTACTTGCCCCACTCCCTGCTTGCAAAGATGTCCTCCCATACTGGATCCCACATTTCACTCATCCTTTATTAACGATAAAACAGCACACGACTGCCTTCATAGCCTATGCTGGCACGCAGCTTCGAATAATTGGCCTGATCATGGATTGCATAACCATAGCAGTATGTCAGCCGTAGCGGGGAGAAACTGGCCTTAAAACGCAACAAGGCGTTGTCAGGCAACGCATCGGTTCCACCACCGAGATAAAGCATCGACAGCCCCTGATCCGAAGCCAACTGTGCGGCAGCGTCGATCAGCAAATTTGTCGCAGAGAGCTGGCGTCCACGCTCGCTGGTCGCCGACAGGTGATATTCGATGCAGTCCCCACCAGTCAGGAAAAGCCCCGCCGCCAGCCACTCACCATCTAGCACGCAGGCGAGTAGTCGCAGCCCAGGCACCCTACTCATTGCTTGAAAATACTTATCATTAAACAGATAGAACGATGTCGCGCCGATGCGCTGCATACCGTCTCGGTAGTAATTGGCGAAGCGCCCAGAGACATCCTGCAGCGGATGTTCGATTACTTCAACCCCAGCCTTCATCGCTTTTCTGATAGCAGTGCGGCAGCGAACTTCGTAGCTTTCACGCCAGTTGCCGGAACTCACGTCAATCGCCACTACTTGGCGATCAGGCACAACGGTTCCCGAATATGCCTGCCATGACGCCAACGGATGGAGACGGACGAACTCGACTACGATGCCTCGCTCCTTGCACGCCTGCACGCAGGCACGCCAAGCATCCGTCCGAAAGGATAGATCGTCGCAATCCGCTACCGGACCGCCATACCCGTATGCCGATTGCAGGTCTAAGTGAGTCGTATCCAATATCGCCGCAAGATGGGCGGCATGCACCCAAAAACCGCGTGCATCTTCATAGAGTAGGAACGCTGGTTCGAGCATCGGGTCGCGCATCGCGTCGGCCGCAACATAAGCAGGCGACAGCGTCGCAATGCGACGGGCCGTTGGCAGACGGTAGAAATACTCGGACGCCTCCGCCACATCGACGAACCGGATCAAGCGACGGGTCCCCGTTGTGCATTTGCAAAATCATCGGGACGGCCGACATCGATCCAGTACTCATGCACAGGGAACATTGAGACGGTCGCCGCCTCTTGAATCAGGGCGTTCACCAAGTCAGGCATATCAAGACGCCTTGCCGGGCGAGTGCAGGCAATTGCCTGCGGTGACACAACATAGATGCCAGCATTCACGAAAAACCGTTGAACGGGCTTTTCGACGATGCTGTTCACCCGTTCGCCATCACCCTCAATCACCCCGAACGGAACCTGCATGTCGTATTCGCGTACACACAAGGTGAGTGCCGACTCGCGCGCGTGATGAAAGTCAAGCAACGCGCCGAAATCAAGCTGAGTCAGCACATCGCCGTTCATCAAAATTACAGGCTGGTGTCCGATATCTGGCAACAAACCGAGCGCACCGCCGGTACCAAGGGGTGATTCCTCTTCAATGTAGTGCAGGGTAACGCCCCAACGGGAGCCATCACCGAAATGCTCCTTGATGCGCTCAGCAAGGTAGTGCACCGAGATAAAGAAACGACGAAAACCAGCTGCGACAAAGCGTTCGAGTATGCTTTCGAGGATCGGGCGACCACCTACATGCAGCATAGGCTTCGGACAGTCATCGGTTAGTGGTCGCAGACGCGTACCAAAACCTCCGGCCATGAGGAATACCCACGCGTCCCGTTCCGGTTTGCCCTGCAAATCTTGATAGGTTTCTAGCCCAGCGAGACGCCCCTCGGTATCCAACAACGGAATATGCAGCAGTCCGTGACGCTCCATCAACTCACGCACGCCCTCACGCGGATTACCAAGACGTACTGTGCGCGGAGAGGTATTCATGGCCTTGACAACAGGGCAGGTCAGCGTAACCTGCTGCAAGAGGGCGCGACGCACATCGCCGTCGGTCAGCGTTCCCAGCAAGTGTCCGCGCTCGTCTGCTACCAGGAGCAGACGGTACCCTCCATTGTCAAGGACTTTCAGTGCCTCACTGAGCGGAAGGTCAGGGTCAACGACGATTTTTTCCCACGATTTAGTCATCGCGTCCCCCTCATGTTCTTGCATCCAACAATTCGTCTGAACCATAGTCTCGTGCAGCATGGGCGCCAATGACTTGCCAGTACTCGAATGGCGAGCAGCCGCTGCCAGGGCGTTTGGCGGTAAGGTTGTCGGCATCCCAGCATTCACCAGCAGCAACCGGGCGCGCCGCGACTAGGCTACGACGTGCGATGTCAATATTCTTCATTTCCGACGGCGCGGGTCGCTTGCGACCATCACCCAGCGCCTGCTCGACCTGGCGAATACCCTCAACCATCGCAATCAGTTCGGACGGTTCGAGTGAGGCTTTGTGATCAGGCCCGGGAAGCGAACGGTCGAGCGTGAAATGCTTTTCTATCACCATCGCGCCGCGCGCCACTGCACCAATCGGCACCGCAATGCCTGGCGTGTGGTCGGAGAAACCCACCCGCAGGCCGAACGCTGCGGCAAGGGTGTCCATCGCACGCAGGTTCACTTCGTCGAAAGGCGCTGGATACTCGGTGGTGCAATGGAGTAGGGTTACACGCTCGCGCAGCAGTGCGCTGGCCCCCTCATCGAGAAAGGCCGCATGAAAGGCCGCACGACCTGGCATAAGATCATTGCGCGCACCAAAGCCATAGGCAATCACACCTATCGCCTGCTCGACTTCGCCCAACGTGCTCATGCCGGTTGACAGCACCAACGGCAGCCCAAAGCGCGCAAGATGCAGCAGGAAGGGTGCATTCGTGATTTCGCCAGAGGGCACCTTGATCAGCGGGATTTCAAGGTCGCGCACAAGGAAATCGGCACTGCCAAAATCAAAAGGCGTTGACAGGAAGCGAATGCCCCGTTGCGCGCAGCGAGCCACGAGCTTGCGATGCGACGCATGATCGAGCTCGAGCTTGCGCACCATGTCAAGCTGACTTTCCGTCGCACCTGTGGTGGCGACCTGATACTCGGCTTTCGGCGCTAACCCACTGATAACTGACTCGGAGCGGAAAGTCTGGAACTTGACAGCATCGGCACCGGCTTCTGCAGCGACATCAATCAGTTCAAGCGCACGATCAAGATCGCCGTTGTGATTGACACCAGCTTCGGCAATTACAAATACTTTACTCACGGTGCTGTCCTTCAAAAAAAGAGTCGACGGCATCGGCAAGTCGATGCATGTCGGCGGCGGCGTAGCGTTGATCGATCGGAAGGCTCAGCATCTGTGCCGACAACAACTGCGCGACAGCGGATGCATGGGCCTCCAACTGCCAGTGGATCGGACAGAAGATACGGCGCGCGGCCAGAAACTGGCGCAACGGATCACGTAGTTCGGCCGGCAGCAGGATCGCCAGCGCCAGCGGCACCTCGCCTGCGTCAAGTTCTGAATGGAGCGGGCGCAATGGCCACCCTACCTCACCCAGCACCAGCAAGCGGCGCGCGAGGATGTCGAAATTCGCACGCCGACGCGCCGCCATCGCAGGCAGGTCGACCGAATCGAGCAGGAGGCCGGAAACCCACGACGGTGCACGCGCCGTGCCCGACTTATCCAGTCGCGCCTCTGACTCGCCCACCAGTTCAAGGTAGCGCCGTTCACAGGAAACATCGCCATCGCGCAGCAGCTTGGCCAGCAGGCGGCGCGACACGAAGCCCTCGTCGGGCGCATCGAGCGGTGCCGCCCAGCCGCCATCGGCCAGGTGCAGGCTCGCGCCGTCCGGGGCCGGCCACCATTTGCGCAGACTGGTGACCGCATAGTCACCACTCACACCGACGCCATCGCTGTAAGTGCTTTGCACGCAATCCTCAACCAGTCCCCAGTCTCGCCGGCCGTTCGCCGCAAAACCGAGCATCCGTGTATTCACGCGACCGAAGTAGTGAACGGCGACGACCAGGTCATCAGCTCGGGGGGACGGCGGCTCGAAGCCCGTTATGCAGCTGGGACCATCTTCGTAAAAGCGGAGCGGCACTCTCGCCCGTTGCAGTCGGGTAGCAACACTGTGGCACAGATAATGTGGCAGCCATACCGTCGACGGCTTGCGCCCTTGGTCACGCCAATGTCGTAGCGCCAGCTCGAGTGCAGTGCGCCCGCTGTCGCAGCGCAGACTGTGACGCCCCCGGTAAGCCGGCCACGCCGGCCCCTGGCCTCCTGCGATGAAGTCCGCAAGACGGACCGGAAACTCGCCACCAATCGGCTGCTTACACGTCATGGAAACGCTTTCTCAAGGAGCCCGGTAGCGGCTCCGTGGCCAGCAGTTCGGTCATGCGAGCAGACGCGCCGCTTTCACCATACAGCGAAATCGTCTGCGGCAGTGCGGCGCGAAACTCCGGCGTCAGCACTTGGCGGATGGCAGCAATGATGTCCTGCCGGGTTTCGGAGCAGTCGACAATAGAGCTGGCCCGTAACCGACCATCCTGGCGGGGGCCAACATTCACGGTCGCCACGCGTAAGGCCGGCGCTTCGACGATCCCGCTCGATGAGTTTCCGATTACCGCGTCGGCAAGTCTCATCAGACTGAGGTAGCGCACTTGACCCAGCGAGGCGACGCAACGGGCACGATGTGCATTGCGTAGAGCCCACGTTTCCATAAGTTCGGTAAGCAGACGCCCGCCTGCGTCGGCGTTAGGTCGGGTCATCACCACAGTCGATTGAGGGAAGTCGTCCAGCGCCGCAAGTAGTTCTGACAACGCTTTTTCTGGTTTTTTGTCGCCCAACGTGGCCGGGTGATAGGTCACGACGAAGAGCGGCGCATCCAGTGGCAGCCCTATCGCTTCTTTCAACGTCGATCGATCGAGCACCTGAAGCTCATTGATCGAATCCAATGCGGGATCGCCGATGGCAAACACCCGCTCCGGGGCTTCACCCAGCTGAATGACGCGATCGCGGTAGACGTTTGCTGCAACGAAATGCCACCAAGATGCCTTCGTGATTGCGTGACGAATCCAATCGTCGACTGCGCCTTCGGTCACTTCGCCCCCCGACAGATGTGCCACGGGTATACCGAGCAGCGATGCTGACATCGCAGCCCCCAATATTTCGTATCGGTCACCAAGCAGCGCGACGGCGTGAGGATTAAGACGCCGCAAAGCGTCGGTACAACCAATGATGCCTAGCCCAAGTGATTTTGCAGTCCCGGTAGTCGAGTCGCTTGCAAGTTGAGATTCGACACATTCGTCAATGGTGAAGCCATCGGACCGAATTTCCTCTATCGTCATTCCACATTCCGACACTAAGTGCATGCCTGTCACCAACACCTGTAGGTGCACATCTGAACGAGCCTTCAGACCGCGCATCAGATTGCGAAGCAGGCCGTAGTCGGCGCGACTACCCGTGACAACACAAATGCGGCGCTCGCTCATCCCCCCCCTCCAATACCAGGAGGCGGGGAGCTCGGCAGGTTTACCAAGTGGTCTGCCAAGAACTCCGTCATCGTCAGAGGGCCGCGCGGCGCATCTAGATACATTGCCGTCCGGTGCATCGGCGTCCACACAGGTCGCAAGCCGATACCTTTGGCATTAACCTCAGTGAGCAGGGCATCCCTCGCCGCTCGGTCCGGACACACTACAGCACACAGCCAGTAGTTCGAACGGGTGCCAAGCGGTTCAAGACAAAAAGTCAACTCGCTACCGCGAAAAAATTCGATGTACTCGGCGGCTAGCGCCCGCTTGGCATCGACGTAACCCGACAGGCGCTCTAGCTGACCACAGCCGAGCGCAGCGTTGATGTTGGGCATGCGGTAGTTGTAACCCAGTTCGTCGTGCACGAATTCCCACGGATGAGGACGCTTTGCGGTGGTGGTCAGGTGACGGGCGCGAGCGGCTAGTTGCGCATCGCTAAAGATCAACGCACCACCACCACCTGTGGTGACAATCTTGTTTCCGTTGAAGCTGAACACCCCGACCCGGCCTGCAAGACCCACATGGCGCCCGTGTGACAGACTGCCAAGAGCCTCAGCAGCATCCTCAACTAAAGCAATGCCCCATTTTTCACAAACAGCAACAAGCCCATCAATATCCACCGGATGACCGAAAGTATGCATAGGCACACAAGCTCGAATGCGACGGCCACTGGCCCGATGCACCGCCCCCTGCTCGTCGCATAGGGCCACCTCTTCAAGCAGCTCATCCATAGCAAGCGGCGACAGGCCAAGCGTCTCGCGGTCTACATCCACGAAAAGGGGTTGAGCTCCACAATAGGAGATCGCATTGCAGGTGGCAACAAAACTAAGGGACTGGGTCAGCACAAAGTCACCTGGGACTACACCGACTAGGCGTAGGGCGACATGCAAGCCAGCTGTCCCGTTCACCACAGAGACCGCCTTAAGCGCCCCGGTATAGCTGGCGAACTCATCCTCGAAGCGGTCCACATAAGGCCCCACACTGGAGACGAAGGTGGAATCCAGACAATCCAACAGATATTTACGCTCGTTACCGCCAAATGTCGGCGCATGCAGAGGAACCCCCCCATCACCCCGATATTTGGAACGGATAAAGTCGACAAGTTGTGAGGTACTAGGAGTCAAAGCGCTTAGCCACCCGTTAGATGTTGTACATATCTGCTTTGTAGCTGGCGAGATTGGCCCGATCGGAGAACCAGGCGACCGTTTTCTCGAGGCCACGACGAAGACCATCTCGACCGCCGTGAGCCGGACGCCAGCCAAACAGAGTGTGAGCCTTACGATTATCCGCCCACAATCGTTCAACTTCGGAGTTCGCCGGGCGCAAACGCTGTTCATCGGTAGCGATGACGATATCCACCCCCATAACCTCGCCTATCATAGCAACCGTATCACCGATTGAAATCTCGAAGTTGCTACCGAAATTAACCACTTCTCCAAGTCCTTCCACGCCTTCCAACGCGAAGATGAAGGCGGCAACGGTATCCTCGACAAAATTGAAATCACGAGTAGGAGACACAGCACCCAAACGAATCTCTCGCATCCCTGATGCAATCTGAGTAATGATGGTCGGGATCACAGCCCGCGCCGACTGGCGCGGACCATAGGTATTAAACGGGCGGGCGATCACCACCGGTGTTCCAAATGACGCGTAGAAGGAGTAGGCAATCTGGTCAGCCCCAATCTTGCTAGCCGAGTAAGGCGACTGCCCCTGGAGTGGATGCTCTTCGGTAATAGGCACGAAGCGTGCCGTTCCATAAACTTCGCTGGTAGAGGTGTGAATTACCCGCGTGACACCTAGCTCACGAGCTGCTTGGAGCACATTCAGGGTACCTTTTACATTAGTATCAACATATGTGTCTGGGGAGTGATAAGAATAGGGAATCGCAATCAGGGCCGCCAAGTGCAATACGGCATCACAACCGCGCATTGCCTCCTTAACACCATGCGGATCTCGAACATCTCCAGAAAAGACCTCGAACTTCCCCTTAACGTCAGCGGCACAATGATCTAGCCACCCCCAAGAGTTAAAGGAGTTGTACAAAACAAAGGCGCGCACAGAATACCCCTGCCGTACCAAGGCTTCGGTTAAGTGAGAACCAATAAATCCATCCGCCCCCGTTACTAACACTTTACGGATTGTTTGGTTTTTGGATGATTTCATAAATTTGCGCAAAATTTCACTAACAATTCCTTTTGATATGCCAAACATTTAGCCATCAAAGCGCCTCAAAATTAAACCGAACAAGCTACCGCATGCCGCATCATTGCTGGCAATATGATTATCAATTTACTTATTGAGCCTCGGACATGAAGCACGAGAACTCAAATTGATAGCTTAATGTAATCGATATCACCTGGTTATATAGCTATAGTGAACTTCTGTTTTGCCAAAGCTCCGCCCCCAACCATCAAGCTATTACCTTCACAGCCGCCACTAGCAAAACTGCCGCTAAAGAAATTTGTATCAAACGCCCCGAAACCTTAGCACCAAGAGCCCCCCCAAAAAGCACGGCAGGTATAGACCCAGCCAATAAACTAACTAACATCCATCGATCAACCATTCCAGCAAATAGATAACCAAGCCCCGCAACCACCGCCAAGGGGATAGCATGCACGATGTCAGTAGCCACCAATCGATGAGGCGTCATGCGCAACGGGTACAAGTACAGCAAGAGCACACCTCCTAGCGCACCTGCACCCACCGAAGTCAGGGCGACGCACAACCCCAATACGCCACCAGAGATAACAGTAAGCGCCGGCTGAACTGCTTTAAACCGCTCCGGACGGGCTACACGCCACCCCCTTGCAAAGGCCACCAACTTAGGAGCAGCAATCAAACCCACAGCGGTAATTAACACAACGACACCAATTGCCCTTGTCAGCCAATCCAACTTTTCAACCTTAGCCCCAAAGCTGACGAGAAGCACCACAAGCATGGCTATTGGCAAGCTTCCCAGCCACAGACGTTTAGCCACCTGCCAATCTATATTGCCATTCTTATGATGCACCCCCGCACCTACAGTCTTAGTGATAGCCGCAAACCACAAATCGGTAGCAATAGCAGTGGTAGGCGAGACACCAAAGATGATTAATAGAATCGGCGTCATTAAGGCGCCACCGCCCACCCCCGTCAACCCCACAACAAAGCCAGTAAATGCACCAGCCAAAACATATGTGGCATCAATCATGAGGAATTAAAGCCGCACTACGCGCCGCAACGAAAGATGGATTAAGTACATCAAGCTTGCCGTACCGCAATGATTGCCCCTGAAGATCCTGCACCACCCCACCCGCCCCTTCAAGCACAGCCTGGGCCGCAGCCGTATCCCATTCACACGTAGGTGCCAAACGAGGATATATATCAGCGACACCCTCCGCAACTCGGCAAAACTTCAAAGAACTGCCAGCCTGAACAAGACTCACCACCCCCAAGCGGTCTATAAACGCTTGCGTTTCCTCGTTTAGGTGACTTTTACTTGCCACAACTCTGCAGGATTCACTTTCTCCTGCTGCAAGCTCATTGAGCGAAACCACCTCACCACGAGCGCAGCGAAATGCCCCCAACCCGCGCCCCCCCCAGTAAAGCACATCGATAGCCGGCGCATACACCACCCCCAGCACACTTCGACCATCCTCGATCAACGCAATGTTGACCGTAAATTCGCCGTTGCGCGCAATAAACTCCTTAGTACCGTCAAGCGGGTCAATCAACCAAAAGCATCCTTTACTTTGACGATAAATCTGTGAGGTCGGATCCTCTTCGGAGACCACAGGACAATCAGGGATCAGTAACCGCAACTGCAATGACAGCTCGCGATGCGCAACCAAGTCAGCCTCAGTAACAGGGCTGGAGTCGCCTTTGATCTGTACACTTGCGCGCCCTCCAACGTAGATCCGCATGATGGCAGCACCCGCCACGCGAGCGATAGGAAGAAGTTGCTCAATTAAGGAGCCGCGATCAGCTTGACGCATTTTGCATTTATTCTGAATAAAATAACAATTATAATATCCCCTACTACCACCTAGGTGGCAAAAAAGGGGAAAAATGCAACTTGCGTCACCTTCGCCGATCGACTTATTCGGCCTAGACTCCCATCAGGTTTGGGACACTGAGTTAGCGTTCGTGCATCTGCAAGCCCAAGGCGAGGCCGAAACCAAGCGCACTGCCGAGCGGCGCATAACCACAATGGGCCTGTTACCACAAGAACTGACCGCACAGACTCTGAAAGACGAATGCGGCCGTTTACCCAACCATTTGGTACTGGATTGGGCTCTCAGACAAGCCCGTAAGCGGCGTGACCGCGTGCTATTTGTTCAGTTGCACCCGTTGCCAAATGGGAAAGCTTGTTTACATGCCAACGATGCCCGTGGCGCACGCTTTTGGACTCCTATGGCGAGCATATGCGACACAACAATTCGGGAAACATTAACTAAACTGAAAAACCACATCGGCAAGCCTATTTCAGTATTCCCGCATGGCTTAGTTGTTGAGCACTTGCGCACAACACCCAGCACTGCAGATATTCATTTATATCCCCAAGCCTATCATCCCATTTTACCGAAAGGTTTACGCCTAATGCACAACACTAAACAGCGATTGGTAGCATCTCCTCATCTCAAACGCTTGGAAAACGAGAGCATTCACATTCTGCGCGAGGCAGTAGCAGAAGCGCAAAACCCTGTGATGATGTACTCAATTGGGAAAGATAGCGGGGTGATGTTGCATTTGGCTCGCAAAGCGTTTTACCCCGCCCCCCCACCTTTTCCATTGCTGCATGTCGATACACGCTGGAAATTTCAAGAAATGTACCAGTTCCGCGACTTTATGGCTCGTGAGAGCGGTATGGACCTGCTTGTACACACGAACCCAGAGGCCATCGAAAAAAATATCAATCCGTTCGATCACGGCTCAGCTCTGCACACGGACATAACTAAGACCGAAGGTCTAAAGCAGGCGCTCGATCATTACAAATTCGATGTCGTCTTTGGCGGAGCTCGGCGTGACGAGGAAAAGTCTCGAGCGAAAGAGCGTGTATTTTCTTTTCGAACAGCAACGCATCAATGGGATCCGAAGAACCAGCGTCCCGAACTCTGGAATTTGTACAACACGAGAAAAAGCCTAGGAGAGAGCATTCGGGTCTTTCCTCTTTCCAACTGGACAGAGTTGGATATTTGGCAGTATATCTACCAAGAAAATATTCCCATGGTGCCCCTGTACTTTGCCAAACCTAGGCCAGTTGTGGTACGACCTGAGATGATTATGCTGGTGGATGATGACCGCTGTCGCCTACTTCCAGGCGAAGAAGTGCAAATAAAGAAAGTTCGTTTCCGTACTCTGGGGTGCTACCCGCTAACTGGAGCCGTGGAATCTGAAGCCGAAACATTAGAAGATATCTTGCTTGAAATCATTAACGCTCGTCAGTCAGAGCGACAAGGCCGAAAGATCGACTCCGACAGTGCAGGCTCGATGGAAAAGAAAAAACAAGAGGGATATTTCTGATGGCACGCCCCACCCAAAAATCATTTAATCTTCCCGAAACAAGGATAGCCACCGTATCCGAGTGGTTAGACCGACAAGCCCAACAAGACCTACTTCGCTTCATAACATGCGGCAGCGTTGACGATGGCAAAAGCACCTTAATTGGTCGCCTACTTTGGGAATCAAAACAGGTATTTGATGACCAGCTAAGCGCCTTGCAAGCAGACTCTAAACGGCACGGAACACAAGGCCAAGAAATAGATTTTGCCCTGTTGGTTGACGGTCTAGTTGCTGAACGGGAACAAGGCATCACGATTGATGTGGCCTACCGCTTTTTCTCTACACTGCGACGCAAGTTCATCGTGGCGGATACGCCGGGTCATGAACAATATACGCGCAACATGGTAACTGGAGCGTCCACAGCGGATGTTGCAGTGTTATTAATTGATGCCAGCCAAGGCGTTCTCACACAAACCCGTCGCCACGCTTACCTCACTTCACTAGTCGGCATCAAACATGTGGTACTGGCCATCAACAAAATGGATCTAGTGGGCTATGACGAAGCTTTATTTAACTCAATCGTATCCGAATTCAATGTAACAATTGAATCACTTGGCTTTGAGAGCATAACCTCAATTCCGATGTCCGCTTTGCAAGGTGACAATATTACCGCTCGCTCCGCACACATGTACTGGTATCAGGGCCCTACCCTATTGGGCTATCTAGAGACAATCGAAATCAATAAAACAAACTTGAACAAGGTAGTCTTCCCGGTACAGTGCGTTATCAGACCGAACGCCAACTTTCGAGGCTTCAGCGGCACCATGGCATCAGGGCAGCTTTCAATTGGCGATACGTTGAGAATAACGGCATCTGGCCAGACGGCCAAACTCGCAAGGATCGTCACTGCTGATGAAGAATTGACCACTGCCAATGAAGGCGATGCAGTCACCTTAGTTCTGGATCGGGAAGTAGATGCATCTCGTGGTGACGTACTTACATTATCCGACCAGCCACTAGAAACAACCGACCAATTCGAAGCAACGCTCGTTTGGATGAATGACGAGCCAGGCCTAGTGGGTCGATCTTACGAACTAAAACTAGCGAACCAATGGGTAAACGCGAGCATTACCAGTTTGAAATATCGGGTTGATGTGGACACTCAAGTACATGAATCTTGCAAGCACCTAGCTTTGAACGATATCGTTGTTGCCAACCTAGCACTGAGCAAGCCGTTAGTAATTGCCCCCTACGAGGAAAATCCCAGTATAGGCGGCTTTATTTTGGTAGATAAGTTCAACCACAGCACGGCAGCTGCAGGAATGATCCGCCACAACCTACGTCGAGCACAAAACGTTCACCGACAAGCACTCTGCATCACTCGCAAAGAGCGCGAACATCTCAACGGGCACAGTGGCAAGGTCATTTGGTTTACAGGGCTATCAGGCTCAGGCAAATCCACTATTGCCAACGCACTCGAAAAAGAACTGCATGCCGCAGGAAAGCGAACCTACATTCTCGACGGCGATAACATTCGTCAGGGGCTTAACAAAGATTTAGGGTTCACCGATGCAGACCGCGTAGAGAACATTCGTCGTGTCGCAGAAGTGGCAAAACTGATGATGGACGCAGGCCTAATCGTCATGACAGCGTTCATAAGCCCCTTTAAGGCTGAACGAGAGATGGCACGCGAGTTGATAGGTGACGACCACTTTATCGAAGTATTTGTAGATACACCGCTAGAAATTTGCGAGGAACGCGACCCCAAAGGACTTTACAAAAAAACTCGGCTTGGCCAACTTCCCAATATGACTGGGATTAATAGCCCCTATGAGCCCCCGATAAATCCCAACTACGTTGCATCCTACGGGGATGTTAGTTTGGAGTCTGCGGTGTCTGATCTGATGAAATTACTTAAATAAGCACCAGAACAGTCGTTCAAATGAAGAAGCTTAAATACCGCTAGAAACACTTTTGTTGAGCATTTATGCACAGACTTGCGTCTTTGTTCATGATGGAATGCGAAACGCCTAAACGAACACTGGCGCTTGACATAGTATTTTGCAAACACTTCGAATTTCTTCGGTTTTGTGCCCTACCGAAATTGGCAAACTCAATTCGGTCATGTGCTGCTTGTCGGCAATCGGCCAATGGCCGGTCAAGATTCCGCGCATCGCTTTTTGCTTATATGGCGGAATCGGATAGTGCACCTCGGTTTTTACACCTTGCTCTAAAAGCCAAATCCGCAATTCATCACGTCGATCACAACGCACGCCAAAGATGTGAAACACATCAAACTCATCGTCACGAGAAGCCGGCAGTTTTAACCACGAAGGCAAGTTTTCCAAGTAAATCTTTGCAAGTGTGCGCTTGTGTTGTGTCATTTCATCCAGATGACTCAACTTAACGCGCAGCATGGCGGCTTGTATTTCATCTAGTCGAGAATTGACGCCGACATACTCATTCACATATTTTTGCTTGGACCCATAGTTGCGCAGGTGGCGCAGGCGGTCGGCTAGTTCATCGTCATCGGTCACGATGGCGCCAGCATCACCCACGGCGCCTAAGTTTTTGGTGGGGTAAAAACTAAAGCAGCCAGCATCACCAAAGGTTCCCGTCATCTTGCCAGCCAACTTAGCACCATGAGATTGGGCGCAGTCTTCAATCACCTTTAAACCATGAGCTTTGGCGAATGCGCCAATGGCATCCATGCGGCACGCTTTGCCAAACAAATGCGTAACGCAAATGGCTCGCGTATTAGACGTCAGCGCAACAGGCAGCAGTGCGGGATCCATATTGAAGGTTTCAAGCACTGGCTCGACCAGCACTGGCTGATGCCCAGCCCTAAGGATGGCCAAAATGGTAGCGATGTACGTGTTGGAGGCCACCAAAATCTCGCTACCCTTAGGCAAGTTCAAGGCCTCAATCGACAAGATGAGGGCATCTAACCCATTGGCTACGCCGATACAGTGCTTGGCCCCCACGTATTGGGCAAACTCTTGTTCAAACGCGCTGACCTCTTGCCCCAACACATACCAGCCACTACGAATCACGCGTGAGGCGGCAGCTTCCAGCTCTGAAAAATAGGCCGCATTTGAATTGGCTAGGCTTTCGTATTCAATCATTATGAGTTCTCATAAGGGGTGTCGATGTATTCGCTTCTGTCATACGGATGCGATGACATGACTAACAACACAGAGCCCTTGCCAAACGTCATGGTGTGCCAGTCTTTGGGCTCAACAATCAAGCATTGGCTGGGCTTTGTCAATTGAATGGTTTCGACGGTGATGCCGTCGTTCATGTAAATAG
>Ga0228702_1000423_pt1 | contig 33308 bp, 28 predicted proteins | sample McNCre217_Aug_MG_2_FD_178018 | JGI IMG/M metagenome (GOLD analysis project Ga0228702, IMG submission 178018) | Freshwater microbial communities from McNutts Creek, Athens, Georgia, United States - 20-17_Aug_MG | ecosystem: Environmental > Aquatic > Freshwater > Creek | place: USA: Georgia...
TCCTTCTACGACGTTGGAAGTTAGTGGAACTACTCGATTAGGAGGCGCTACAACCGTTGCCGGAGCTGCTACATTCACCAGTACGGTGGCGATTACAACGGGCGCTGGAGCAGGTAAAGTATTGACCTCTGATGCAAATGGAAATGCAAGCTGGTCAAATACGGGAGGATCTATCGTTACAATGAGTGCAACAGGAAATGCAACAACGACAGCCTCCTATATCATATTTACGGGTTCTACCTCTAGCCAAACTATTACGATACCATCCGCGGTTACGTTAGGTGCAGGAAGAGAATTAACCATTAAAAATGTGGCGAGTGTCTCTGTAAGTATCGCATCTGCAGGAGGGTATTTAATCCAAGATAATTCTACTCTAACCTCTACAGGTGCAGCCCTCGGAATTGAGCCGTCTAATAACTGGATGAAATTAGTTTCTGATGGTACTAACTGGTATATATTTAGAGCCCTATTCTAAACTTAGATTAATCTCACAACAACATGAAAAACATATTAATGCTTGCTGGGGCTTTGGCCTTATTCTCGTTTGCTGCTGATAAATTCATCTCGATGCGTATCGCAGAGCCTACGGTGAATTACCACTGGAATAATTTGAATTCGATTAAGGCGATTGCAGACCAAAGCAACTTGCCTCATTCACAAGTGAAATTCATCATATCTTCGATCGATAGTTTACAAAAAGATATGGCGCGCACTGCCCGCTTAGACAGCGTGGTGGCAGCTCCGGCTCCAGCAGCAGCGCCAGTAAAAAAGAAGTAAGTTGAAAAAAATCGTTTTCCTTTTATTGGTTTCGTTTTGTGCTTTTTCCCAAACGGGCATTGGAACTACTTCTCCTGTTAATAAACTTCAGGTGGAAGGGCCATCCGCAGACCCTGCAATCTCGGGTGCAACGGCAAATGGAATTTTACGCCTGAGTGGAACGACAGGAATTCATGTACTTGACATGGGTGTCAGCTACTCCTCTACTTATGGTTGGATTCAAGCTCGCTCAGAATCAGGATATGGGACGAATTATAATTTACTCTTGAATCCCAATGGTGGCAATATAGGAATCGGAACAACAAGCCCCACAGCTAAAATAAACTTAGTCGGTGGAGGTATACGAATCCATAATGGATTTAGTAATGCCACTATACGCCCGATTTTAAACACAAGTACGATTGGCAATTATGAAATTCGTGGAGTAGGCTCTAGTTCCGGAACGTCACAAAGTGATGGAAGTGATGATGGCTTCCTTCGTCTATCTGCTGGAGGCGGAAGCAGCTCAAGTACGCAATCAAGTATTGATATTAGTGGTTTTTCAACAGTGGCCGACATGAATAGTAACATTGTTATCCGTACCGCAGGAACGGAAAGAATGCGAATAGATAATGTAGGAACAACCACAGTCGCAGGAAACTTAAATGGGACAAGTGGTTCAAGTACTTTGGCCAACTTTGGTACTGTCATGAATGATCAAACGGGTACGACCTATACCCTAACAGCTGCCGATAATGGGAAAATCATCACCTTCAATAATGCAAGTGCCATTACGTTGACAGTTCCAGCACTTTCGGTGGGATTCAACTGCATGATTTTACAAAAAGGCACGGGCCAAGTGAGTTTATCCGCCTCTGCTGTGACGATTTCGAACCGCTATGGATATACTAAAACGGCAGGACAATATAGTATGTTGACTTTGGTTTGTATTGCTAGTAACGTGTACATTTCATCTGGTGATATGAATAATTAATGGTCATGAAAAGGATAATTTTTTGCTGTGTTGCTTGTTTGCATTTCGCTGTAAAAGCGCAGATGCTTGCGCCTCTGCAGGGAACCCAACGCCAGCCGAAACTCCAATTCGATTATTGGGTGTATAGTACCCATGCAGGAACGGGGTCAACGACCCAATATCCATTAACGCCCACGAATAAAGCGGACATGGATAATTTATTTAATTCGAATAATTCGAATACGACATTAACCAAATCCGGCCGGACAAATTCCGCTAAAATCTTGGATTGGACCTCCAGCGCTGAATTAAGTGGATTGGGGATCACACTTCCTAATTCAGGGACTTATTTTGCCATGAAGATTCAAGGAACCTTTATCCCATTAGAGTCCGGAACGTATTATTTTACTTTGGAGACAGATGATGCAAGTGAATTCACGTTAAATGGCAATACGATCATTTCCAGTTATGTGGCTCAAGCAGTTCCAGCATTGGGTAGTCACATGGCAGGTGTGGCACTGACAGCGGGACAAAAATACACCTATGAAATTCGAATGCAACAAGGTTCAGGAGGTTTTGGATTACGCTTTTATTGGAAATCCCCTATTCAAGCTTCTGCACCATCTGCTTATCAAAGTTCATTGCCGGCAAATACCTATTATCAAAGTTGGACCCAAAATTTACAGGAATTGGTTTCCACACCAGATTTAGATGGAAGCTCCGCTATCAAAGCCGCACCTAATGCGAAATATCTTCAGACAGCCTTTAGTAATTATACTGATAACGTTTATTGGATTAATCTACCCTTTGTAGGACCTACACAAATCTATTGTTTATTAAGTTCCACCATCGACGGCGGTGGCTGGATGATGATGATGAAGGCGACTCGCGGTACAACCTTCCCCTATTCGAGTACTTATTGGACTGCTATCAATACATTAAATCCTACGGCCTACAATCGGAATGATGGGGATGCCAAATTTGATGCAATGAATTATTTTTATGCCAAAGATCTGATGGCACTTTGGCCAGATATCCCATCTAATTATGGATCTGGCACTGGGGGGGCGGTCAATCTTCTGAGCTCTTATAATAACTGGTGTTGGCTACAGAACAATTTCAACAATGGAATTCGCATAACGCCAGTCAATTTTTTTGCTAGTTCTACAAAGCTATTTTTTAAGGATGCGAATACTTTTGCTGGAAAGGGAACTGTGTTTTCTTCGCAAACCGATGTTCGTTTTTATGGATTTAACTATACGAATGCAGGAGGGACTGCGGGTGTCCGGTGGGGATTTGGATGGAATGAAAATGGCGGCGGATTATACCCTACAGGAGATGAAAACTCCAATGACGTATCAGGAGGAATAGGGATGTCTTGGGGAAGTTATTCTGCAGGAGATTATATATCCTGTTGTCAAAATGCCACAGGGGTAAATCGGACGGCACGTGTAGAATTATATGTAAGATAGCATGAAAAAAATCGTCTTCCTTTTATTGGTTTCGTTTTGTGCTTTTTCCCAAACGGGGATAGGGACGACTACGCCCATCAATAAATTAGAAGTGGTAACACCATCTGCTGATCCGGCATCGAGTGGAGCTACAGCAAATGGCAATTTGCGATTAGGGCCTAGCTCAGGAGCACATGTGTTGGATTTTGGATTAAGTAGTACAAGTACTTTCGGTTGGTTACAAGTTAGGTCTAAGGCAGATTATTCAACTATTTATAGTCTTGCTCTTAATCCAAATGGTGGTAAAGTGGGTATTGGTACTAGTTCGCCTTTATCTACTTTAACAGTGGGTAATGCCACTGGTTCTGTGCCTGGTGAAATAACATTGAATCCTACTGCATCCAGTAATGAGGGTGGACAAATTACGATTAAAAAATCGCTGACAGGAAGTACAATTGATTGGACTATTGATCAATATGGTACGACCTCGGCTAATGCCAGGTTGAGAATATTTAGTGGAGGAGTAGATGGAAATGGGATTAATATTTTAGAAAATGGAAATGTTGGAATTAAAAATACGGCACCTTCGAAGGCATTGGATGTAACGGGTGATGTAGGGGTTAGCGGCAATTTAACAGGCGGAAATGTAGCTACCTCTAAAATCAGCGGTTTTGCTTCTAATGTGAGTGTAGAGGCAGGAAGCCGCACAATAGCAATTACGGATAATGGAATGGTTTTACGTTGTACTTCAGCACTTACCTTAACTCTTCCAGCTGCAGGAACATTACCAGAAGGATTTAATTGTTTGGTTGTCCAATTTAGTTCTGGAAGTCAAGTCACTTTTTCTGGTACATTTTATAACCGCAATAGTTTTACAAAAACGGCTGGCCAATATGCGATTGCAACAATTTTATACACAGGAGGTATTTATATTGTATCTGGTGAAATGAGTAATTAATGAAAAAGGTATTATTGTTTTTATTGATTTCTATTTCCGCAATGGGCCAAATAATGCCTGCCTATTTTCCTGCATTTGAAAGTAATAGACCTAAAGGAAACAAGTATTTATATTATCGATTATATAGTACTTCAACTTCTACATATCCGGCATCTGCTGCTGATTTTGAGTCAACCTTTACAACTGCTGCAAATTTTAAAATAGCTGGATATGTGCCGTTAGCAAGTAATACTGGCAACTTGAATACTTCATCGAGCTATTCAGCCAATTTGATAAATTTTTTAAGTCAAAGCGATTTAAAAAATGCGATAAATAATCAAACCCCTTATACAGGGTTTTCAGGCGATGGATTTGCCATTGTGATTTCAGGGTATTTTATTCCTAAGCAAACAGGTACCTATACATTTTCAATTGAAGGAGATGATGCGGTAGATTTGTTTATAAATGATCAAGCTGTAGCGAGTCATTATGGACCTCATGGAAATAGCGCAATTGGGACACATACAGGAGCTATCGCATTAACAGCTGGGAAGAAGTATTTGTTTAGAGCTAGAATGCAAGAAGGTGCTGGAGGCGAAGTCATGCAACTTTTTTGGAAAAAACCATCTGAAGCAAGCGGAACGACATGGTATCAAGATATAGAAGAATTATCAGGAGAAGAAGTGATACCCAATGGATTAGTTTTAAATGTTGACCCAGGCAATTTCTATACTTATCCTAAATATGGCAGCACAGTATATGACTTAAAAGGAAACGCAACCGGAACCATGGCAGGTAATATGGCTTTTAGTAGTACTTCTGGTGGAATATTTTCTACGGATGGCTCAGCTGATTATATAGACTTTGGCAAAACCCCTACTAATTTTCCTACTGGTGATATAAGTGTTTTTGTTTGGGTAAAGGCAAGTAGTCTTAGTAATGGTTGGAATATTTTTTTAACAAAATGGTTTACTGACGTTTCTGGTACCGGTGGTTATAGTGATTTCCATTACGCTATTTATCCGAGTGGAGGAAGTTATTACCAAAACTTATACACAACGACTCAATCCAATTTATTTGGTGCTATTGCGCTATCAATAAACACCTGGTATCAAGTAGGATTTACTATCGGAAATGGTACGATGCAAATGTATTTAAATGGGGCTTTTGATGGGGCTTCTCGTACGAATAGTCGGACAAATTATACACAATCGTATTTGTGGCTAGGGGATGCTAGAGCCGGAGTTGGAGGGCTAATAGGGAACATTGGATCAGTAGCTATCTACAATCGAGCGCTTACATCAGACGAAGTATTTCAAAACTATAATACAACAAAACACAAATATGGGCTTTAGAATTTATACCCTTATTGTATTTCTATCCCTTAGCATTATTTCAAAGGGCCAAACAGGTATTGGCACTACCACGCCCGATGCTTCCGCGAAATTGGAAGTTTCTTCCACTACAAAAGGGTTATTAACCCCTCGTATGACTTCAGTTCAAAGAGCTGCTATTGCTTCGCCCGCTAACGGTTTATTAGTATTCCAAACGGATGGAGTTTCTGGATTCTATGTAAATACGGGATCCTCTGCTTCTCCCGTCTGGTCGAGAGTGAATGTTGATTGGGTTAAGACGGGTAATGACATTGCTTATACAGCTGGTAACATATCGACAACTGGAGCATTAACAGGAGGTAATTCGAATACATCTACCATCTCAGGTTTTGCTGCAAACGTGACTACGATATCGGGAGCTTACAGTATAACAGCAGCGGATAATGGCAAAATATTACAATCGAGCAGCCCGTCAGCTATTACCATAACGATACCTACGGGATTGCCTACCGGATTTAATTGTACTATTGTCCAAATGGGCGCGGGGCAGTTGACTTTTTCAGGAACCTACTTGAATAGAGGAAGTTTTACGAAAACGGCCAGTCAATATGCGGTGGTGAGTATCATTCATTTTGGGAGTGATGTCATTTTAGTGTCAGGAGAAATGAGTAATTAAAATGAAAAAGCAAGGGCTATTTTTATTATTAATTCAATCGATTTGTGCATGGGCTCAAATAGGGCTTCCTGTCCAACAAACCCTTATGCCCAAGAATAGCTTAGTCGTCAATTATGACTTTTCTAAAACTAGTAGCTATACGCGTTCAAGCACATCGGTGAATAATCTGGCGAGTACAGCTTCAGGTAGTGCGTCCTTAGTTAATAGTCCTGCGTTTTTTAATTCGCTCGGGATCTTATCTTTTAATGGGTCGAATCAATACTTAGTAACACCTAATTTAAGAAACCACTTTAAGTCTGTAAACGCAAGTGTTCAAGAAAGTTTTACCATGAGTATGTGGGTATACCCCACGCAATTAAATGGAGTGATAGTTAGTGAATTAAATTCACAGACCCCTAATGGTGGATGGCACGCTTCAAACATTGAAATTGTTAACGGATATATTAATTATCGGATTTGGAATGGGACAACGATTGTTTCCTCTAGCGCTGTTAACTTGAATCAATGGTATCATATCGCAATGGTGTATGATGGGTCAAAATTAAAAGCATATTTAAATGGTGTTTTGCAAGGTACGCAAATAAATGACAGAGAAATTCCCACCACTGCACAGCATTATGCTATCGCAGCAAATGAATCCACTCAAATGGGATCGGGTGGAGGATATGGGACTTTTCATCTGGCACAATATAAATTATATCATTTGCCTTTTACTGATAGCGATATAGCACAAGAATACGATACTAGAAAGGCGGAGTTTGATTATACTATTCATAGTCCTGCCACTAATTCTAGTCCCACTTATTGGACTGTTTCTAGTGCTTGGAACAGCACAACCGGTGGCACTGGTGCGCCGGACCCATTTGGTGCGAATCATTTTACGCCTTGGTTAAACTCGTCTTTGGGTTGGGCTGCACAAGTGCTTGATGCAAACCAATATATTATTTTAAATTACCAAGAACCAGCCTATATAAAAGGGATCGTAACACAACCAAGGGCCAGCTCAGGGGGTCAGTGGGTGAAAACTGCGCACATCGAAACAAGTATGAATGGTGTCGGTTTTACGAGATTAATGACAAGCGCTTCTGTCAATTCAAGTATCATAGACGATAATTATATTAAGTTTACGAGTCCAGTTTTTGCAAAATATATAAAGGTAATTCCAACAGATTGGAACAATCATATTACAATGCGAATGGGATTGTTAGTGAAGCCAAATAATTTTACGACGAACAACTTAGTACTACACTACAATCCAAGTATGACAGAAAGTTATTCAGGCACTGGAACTAATTTGCTCGATTTATCAGGAAATGGATTAAACGGAACCACAAGCAGTCTTACTTATAACAATCCTGCATTTAGTTTTAATGGAACCAGTTCACAGGTAAGTATTCCTGATAACGCATTGCTAGAACCAGGGACTGGAAGTTGGACCATTGAAGTTTGGTTTAATAATACTGGTTCTTCAGGAACAGTAGTAGGGAAATACAATTCAGGAGGGATGGGCTCCAATATCTCTTATGCTTTGCGATTACAAGGCACTAACACAATAAGAGCTGATTATAGCAATGGATCCTCATATCAAACAACTGATAATTATACTTTTGGTAGCAACAGTTGGGTTCAAATGGTCTATGTTTGGGATAAAACAAATAACAATATTTATACTTATTCGAATGGCACATTGAAACAAACAAAAGCCATAACGCTTACAGGCGGTTTGTTAAATGCGACTACCAATTTATATTTAGGTTCTTATAATGGCGGTGAATTTCCGCAGTATTTTTCTGGAAAAATGGGCATTGTAAGAATTTACAAAACAGCGCTAAGTGCCGCAGAAATTTTGAAAAATTATGATGCGAACAAAGCATTGTATGGAGTCATTCAGAATGGACTGGTGATGAATTTAACTAGCCCACCAAGTTCAGGTACAACATGGACTGATGTTTCTGGTAATGCGAATAATGCGACTTTGGTAAATACTCCTACCTATACTGCTTCGAATGGAGGAGGTTATACAACGTCATCTACGTCCTATATTTCAACCAATTATAATTTACCTAATACTTATACGATAAGTATGGCTGCCTCCTTTAATCCAACAACTTATTGGGCAACGATTTGGGGAAATGAGATTTGGGATACACAAAAAGGATATATAGCCTATTTTATTAATAACGCTAAAATTGAATTAGGTAGTCCATCTGGTGCTATTTCTTCTGTAGCAGTTGATAATATTAATACCATTCATATTTGGGACTTTGTCGTAAACGGAACAAATTATATTCTTTATAAAGATGGAGTAAGTATCGGAACAGGCACAATTACAGCTCCTGCGGGCGGAGCTAGTACCACTGGGCTTTATTTTGGTGCTAGGCATGCCAATGCAGGAAGCAACTATACGGACGCAGGGCCTGGTACTTATTATAGTATGCGAGTGTATAATAGAGCATTAGCTGCGGATGAAATAAAAACGAACTTTTCGTTTTTAAAAGGTACTTATGGATTGTAAGTTATTTAGTGGAATAATATGAAAAAACTACTTTTTTTCTTCTTGGTAATTTCTTCTGGTTTATTCGCCCAAACAGGTATTGGCACTACCACGCCTGCGGCTTCCGCGAAGCTGGAAGTCTATTCTACAAATAAAGGCTTTCTACCACCTCGCATTGCTTTAACTGGAACCGCTGATGTTTCTACCATTGCATCTCCTGTGGCAGGTTTGTTGATCTATAATTCGGCTACGGCAGGAACAGCTCCTAATAATGTGGTTCCGGGCTATTATTATTATAATGGAACTAGTTGGATTGCTATCGCTAATGGTGTGATTATTGACAATAGTAAAACGGCCGGGTTCAATTTAGGGGCTACCGATAATAATAAAATCTTTTTAATTACATCGGCATCTGCAGTAACCATTACGGTTCCCAATACCTTGATTGTAGGTTTTTCTTGTCAGTTTATACAAGGAGGAGCTGGCCAAATTGTTTTGTCGGCAGGATCGGGAGTAACTTTAAATTCTGCAAATGGCTACAGCACCAGGGCGACCAATAGTGTGATTGGTTTAGTGATGAATACCACTACAACAGGTTTTGTTTTTGGGGATAGCATCTTTTAATTATGCGTAAACTCACATTCATCGTTTTTTTATTGACTTCGATTTATGCGAATGCGCAGATTGCATTTCAAAATTTAGCCGTTCGAAAACCCTTACAGGTTGATTCTATTGCATTTGATTATACGGGGGATATTCAAAAGTTTATTGTGCCTAATAAAGTAACGAGTATCAAAGTACAAGCTGTGGGAGCTAAAGGGGGAACAGGAGGAGGAGGTCAAACTGGAGGTGCTGGAGCAAACATAATTACCACATTAAATGTAACACCAGGTCAGGTGCTTTATATTGTAGTTGGGGGATATCCGGGTCAATCGGCGTCTCCAAAATATGGTTTTGGGGGAAGCGGTGGAACGGCAAATAGTAGTACAGGATTTGGCGGAGCTGGGGGTGGTTTGTCAGGTTTATTTACCTCTAGTACTCCCGCTAATTCAAATGCATTGGTTGTTGCTGGCGGTGGTGGAGGGGGTTCTGGAACAGGTGGTACAACGGGATATACCGGAGGAGGAGCATTAAATACTAGCTCAGGTTCGGCAGCTAATGGAAATGAACCCAGTACGGCACAAACAGCCTATATAACTGGGGGTAGATATCAGTTTGGATATGGAGCATCGACAGCCGCTGCTGGTGTGGGAGGGTATGCTTTTGATAATGCCCCGGCACAAAACGGTGCAGATGGGAATAATATCAATGGTGGTTCTGGTGGAATAGGAACTGGATGGCAAGGTGCGGGCGGTGGTGGAGCTGGATTTTATGGCGGAGGAGGAGGCGCAGGTGGAGGCTCCGCGAATGGTGGAGGAGGTGGCGGTTCTTCTAAATCAACGTCATCCTTTAGTAGTTTTGGGGCATTAAATAATAGCGGAGATGGAATGCTTACGATTACTTGCTATAGCAATTCAGGGCTGGTTTTAAATTTAGATGCCGGGAATACGTCAAGCTACAGTGGATCAGGAACAACTTGGTACGATTTATCTGGGAATGGTTCCAATGTAACTTTAACCAATACTACATTCAATTCCGCAAATGGTGGGTCTATTAGATTTAATGGGACCTCTAGCTATGCTTATTTTAATGCAAATATAGGTAGTACGAATGTGGTTACTGTTGAAATGTGGGTGAAAACAAATGCGGCTACAAACGGCATGTATTTTGGATTTAACGCGTATGATGCTTGGACTAATAGTGGGAATCTAGGATATAATACGGCAAACTCAGATTTGTATGGATTTAATAGTACACAGGTAGATTATTTGGATATTGTGGGTAATTGGAGACACCTTGTATTTGTCATGTATGCAAATTCACTCACTAAAAATAAGATATATGTAAACGGGGAAAGCCAATCGATGTCGACCATTTCTGCCGGCTTTACAAGTGCCAATGCAATATTTAATTCCGGCGCAGGAAAAATATCCGGTTGGACTTATACTGGTCAAGCAAACTCATTTTTGATGAATATGAATGTGGCAGTATTTAAGCTCTATACTAGAGAACTAACTGCTCAAGAAATTCGAAATAATTTTAATGCCGAAAGCCCTCGATTTTATGCTGAAAAAGATGGGTTGAGTCCTAACACAGCTTCTTCTAGTGCCTATCAAATTAAACAGGATTACCCTAGTTCAACAGACGGATTCTATTGGATTAAAAACGCGAACATCAATGGAGGCAAACCCTTTAAAATTTATGCAGATATGTCTACTAGCGGTGGTGGTTGGACCTTAATTTTAAAAAATTCCTCTAATTCAGTTTGGACGTATGCGAATGCAATTTCATATAATACTACTATTCCATTTACTTCTACTGCTGATGTGACAAGTACTTCCACTGCGAGTTATTCAATCATAGGATGGGCTGATTATATTAAACAAAGCGCAAGTGGATTTCAATATATGATTGATGCAAATACACGGGGGAGTTTCGGGGGAATTTGGACGGCTAATGGAGCCTATAGTTTTGTGAATACAAATAATTCTCAAACGAATGTAACACTCAATACTAAATTTGGTAATTGGAGTTATGTAGGGAGTAATAATGGGATGGCTCAACGAATGCCCTGGTATGGTTATGTAGGAAGTAATACAGGCTATTTATCCCTATCAGATGGTACAGGTAACTGGTGGGGAACTTTGATTTCAAACAATAGCTATTATTCCCCCTCTCCTTGGATATCTGATGCAGGAACAGGTGGTACAGCAATGCAAAATCCCGGTATTATTTGGTATTGGGTTCGTTAAATTAGTATGAAAAAGTTTATTCTATTCTTTTTGATTTCACTGAAGGTCTTCGCCCAAACCGGCATAGGCACCACCGCACCGAATCCTTCCGCGAAGCTAGATGTATATTCCACGAACAAAGGTTTTTTGCCTCCTCGTGTCACGTTAACAAGCGTCACAGATGCTTCTACGATTGCTTCTCCAGCTGAGGGATTATTGGTATATAATTTAGGGTCAGTAGGATTACAAGCAGGCTATTATTATTGGAATGGAGCGAATTGGGCTACCATTGCGACAGCGACTTCGGCGGGGAATGGGGTGACAGCAAGCAATATGGTTAATTTGTATTCAAAAGCTTATTCTTCAGCAGTTGGAGACATTGCGAATGCGTCAGGCTTTACATTTACAGTACCTGTTTCAGGTAGATATTTATTTGATTTTTCTTGTACAGGTTTTTCTAATGCAACGATAACCTACAAAGTAAGACAAGGAACAACTGACTTAGGTTCTGATGCACAAACGAGTTTTAATAACACGGTACATGTTGAATATAATGGTAAGGTTGAAGTGAATTTACAAGCTGGCACCACTTATAATGTTTTTGTAACATCTACTGGTTCAAGAGATGCTGGTGATTATGATAGAGTTTATTATAAAATGGTGGCAGGAAATTTACCTGTAACAGGCCAAAGTGTGGATTATGTTTCTGTTTACAGGAATTCATCACAAACGTTAAACACAGGAGATAATATTAAGTTTAATGTAATAAATGCAGGCAATATACCTTATGATGTTAGTACGGGAAATTTTACACTTACGGCAAATAAAACCTATAGACTAAGTGGAAATGTTACCTTGAGCAATGGAAATACAAATCCTTCAGAAGCGGATATCGTATGGAGAACAGCTGCTGGAACTAATCTTGGGAATAGCGGAATGATATTAAGTATGAATCATACTACAACTGCAGGTGGAAATGGTATTTCTGATATTATTTATACGCCCACAAGTAATACGACTATTTCATTATATGTAGTTTGGTCATCTTCTAATGTAACGACACAGTCAAATAATGTATTTGCCAATATCGAACAAATAGGCTCTTCCGCCATCGTAAACCCATGGACACTTTCCGGAACCAATACGTATAATAATTTGGGGAAAGTAGGTATTGGAAACACATTACCTAATGCAACGCTAGATGTAAGAACTTCACCTACAAGTACGTCGGATCCAGGTGCAGGGTATATAGGCATTGGAACTACTTCTGCAGCTGCATCTACTGCTGGTGTGGGTGCATTGAGGTACAATACATCGAATGGGTTAATCGAATTTAGCAATGGCAGTGCTTGGTTATCTCTATCTCCAGGAAATACACCTATGTATGCTCAATTTAGTAGCAATACAGGCCAATATTTTAATGCCATAGGTACCAAAATGCTTTTTCAAGTGACTAATATTAATGTAGGCTCTATGTCTAATGCGAGTAATGGAACCATTTATTTGCCAGCAGGCCGCATCTACCGAGTCGATTTAAATTTAGGATGGGCAAATGTGGGTTGGTCACGATTTGCCATTTTTAATGCATCTTCAGGTGCACAGCTTTCTCAAACGGCTCATGTGGAAGGAGGAACTGGATATTATGTTGGTACAGGAGTTACTACGTGTTTTATTAACACGAGTGCTGGTGCAATAAATATTGAAGCACGATTTGTTGCACCATTAAATTCAAACTCATTATTTGGGGACACAGGGAATGGAGGAAATTATCCTTCTTTAACGATTCAAACGGTAGATTAATATCGACATATAATATGATTTTAAAAAAAGTAGTACTCTTTTTCGCATTGATTGGAAGCTTAGTGTCAAAAGCCCAAACCGGCATTGGAACCACCACGCCCGATGCCTCCGCAAAACTGGACATAAGCGCAACCAATAAAGGCTTTTTGCCCCCTCGGGTTACGCTAACTTCCGGAACAGATAATACCACGATTCCCTCACCAGCTACCGGCCTGTTAGTGTACAATACAGGTAATAATGCTGGACTCGTTGCGGGCTATTATTATTGGAATGGATCGAGCTGGGCCACTATTGCCACGGCATCTGGTTCTGGAGTGAGTTCCTCATTTATGAGAGGGTCTAGATCATCTGCACAAACTACTGGTATTAGTGCAGGAGGTTTGGTAGCATTTAATCAAACAGACAATGTTTCAGGACAAGAGATTTCTTTGAATACGTCAACAGGTCAAATTACTTTAGCTGCTGGCAGAACATATCGTTTAATCGCACAAGTGCCTAATTTCCAAACTTCAAGCGGAGATTCAAGGCCACAATTTGGTTGGTATAATGAAACAAGTAGTGCCTATATTGGAAGCTCTTCGTCTACTTATGCTGCTGCAAGTACGGCAAACTATGGTGCATTTGGTGGAATTTCTGAAGCGATCATAACTACAACTACTAATACAGTTATATCATATAGAATTTTACAACCATACAGTATGAACCAAATAGGGGGGAATGCTGATTTTACAACAACTGGTGCATATCCTTGGTTTGATGTTCAAGTGATTTCAGGAAATACTGCAGTGAATGGCCAAAGTGTAGATTATGTCTCTGTCCAAGCATCTGTTGATTTGAGTCCAATTACCGCCGGGTCTACTGTGAAATTTAATACTATTTTAGGAGGTAATATCCCTTATGATGCGTCTACAGGCTTGTTTACGTTAACAGCTAATAAAACATATAGATTGACTGGAATGGTATCATTAGGGACACAGGCCGCGGGTACAGGTACAGCTGCAGAAGCTAATATAGTATGGAGGACTGGTACAGCGGCTTCGGGAACAAATATTGGGAATTATGGTCAAATCTTAAGTGGCAATTCTGCATATAATAGTAATGGACAAGGTGTTGCTGATATTATTTATACTCCAACTGCTAACACTACAGTATTATTATATGTAAGTGCTATTTCAAGTACAGTTTCGTTTAGGGGAGGATATACTAATGCAATCATCGAACAAATCGGCTCCTCAGCCATCGTAAATCCTTGGACACTCGCGGGAACCACAACTTATAATACAACGGGGAATGTGGGTATTGGAACGAATGCTCCTACAGCAAAATTGGATGTAACAGGAGATGTGAATGTAACGGGTAAGTTAAATGTTTCAGATCCTACGGGTAGTGTAGCAACAAAAGTAAGTGGTTTTGTAAATGCTGGAAATTATATTCAAATGGATAATATTAAAGCTACTGTTGCTGTTGTAAATTCATATGGTGGGTTGTCAATTGCTGCAGTATCTACTCAATTCAATGCGCTTATTTCAGGTACATTTGGCATGTATAATGGAAGTAGTGGAGGTTCAGCTGCCAATGCTAATCAATTAATTACTACTACTCCGACTGGAAAATTATTTGGTTGGGGCTTCCCGACTGCTGGTGATGCTTCTACTTACATTATCACAGATAATACAAATAACCGAGTTTATAGAATTACTTTACAAATTAATTATAGTTTCAATTATAACTTCCTCTCCATCGAGCGCCTTCTGTAATTTTCTTAAATTGCACCATGAAAACCTTCCCCTCCTTCATCGCCATCCTCTGTAGCGTTCTCTACCTCGCCGTCTACTTCATTCCAGATATGGGCGGATCGGACGTGATGGGTGCGCAGTGGTTGTATTCCAGCTCCTTGAGTTTGGGGATTGTGGCTTACATCGCGCTACGTTATAAGGCTTACGAGGAGGCCATCCAGCAGGTGCTTGCTTACAAATTTACCTGGGTGTTTTCGCTGCTAGTTTTTTGGGCGATTGGCTCCTATTATTATGCGATAAATCCTACGGAGACGCTGGTGACTTTGGCCCGTTTGATTACGACCTATTTTGTCTTTTTGAATCTCTCGATTTTGTATTACCAGCAAGACCGTGCATTTCTTTTCACGGGCATTGCCTATGCCATTACGGCCTTTTTGTTCTTTGATGCGATCTATGTGATCAAAGGTTTCAGCGCGAATTTGCGCACAATGGATTTAGACGCAGCCATTTTAGGCTTGAATAAATACCACGGAAATAAGAACGTGACGGCTGCGACGCTGTTGATCTTGATTCCCTTTGCGATGTACGTGATTATGTCTTCCAAATGGCTGGGCAAAATTGCCGGTATCATCGCCTTGTTTTTGGGGACTTTTGGGCTTTTTTTATTAAATACCCGTTCTACTTATGTGGGCTTTGCCTTGATCTTTGTCTTACTTTTTGCGGGGCTGATTTGGAAGCAAAAAGCAGCTTTAAAACCGGCACTTTTCTTCGTTTTATTGCCCGCGGTCGTAGCGATTTTTGCGGCGAATATGCGCTTGAAATTAGCGGTGGCGGGGCAAGAAAACACGGGTGGTTATGGCACGGTCACAAAGCGTATTGGCGATATCAATATCGCTAGTGAGCAGAATTCGCGGATTCACTTGTGGGGAACAGCTGCAGATTATGCGCTGCATCACCCGGTTTTAGGTGCGGGGTATGGAAACTGGAAATTAGCCTCGATTCCCTACGAGCGGGAGCTGGCAAACGAGTTGTTTGTGCCTTATCACGCGCACAATGATTATATTGAAATGTTTGCAGATTTGGGGCTAGTAGGCGGACTTTGTTTCGCCGGATTATTCCTGTTGCTTTTCTATTATTCGCTGCATTTTTTGGCCCAAAAACGCGGCGACGAACTCATGGTCATCATCGCCTTTCTGGCCGTTACGTGCTATGGGGTGGATGCGCTTTTAAACTTCCCGGCAGAGCGTACAGCCATGCAGACGATGTTGTCACTAGCGGCGGCTTTGGTCTTGATTCCTTTGGACAAATCCCCACTGAATTTACGCGCTTTGCCTTTCGTTTACTTGATAGTCGGTGTAGCTTTATTAGCACCAGCTATCTACATCGCGAACGAAACCTTTGAGTCCTTGAAGATCCAAAAATTCGTCATGGGTGAAGTGAATGCAGACCCTAAAATGTCTACCCTTGACGTGGAAAAGCTACCGGATATCCCTAACCTTTCTTCGTCTACATTGCCTATGAAGGCGATGCTTTCTCGCTATTATATTCGGGACAAACGCTTTGATGATGCATTGCGCGTGTTAAAAGAAAGCGAAAAAGACAATCCGTTCTTGCATTATAATGATTTCTTGCGCACCTCCATTTATGCGTCCTTGAACAAAATGGATTCTGCACATTACTATGCGAAACGTGCCTTTGATGCCTGGCCTCGGGCCTCTAGTTATTACAAAAATATGATTTTCACTTCAGCTAAACTTAAGGATACGAACGAAATCAAGCGCGCCTTGCTAGTGTCTTTGGATGTACATAATGACAATGCTTTGGTCTGGAATCAATACCTATTAGGTATGTTCGAAGTGAAGCAAGGGGCAGACAAAAGCCTATTAGCGCAATTAGAAAAGACTTTGAAAAAGTTCCCGGCAGATACCGCTATTTTAAACCCTACAAAGAATCTGTTGCGCGGAGGCAACCGCGATTTGCAGGGCTTAACAGCGAAAGGAAATGCACTTTTTGTGAAAGGGAAATACATTCAAGCGGCAGCCGTTTATAAAGAATTAGCTAGCCTTGACCCTGGGAATTTCTCCCATCTAGAAAACATCGGAATATGCTATTATGCGGGACGTAAATTCGCAGAAAGTTTGTTCTATTTTGCCCAATCCGAACAACATCCAGCAAATAATACCGGGAAATCTGCCTATTTTGCAGGTATGTCTCAGCTTTCGCTAGGGAAGAAAGCAGAGTCATGTGCTAGTTTCACACGCTCACAAGCAAAAGGCTATCCAGATGCGGCCGCGGCGCTAGCACAGCATTGTAAATAAGAAATATGAAAAAACTACTACTTGCCTTTTTGCTCATAAGTGGAGCCGTGTTCGCACAAGAAAATGATAAATCCATCGCTATTTTGGGTGGACCTACAGACTTATGGACGAATAACCGCGGAACCGCGAAAGATGAGTTTAATGCCTTTACAAATTTAGGCTTGCAATTCACGAAGCGCAAATCGGCGAATATGGATGTCGTATATAATTCTTTAGCCGGTTTTCAAGGAGACTTTTTTAGTCCGGGTATTTGGAACAATAAATTCATTTCGGCGGGCGCTAATATGCGCTATTTCTTCATTGCGCGTAAAAAGACGTCGATTGTAAGTCCTTTCTTCCAAATCGGTGCAGAGGCCTTCGCTCGTCGCGACTACGGTTTCCCAGGTAATGCCTATGAACTAAGTGCTTTAGGAGGTTTAGGACTTGATTTGAAATTATCGAAAAACTTCTCATTCCTTTTCCAAACAAATTTAGCTATCCCTATGGCGCAATCGACAGATGCAGGCCTAAAGGTAGCATCGGTACGAGGTTCGAATAATAGTACTTCTTTTGGTTTGGTGTATCACTTCGGATGGAAATCAGCGAAGAAGAAAGCAGAGGAAGAGGCGGCTTTAGCAGCCGCAAAAGCGAAAGAAGAAGCGGCAGCGAAAGCGGCAGCAGAGGCAGCGGAGCAAGATCGCATCGCTAGAGAAGCAGCAGATAAAAAGGCAGCGGCAGAAGCGAAGGCGAAAGCAGAGGCGATCGCAAAAGCAGAAGCAGAAGCGAAGGCGAAAGCAGAGGCGATAGCTAAGGCGGAGGCAGAAGCAAAAGCGGCAGCACAGTTAAAAGCTGATCAAGAGGCGATGGCCGAAACCACGATCTTGTACATGAATAATCAGTGGGAATTAACCACGGAATCACAAACTAAATTAAAAGTGGTGGTGACCGCATTAACGGCGCGTCCAGAGATTCATGTGCGCATCGATGGCCATTCGGATAGCTTTGGTACTTCAAAAAATAACCTGAAAGCATCTCGCTTCAGAGCGCAAGGAGCGGCTAAATTCCTAGTGAAAAATGGTATTAGCGCTACTCGCCTGAAAGTAAATGCCTACGGGGAAGACAAGCCTGTAGCGTCGAATAAAACGAAGGCAGGAATGGCCCTTAATCGCCGCATAGAAATTAGAATAATCAAATAATAAATTTCAATTTTTAAAGCCTATATTTAGGGTTTAAAATCAAAATTGAAATTATTATATGGGATTAGCTAGCAGATTCGATTACTTTAAGGTATGGGGCTGGCTGATCCTATTTTTTTGTCTAGCGCAAACCACTTTGCATGCACAATGTAACGTAAACGACCCTTACGACAAGCTCATTAGTGGATACCACGCATCAGTGGCCATTAAAAGTACGGGGGAATATTCCATTTGGGGAGCTAATATGGCACCCACGGGACTAGTTGGGCAATTGACCCCTTTGGAAATTAATAGTTCGAATTATTCGGGCATTTCAGGGACCATTTACAAAGCAGGAATTGGGGGTACCTCTTCCGGGACTTCCATTGATCAAGCTGTCGTCTTAACCTCTACGGGTTTATTTGCCTGGGGTGCCGTAGGGTCTTTGTTTAGTACTACCTTAACGACCTCGCCGGGGGTGGCCCAAATCACGCCTCCAGCAGGCTCTTCATCCATTGGCTTGCCAGCTGGCCTGGACCCGGCAGATGTGAAAATGCTTTTTGCCTCGTTTAAAACGTTGGTTCTTTTGAGCAAAGGAGGAGATGTCTATGTTTTAGGGCAGTTGACGGCCTCGCTTGAAGGAAATGGGGCATTGAATGGTACGACAGGGTCGAATATGTGGAAACAGGTAAAACTAGACCCTAGTACCTACTTAACGGGCGTTAAAAATGTGCGGGGACAAGTAGCGAATGCGACCTATAATGCCTTGGTAGCAGAGACTAATGACGGCAAATTATATACGTGGGGAAGCTCGACCTTTTTGGGAGATGGTACAGGAGCAGGCTACCGCTCATATGCGACCGAGATGACCTTGCCTTCGGATGTAAAAACGAAGGGAATTAAGATGATTGGCGTTACTGGAGGAGTTATAGGAGGGAGCTCCTACAATACGTATTTTGTGTTGAGTAATTCCGGGAATCTGTACGCAATGGGAGACAATAAGAACTACCAATGCGGGGATTTTTCGCGTGATTTACTTCATTTGGATTGGGTGCAGGCAAAAAAATCGGCAGCAGCAAATGACTATTTAACCAATGTCATCTTCGTGACAGTCCAAGAGCACAGTAACTCTGTTCCTGCCGCCTCAGCTATCACGAAGGCTGGTGACTTGTATTCTTGGGGCTATAATGCACGCAATATGCTGGGGCGTCCCATCCAAAATGCCTCTTATGATCCAGGTCTCGCAGGAGGATTTAATCAAGGAGTTGATAAAGCTTTATTTGCGGAGATGGGTGGACACACCCTGTTATATGTGAAAGAGGGGAGTTCTAAATTCTGTTATGTGGGCCATCGAATTAATGGAAGTATGGGTGACGGAACCTCCTTAGATGCGAACGAACCTATCTTTAACTGCGACCAAACTCCTACCATCGACCTCTGCGGCTCCGTCCCGATTGTGGCAGATTCCAGTACCTCTACGATCAATGCAAGTCCTAAAATTATCAAGGCGAATGGAAAGGATTATTCCACCCTCTTTGTCCAATTGAAGGATTTTAAAGGGAATAACTTAACGGGAAATGGAGGAATAGTGACCATTTCTTCTTCGTTGGGGTCCGTTTCTGCCGTAGTCAATAATAACAACGGAACCTATACGGCGATATTAACAGGTGGCATCACAGCGGGGACAGCGATTATTAGTTTTACGATTAATGGAGTGAATGCGATCCAAAAGGATACGGTGACGATTTTGCCCTATCTTTGGCCAGGTGCTATTGAATCTGACCAGTCGCTCTGCTATCCCGCTAAACCTACGCTTTTAACCTCCAAAACAGATGCCTATGGCGTCCCAAGGCCGATAACCTACGTTTGGCAACAAAGTACAGATAACATCAATTTTACTACAATACCTGGTGCTACGGCGAAGACTTACACGCCGCCCTTATCTAAAACTATTTACTATTACCGTCGCGGAGCTAGGTCTACCATGGATAGTTTGGAATTTACTAATTCGGTGGTCATTTGGACGGAGGAAATTGCAGGGGGAAAATTAACGGGAACGGGTACTTTTTGTGGAGATAAGAATAGCCAATTAATGAAATTAAGTGGCCAAATAGGCGCCATAGCGAAATGGCAATCAGCAGATACTCCTGATTTTCTGGTAGGGCTGGCCGATATCGCGAACACGGATACTAGCTACACCGCCACGAATTTACCAAACACGAAGTATTTCCGGGCCGTCATCACGCAGCCTGTATGTGGAACGGCTTATAGCGCAGGGACAATTGTAGTGATTAACCCCATTCCTGTACTGAATTTTGTCCCTAATCCAGCGGAAGTCGTTCGTTGGTCTAGCATTGTCATTACTGCCTCAGGAGCAGATCGCTATGCTTGGTCGCCACGCTATGGACTTTCTGCAGTAGATAAAGCCGTGGTGACGGCTAATCCCTTAAAAACAACTACTTATTCGATTAAAGGGACAAATAATACGGGTTGCAACAGCACTACCTCTTTGACAGTGACGGTTTTATCTGCCGGAACGCTGGATACAGATGGCGATGGGATTTACGATGAAGACGAAGAAAATCCTTTGAAATACAAACCGGATTGCGATGGAGACGGCATTGAAAATCGCCTGGATCCAGATCCGTGTCCTTTTTTCGAGCCACAAGGTATCTCGCCTAATGGGGATGGGAAAAATGATGCCCTCATTTTCGAAGGGCTTTTAACGAAGCCTATTCCGAACCACATTTCGATTTTTGACCGGATTGGGAATCTTGTTTTTGAGACAGATAATTACCAAAACAATTGGGCCGGCGAAACATCCAAAGGGACTTCTTTGTTTGAGAAGACAGGTTCTGTTCCGGATGGAACTTACTACTATATTTTGGACTTTTTTGATAAAAGGCCCACGGTGAAAAACTTTGTATATGTCTTACGTAACGTTAAAAAATGATGATTGAATCGTATTTTGCTACTATCCCCAGTGCGCACCGAGCTTTGATTTTAGCCGGTGGTATTACGCTATTTTGGATCATTGAAACAGGAATTCCTTTGGTTCATTTCAAAGGAAATAAATGGGCTCATGCGAAGTTGAATTTATTTTTAACGCTCACTACAATTGCGATTAATTTTCCGTTTGCGCGCCTGTTGGTGGCGGCAAGCGATTGGACGATGGAAGCACATTTTGGCATTTTGCATTGGTTTGTGATGCCCAGCTGGGCCTTTTTAATCGTGGGATTATTGCTGATGGATCTAGTAGGGGCCTATTTAGTGCATTTAATTGAGCACAAAATTAAAGTGCTGTGGAAGTTTCACATGGTGCACCATGCGGATACGCAAGTGGATACGACTACGGCGAACCGCCACCATCCAGGCGAAAGTGTCATCCGTGCGGCGTTTGCAATTTTGGCGATTTTAGTTTGTGGAGCACCCATGTGGATCGTCTTTTTGTACCAAAGCCTTAGCGTAGTCCTTTCCCAATTCAATCACGCAAACATTCGCCTGCCGCTTTGGCTAGACAAAGCCCTTTCTTATGTGATCATTTCCCCTAATATGCACAAGGTTCATCACCATTTCGAGCGCCCGCAAACGGACTCGAACTACGGAAATATCTTTGCCTTTTGGGATCGTCTATTCGGCACTTTTGATGCCACACCCATGGAGAAAATTACCTATGGTTTGGACGTTTTGGAAAACGACAAAGACCAATCTTTTGCTTATCAATTAAATCTTCCTTTTAACTCGAAAATAAAAACAGACGAATGAAAAAAATCCTAATTCTCTTTTTGCTTCCGCTTTCGTTAGCGGCGCAAGTTTTATCGCCGGTGGTGCAGCCCACGGCAGATTTTGACACAAAAAAACTAGAAGCGATAGACGCTTTGGTAAAATCTTATGTGGAGAAAAACCACCTCGTAGGGGCGGTTACGTTGATCGTTAAAAACAATCAATTGGTGCATTACAAGGGCCATGGCTATGCGGATTTGGCCTCTAAAAAACCGATGCCCGCTGACGCTATTTTCCGCATCATGTCACAAACCAAAGCCTTAACCAGCCTAGGCATCTTGCAACTTTTCGAACAAGGAAAACTCCGCTTAGATCAACCCATTTCAGACTTTATTCCTTCGTTTAAATCACCGCGTGTCTTAAAGGACTTTAATGCCGCTGATACGACCTATACATCGGAACCTGCGAAACGCGAAATAACCTTCCGCGATCTATTAACGCACTCTTCAGGTTTAGACTATGCGGGTATCGGATCGGATAAAATGAAGGCGATTTATGCAAAAGCAGGAGTACCTTCCGGTCTAGGGGATAACGGTACTACTTTATTGCAGGCGATTACGAAATTAGGCACCTTGCCATTGATTCATAATCCTGGCGAAAAATTCACCTACGGCTTAAATACTGACGTCTTAGGCTGTTTGATTGAGGTGATTAGCGGAGAAACTTTGGAGGCGTACTTAACAAACCATGTTTTCATTCCACTAGGGATGAAAGACACCTATTTTAATTTGCCAGCAGACAAAGGATCTCGTTTACCGACGGTTTACACGGAGAATGAGCAAAATCAAATCATCCCCTGGTCGCCTACTTACCGCGGCATTAATCCTGCCTATCCTTTGTTCAAAAAGACGTTCTTCTCCGGTGGGGCAGGGCTTTCTTCTACTGCATTTGACTATGCGATTTTCTTGCAATGTATTTTGAATGGCGGGAAGTATAATGGAAAACAAATCATCGGCCGTCGCACCGCAGAATTGATGGTGAGCCCGAACTTCAACATGGGTAACGACGATTACGGTTTAGGCTTCCAAATCACAGGAGAAAAAACCGCTAATCGCAGAATGCGAAACAAAGGTTCTTTCGCTTGGGGCGGTTACTACGGAACCACCTACTGGGCAGATCCTAAGGAGAAAATGATCGTATTGATCATGTCCCAGCACACGCCTAATTCCCACGGTGATTACCAAGAAAAAATAGAGAATATGATCTACGGAGCATTGAGATAAAAGAGAGAGGGGCCCGCATATAAAACGGGCCCCTCTTGTTATTTTAGTAATTCTATGACCTGCGTTCCTACGGGGACATCGGCAACCTGAATGCTCAAACCATCCTTCACGACATTTGCCTTAATCGCAGCACCGTTTAATACGGAGGCCTTTTTGTATTTACCTGGAATGACGATGCTTTCTTCGGTAGGTTTGTGGAACAGGTGTACGAAAACACTTGTTGGGTTTTCTGTCGTCACCCCCCAGTATTGTGGCTTTAGTGGACCACCACGGGTGCCATAGACAGAACGGCCATTGGCCGCTAACCATTTGCCCACCACGGCTAAACTATCCGTGAATTCTGGTTGAATTTTACCTGTGGGCATTGGGCCCACGTTTAATAATAAGTTCGCATTGCGCCCCGCGGCTCCTACCAATAATTGGTGGATCTGCGAAGGCGTTTTGTATTGGTGGTCGTTCATGTTATATCCCCATGCTCCGTTAATGGTTTCGCAAGTTTCCAAAGGCAATGCGGAAGCTGTTTGAAAACTTAGACCCGAATGATTTTCACCCGGTAAGTCGCGTTCAAACATTTGGAAATCTTCTCCAGGAATCGGATCTAAATGGTGATTATTCCCGATCATGCACGCTGGCTGAATCGAGTGGATCAAGCCATAAATTTCGTCGTATTTCCAATCGATACGGGAATTTCTGTCCTTATTTCCCTCGGGATTTGTCTGATCCCAGTGTCCATCAAACCAAATGTTACTAATCTCCCCGTAGTTCGTTAATAACTCCGTAAGCTGAGCTTTCATAAATCGCAAATAAGACGCATAATCGCTTTTGCCTGTTCTTCCAGAATGCTGGCCGGTACGTCCCGTTTCCCTCGGATAATCCTCGCGGTACCAGTCCAAAGTCGAATAATACAAGCCCAGTTTAATCCCCTGTTTCTTGCATTCCGCCGCTAACTCTTTTAATACATCTCGCTTAAAGGGAGTATTGGTAATTTTCCAATCCGATTGCTGCGTATCCCAGTTCGAGAAACCATCGTGGTGCCTCGTGATAAAAATGATGTATTTCATTCCGGAATTTTTCGCCATGCTGACCCACTCCGCCGCATTGAATTCTGATGGATAAAATCCCTTCAGAAGGCGCTCGTAATCTTTCTTTTGAATCTTGCGATTGTTCATCACCCATTCGCCATCTGCGAGCATGGAGGAAATGCCCCAGTGAATGAAAAGGCCGTATTTATTGTTTTGGAAATCTGTTCGCGCAGCTAAATTAGCTGGGGAGGGATGATACTGTTGACCAAAAACGAAGGTGCTCAACAGGAGCAATGAAGCAAGTAATGTTTTTTTCATAGGTTTAGAATTTGACTCAATTTACTAGTTGTCAGTGCTATTCAAAAATTTTAGATCAAATTCCTTAACTTTCGGTATGGAAACAACAGGACATTTTGTCGCGCAATGGGTCGAGGCTCGGACGCGATTTTCGAATCAATTGAAAACCTTGCTTCCGGAGGATTTAAGCAAGCATTTAGGGGATTCACCTAATTCCATTGGATTTTTGATTCGTCATATAGGGGATGTGGAGCTGTTATTTTCAAAGAATGTCTTTGGGAATACGGCAGTGCAAGTCTCTGCTAAAACGGTCATTGCCAGCCATGATACAGGAGAGTGGACAGATCTAGAAAGTTTACGAGCATATGTAGAATTATCCTTTGAGACATTGCATAGCACCTTAGTTGTGCAGCCAGATTCGGTTTGGTCAGAAGTGATTACAACGAAAGAGTTTGGAACGAAAACAAAAGCGGAAGCCTTGGGTAGAATCGTCTCTCATACGGCTTATCATGCTGGACAAATAGCCATTATCAATAAATACGGGAAATAATGAGTTTACGACACGCAGGTATTTTTAATTTCAAAGCAACCGTTTCTGAAGCCCAAAAACACGCCTTTTTTGTGGCTTTGAAGGCTTTGGAGGAAATTAAGGGGGTAGAAAAAATGGAGGTTTCACGCCAAACCAGCCCTAAAAACAAGTTCAAATACGGCTTCTCGATGGAATTCGCTAGCAGCGAAATTTTCCAAGCCTATTCCGTACATCCTCAGCACGACACTTTCGTGAAGGACTTTTTCATTCCGCTTGTCGAGGATTTCATGGAGATCGATACAGAGCAATTAATGTAACAAACGATGAAATACTTGTTACTCTTACTGTGTTTTTCAGCTTTAGGGCAAGCAGATTTTGAGAAAAACCTACAAAAGCGGCTTATTTTAGCGGAAGACGGTTCCACGATTGAGATCGAGGCAGGTCGTTTTCAACTGACCAAAAGTTTATCCTTAGAAGGCAAAAAGAACATTACCCTGCGCGGAAAAGGGATCGATCAGACGATTTTAAGCTTTAAAGGGCAGACTCAAGGCGCGGAAGGCATTAAGGTTTCGAACTGCGAAAACATCGTTATTGAGGATATGACGACGGAGGATTCCAAAGGCGATTTGATTAAAACTATGCAAGTGAAAGGGATCACATTTCGCCGCCTGAAAGCCGCCTGGACAGGTGGACCAAAGTCTACGAATGGCTCTTATGCGCTATATCCCGTATTGTGCGAGAATGTATTGATCGATTCTTGCATCGCTATTGGAGCATCGGATGCCGGGATTTACGTAGGTCAATCGAAACATATTATCGTTCGGAATTCAGAAGCCTATCAAAATGTGGCGGGTATCGAGATCGAAAATTCGCTCTATGCGGACGTATACCAAAACAAAGCAATAGGCAATACAGGAGGAATTTTGGTCTTTGATTTGCCTGATTTAGTCCAAAAAAAGGGCGGCCACGTCCGCGTCCACCACAACCTGGTGCAAGACAATAATTTGAAAAACTTTGCTCCGAAGGGAAACATCGTGGGAAATGTGCCCAAAGGAACAGGCATGATGGTTTTAGCCACCAGTAATGTCGAATTTTTTGAGAACCAAATCATTAACCACGCTAGCATAGGCGTGGCGATCATTTCCTATTTTATGACAGAAAACGCCATCAAAGACAAGGAATACGATCCCTATCCTACGGCAGTTTCGATTCACCACAATACCTTTGAGCGGAAACCCAGAAGAGTGCCAGCGGATAGTCGTTTTGGTAAAATGTTCCGATTTGTCCTTCGCTTTGGGCGTCATGTTCCAGCGGTCATTTATGACGGAATTTTGAATCCATCGAAAGTAGGCCCAGATGGCAAATACCCGCTTCATTATTCAATTTGTGTGAAAGATAATGTGAACCAAAGCACGGCATTTTTAGATGCGGAGCACGATTTTAAAGGATTACAGCAAGGGAAAGATTTGTTTGATTGCGATTTAGAAAATGTAAAATCGACGAAATTCTAATGCGCATTGTTGGACTATTTTTTCTGGCCTGTATAGCCTTTCTTAGTCTCGTTTCAGCGGATGCGAACTACCAGGAAAACCTGTCTGATTATGGTTTTTTCAAAGGCCCCCTGAAGGATCAAATTCCAGCAGACGGTGTCGAACGCTACACCTTGAATGCGCCCCTTTTTTCTGATTATGCCTCAAAGCTGCGTTTTGTAAAGCTTCCCTCAGGCCAATCTGTCGCCTACAATCCGGATTCCGTTTTGCAATTTCCGGTGGGAACGGCCATCATTAAAACCTTTTATTATCCTTTCGATGAGCGCTATCCTACGAAAGGTCGTCGCTTGATGGAAACCCGTGTGTTATTGCATGAGGCCAAAGGCTGGGTGGCGCTTCCCTATATTTGGAACAAAGAACAAACCGAGGCCGTACTCGAAGTGGCTGGCGGAAGTGACCAGGTTTCCTGGATCGACGCGTCAGGTAAAAAGCAATCTTTTGAATACCAGGTACCTAATAAAAATCAGTGCAAAGGTTGCCACGAAAGGTCGGGCGGAATGACGCCCATAGGCCCCTCGGTTCGTCAATTAAATGATGGACAGCAATTGCAACATTGGGAGGCGAAGGGTCTTTTGAAAGGATTGCCCAAAGAGCACATTCCCGCCCTCGTGAACTATTCAAATACGAGTGCCTCTCTCGATGATCGCGTAAAAGCCTATCTCGACATCAATTGTGCACACTGCCATAATCCCACCGGTCCGGCTCGCTCTTCAGGCCTTTATTTGAATTGGGATTCTCATGATCGCACCGCTTACGGATTTCTGAAATCACCCGTTGCAGCGGGTCGCGGCTCTGGTAACTTGAGTTATGATATTGTACCTGGTAAGCCGGAACAAAGCATCTTGCATTACCGAATGGCCTCGCGTGATCCTGGCGTGATGATGCCTGAATTAGGTAGGCAACTCACTCATGGGGAGGGAGTTGAATTAGTCCGCTCTTGGATTCAGTCGCTGAAGTAAAGGGGTGGATTTGTTCCCTTAACGGATTTTGGAACATCTTCGAATTGTTTTAAATTTTCTTTTAAAGGCAATGTTTTTAGGTTTAAGAAACATTTAACCCGTAAAGAAAATGAAAAAACTACTCAGCTCATTAGCATTAGTCCTGCTAGTATCTGCAGCGACTTTCGCCCAAACCCGCTACACCATCGTAGCTTACCACAAATTACAACCAGGCAAAACCCTTGATGACGCGATCGCGATTGAGAAGCAATGGTTACCGATTCACCAAGCACGTAAGGCGGTTGGTATCATTTCTGATTGGTTCGTTTACGTGCCTTATAATAACATGAAATCAGAGGGAATCGATTTCGATTATATCACGGTGAATGGAGGAACGGATTTGGACAAATTACACACCTATCCTATGGAATTGTTTGCGGATCTATTAAAAGCCGATCCAGGTTTTGAAAAATTAGGTGCAAACACTGCAAAAACACAAACAATCATCCGTCAAGCCGTTTCTAAACGCATCAATGGTACAGCAAAAGGAACGAACAAAAGCCAATTCTTGCTTTTTGATATGATGAAAGTAGGCGACGAAGCAGCTTATGAGGCTTTTGAAGGTAAAATGTTAAAGGTTCATGAGGCTCGTGTCGAAGCTGGTAACATTTCAGGCTGGTCGCTTTATAAAGGATTGTTCCCTTCCTCTACGGATGTTTCGGCGAATTATTTTACCATTCAAAGTTTTGATAAATTATCAAGAATGGATCAAGCGATGGATAGCTATCGCGTTGCCATCCCTAAAGCTATGGGCTTGTCGCCAGAAGCCTTTATGAAAGATTTACCAGCAAAGCGTTCAATGACACATTCATTTATCGCTACTGTGGCAGTATCAACTAAATAAATAGGAGTAATAGAATTTTTGTTGAAAAGGGTTTAGAAAGGGGGCGCTATTAGTGCCACCCTTTTTTATTTTACCGCATTCTCTAAGTCTGCGATGACAAATTTAGACATCTGCAAAAAGGCATAAGTTGCCTTAGGGGCCGTTTCTGGATTGCTCATTAATTTTCCCAAAACCGAAGGAACAATCTGCCAAGAAACACCGTACTTATCTTTCAACCAGCCACATCTTCCTGGAGACCCCCCCTCTACTAAATGATCCCACAAATGATCAATTTCTTCCTGAGTATCTACGGTTACCATCATCGAAACGCCTTCATTGAAGGTATGTTTGTGGTCCACCGAGCTTTCCATTAAATGGAATGGCTTGCCATTCAGTGTAAATTGGGAATACTTCACATTCCCTTCCGTATCGTGTTCATCTTTTTCATACAGCGCCTTAAATACGATTTCAGAATGAGGAAAAAGGGAGGTGTAGAAATCAATGGCCTCGTTTGCTTTTCCATTATTTGAGCCCGTAAACATGAAATTAGGCGCCAGCTTTGCATGTGATTCGTGGTTCTTCATGATCTGCCAGTTTACCCCAAACTGATCTGCACACCATCCATACAATGGACTCCAAGGATAGGTATTTAAGCCCATTAAAACGGAACCTTTTTCGGTTAATTTTTCCCAAACGCGCTTGATTTCTGCTTCATCATCCAGGTTAACAAAGAAGGAAATAGATGGATTTATAGGATAACCCGGCCCGCCATTTAAGTGCATAAAACGTCTTCCGAAAAGGCGGTAATTCACTGCCATTGGGTTTTCAGAGATGGGTTCAAAGTCTGAAAAAGTACTTTGATAGAAGTCAGCAGCCTCTTTTGCATTCTTGTCAAACCAGAGGCAGGTAGCAATTTCGTGTGTCATAATGGGTTAAATTTCAATAGAAATTTTGACATTCCAAATCACGCAAGAACTTTTTAACTTTTCTAACAGCTTCTTGGCAAAAATGAAATAACTAAAAAAATAGTTAGAAATATTTTGTAACTAAATATTTAGTTATACATTTGCCTCAACGAAACGCATCACATGAAAAAATTAACACAAGCAGAGGAGCAGGTCATGCAGGTCATTTGGACGCTGGCAGATGGTGGATTCTTAAAGGATATCATTGAGCTTTTGCCAGAGCCGAAGCCGCATTCAAATACAGTAGCAACGCTATTGAAGATTTTAGTAGAGAAGGATTTTGTCAAAATTTCGAATCCTAATCGAAATAATCTATATGCGGCGAAAGTGTCTAAGCAGGATTATTCCGGGCAACGAATGGCTGGTTTGACGGAGTCGTTTTTCGGAGGATCCTATACGAATGTGGTGTCCTATTTAGTGGACAAAAAACAAATGTCGATCGAAGATTTAGAACTCTTATTAAAGAACTTAAAATCCAAAGGCGATGAATAAAACCGACCTATTTTTGTACCTATTGAAATCGATGATTTTGTCAGGGATTTTCTTTGGCTATTATGCCCTTTTCTTAAAGGACACGATTTATCACGCTTACAATCGCTTCTACCTGTTAGCAGCGATGGCTTTGAGTTTAATAATTCCCTTTTTTCACTTATCCATGTTCACTGTTTCTCAGGAACAAGCTTCAGGGGCAAAACAGGTGCTGATTTATTTGACCCAAGTTTCGCTTGCCCCAGTACAGGAAGAAATGGCCTGGGAAATAGTGGCAATTGGAACGATCAGTGCTTTATTTCTTACCTATTTAGCCTATTCGGTTCTACGAATTTTTCGATTGAAAGCAGTCAGTACGAAAAAGCAGATGGGTGAATTTACCTTCATTGAAACGGACGTAGAAGAAGCGCCATTCTCGTTTTTTAATTACCTTTTTTGGAAAAAAACCATCTCCATAGAAGACGAAAATGGCCGAAAAATATTGCAGCATGAGCTCGCCCATATTCGCGAGAAGCACTCTTGGGATCGCCTTTTCACACAAATAATTTGTTCTGTTTTTTGGATGAATCCTTTTAACTGGATCATTCAAAAAGAACTGCAAAACATTCACGAATTTATTGCGGACCGGGATGCGGTGGGCGTAGGTGAGGTGGACGCTTTTGCCAAAATGCTTTTACAAACCTACTACGGGAATCATTTTTTAAATCCGAGTCACTCCTTTTATTATTCATCCATTAAACGAAGAATTACTATGTTAACTACCTCGAAAGCCCCTAAATACGCCTACCTCAGAAAGGTGGCCGTGTTGCCTATGTTGGCCATTATTTTGGCCTTATTCTCCATTCAGTTAAATGCCCAAAAGCATACTCCTAAAAAGCAAACGAAGGAAGCAGCTGTGACTGAATTTAAAGTAACAATGCGTTCTGATTCCACGACATTCTCTGACCCTAGAACAGGGAAGAAAGTATTTGTTATCGCGACGAAAGATATGCCACCTCCGCCGCCGCCAGCTGCTGCGCCAGGTTTACCTGTACCTCCTACTCCTCCTATTTCACCGATGGATAAAAATAAGTTGGACAAAAAGACAGCCTCATCCGATATCATTTATACGGTAGTAAAACAAGTTGAAGGAGACAAATCGAGTGAAATCATTTCAGTAGGCAAAGAATTTGCTAATGCCCCTAAAGAGAAAACTTCAATTAATGTCAAAAAAGAAAAACCACTCATCGTTATCGATGGAGTTATTTCTACAGAAGGTAATTTGAACAAAATTAATCCAACTACTATTGAATCCATGAATGTCTTGAAGGGCGAAAATGCCAAAGCAAAATATGCAGAAAAGGGTGCGAACGGTGTGATCGAAATCACCACCAAAAAGCCCTAGTTCACCCGGTTTTAAAAAATGATAGCATACTACGTAATAGCCGGTGATTTTCACCAGGCTATTACCGTTTAGGCCCAAAATGGCTCTATTTTCCTCTAAAATACCACCAAACTACTACCTAGGTGGGATTGACACGTATTTTTATTAATCCTAAGTTTACATCGAGCAATTAAGTGCACGTGAAACCCGAAAAACTATAGGTGAATTTCGGGGATTTCACAGACTTATTTGGCTGGTAATGTATGCAAATACATGATCAGTTTCTTGATTATTGCAACATCCTTGTTCTACCCTTAATATAATTAGTCATTCGTTGTTGAATGATTCACCGGCATCTTTTTTTAAAAGAGAGAAGCTTAATACTATATTAACATGGAGAAGAATCTGCCTACTTTACAATTAACACCAAGAGAAATTCAGATTATTCATCTGGCCAAAGAATGCCTAACGAATAATGAGATATCCCTTCAATTGCAAATTGAGGTTTCAACGGTTAAATCTCATCGTCGGAACATCATGAAAAAGTTAGGATTAGAGGGGAAGGCCGATTTTGCTAAATTTTTACATTCAAAAAAGCCCCGTTAAAAGGTAATATTTTCACTAATCAGCTTGAATATCTAATAACAAGGATGAAAACAGAAACTGAAAATGTCTTGTGTATAAAGCTTTGTAAAAATAAAACACGATACAATCTGTTACTTGCAAGTATTTGCAATTCAATTCTTTTTTTCATGGCTCTCAATCTACTATTTCGAGAGCTACAAAATAATGAATGGAATAAAAAGCTTCTATGTATTGGATTGTTTGGAATATTTTATTTTGGAGTACTTCCCCTTTTTCTTATTATTTATCGTAATAAGAATACAGGCTTAAAAATTACCAATGAAGGCTACTTGGATTTAACTTCAGGTGAGTTTGTGCATTGGCGCGATGTTATTCATATTCGACTTTCAAAAAACATTTTTTATAGAAATTATATACTTATAGACCTGGTACCCAAAGGCGAAAAACAAACATCATTGAACCGTTTTTTTAGCATGATTCATGCAATAAACAGTAAGATACTTAAAGCGCCAGCATTTATTTACACTGGTAATTTAGATATGGACAAAGAAAGGCTTTTAGAGCTACTTCTTTTGAAAAAGAGACTAAGTCATTGACACCATTTTCGTCGTTATTACCCCTAAAAACCCAATCCATTTTAATTTACCTAACCACTAAATAATAAGAAAAGAAGCGCATTGATTATCTTTAGCCAAAGGATTTTTTATGCGCTTTCTAATCGCCTTCTTTTTTGTCCCTTTTTTCATTTTTGCACAGCAAAAATATGCCATAACGGGGGCTGTAGCAGAAAATCGCCACTCGGCCATCCCGGGGGCAAGTGTTTTCATTGAAGGGACGACGATGGGCGCACTGACAGATGCGAATGGGCGTTACCATTTGAAAAATATTCCTCCTGGGAGGCATCGTTTGGTAGCCTCTATGGTAGGCTATTTACCTAAAATGGTGTTTATCGAATTCCCAGGAAAAACAACAGAATTAAACTTTAGTTTGGATGAAGACAACAAGACGCTCGATGAAGTTCGTGTTGTGGGCTCGCAGGATAAGACTTGGGAAAAGCAATTTCGTGCTTTTGAAAAGGGTTTTTTAGGGGAAAGCTATAGCAAAAAAGAGGTCTATATCGTGAATCGGGAGGTAGTGGATTTTGCCGAAAACGAGAATGCATTTACGGCCAAAGCCTCTCAACCACTGCAAATCGTCAACAAGACGCTGGGCTATTAGATC